>Ga0224508_10002477_pt1 | contig 15661 bp, 15 predicted proteins | sample SF_Jan12_sed_USG_4_FD_170157 | JGI IMG/M metagenome (GOLD analysis project Ga0224508, IMG submission 170157) | Sediment microbial communities from San Francisco Bay, California, United States - SF_Jan12_sed_USGS_21 | ecosystem: Environmental > Aquatic > Marine > Sediment | place: USA... | reverse complement strand
TGATCCTCGCTATGAAGTTGTTTTTAGAGGGAGTGGAACTCGCCCGCAAGGCGCTAGCTCGTGAGCTCAAAGAATATGGCGGCCTATCCGCTCGCGGTGGTGGGCCGCATCTCCATGTGCCGCGGCCAGCGCCCAAGCGCGTTTCATCCACATATGGAGGTCGCATTCTGTCGTGTAGCCGATTGCGCCGTGCACCTGCAGGGCTTCTTTGGCCACGAATTTTGCAGCCTGGCCTGCATAGATCTTCGCGAGGGAGACGTCGACCTCGGCATCACGGGCGGAAGTCGCCATCGACCAGCCGGCACGGTAGACCGTCGGCCGCGCAAACTCTTGCTCGATGAGCGCGTTCGCGAGCCGATGCTTGATCGCCTGCTGTGCGCCAATCGGCTTGCCGAATTGCTCGCGATCCTTTGCGTACTGCACGGCCATGTCGAGCATGCGCCGGGATAGCCCGACGAGTTGAGCGGCCGTTCCAAGCGCAGCGCGCTCCCTACCGAGCGCGAAGAGCTCTACCGTGTTGACCTCTTCACGCATTTGGTAGCGCGGATTCGGCTCGAACGAGACCCGGCCAAGCTCGCGTGCGCGGTCGACCGATCTTTCAGGCTGGACGGAGACCTCGTCGATGGGTACGCAGAATGCCGCGCCGCCCCGCTCGGCGATCATGACGTCGGCGGACGCCGCGTGAGGCACGATCTCTTGGCCTTCGAAGGAGACCACCATACGCACCTCCCCGGCCGCAGCGGGGCTGAGCCAACGCTCCCTTTGCGCATCGGTGCCCGCGGCCTCGATCAAGGGAATTCCAACCGCTACGGTATCGACGATGGGGCCTGGCATGGCGGCATAGCCGGTTTCTTCGAGGGGAAGCAGGAGGTCGAGCTCGCTCATGCCCATGCCGCCTGCCGCGTCGGAGGCCGTCATCCCAATCACGCCGGTCTCCGCGAGTGTGTTCCATGCGGCCCGAACGCCATCAGTCCGCCCTTCCCAGGCGGCGCGCACGATTTCGGGCGCGCACTCACGGAGCAGAACCTCGCGAACGGTATCTCGCAGCATCTTTTGGTCGTCGCTGAAAGCAAAGTGCATGACGTTACTTTCGCGGGAGGCCGAGGACGCGCTCCGCGATGATGTTGCGTTGAATTTCGTTGGTGCCCGCATAGATGGGCCCGGCCAGTGCGAATTGAAAACCTTTCATCCACGCGCCCGCATCGACCGCGCTTGGCGAGCCTTCGTCGAGCTCGAGCACGTTCCCGATGATCGCAAGCGCGATTTCGTGGGTTCGCACGTCCATCTCCGACCAAAACACCTTGTTCATGCTGGAGTCGGGCCCGATCTCTTGACCTTGTCCCATGCGAGTGACCGTCTGGAAGGTGAACCAGCGGTAGACTTGCGCGTCCATCCAGGCCTGAATCACCCAATCGCGAAGGACGGGCTCCGAGCGGTCGCGGAACCGATGATAGAGGTCGATCAAACGCGTCGCAGTGGCCATGAATCGGCCGGGGCTCCGAAGGCTCAGACCTCGCTCCGAGCTCGTCGTCGCCATCGCGACCTTCCATCCCTGATGCACCTCACCTAGGATTTCGGCGTCGGGCACGAACACATCGTCGAGAAAGATTTCGGCAAAGCCTTCGTCGCCGTCGAGGCGATCGACGCCGCGCACCGTGACGCCCTCCGCGTGAAGTGGGAACATGAAATAGGTGAGCCCACGATGACGCGCCTGCTCGGGGTCAGTGCGGAAGAGGCCGTAGGCCATGTCGCAGAACGCGGCACGCGTAGACCAAGTTTTCTGGCCGGTCAGACGCCAACCGCCCTCGACTCGGCGCGCTGTGCTTTTGAGCGAAGCCAGGTCACTACCGGCGTTGGGCTCGGACCAGGCCTGCCCCCAAGTGACATCACCCCGGGCCATTGGGCGCAGAATTCGGTCTTTCTGCTCGTCGGTACCAAACTCGAACAAGGTAGGCGCTAGAAGAAAGATGCCGTTTTGGGTGACACGGCTCGGCGCGCCAACGCGGTAGTACTCCTCTTCGAAAATCAGCCACTCGAAGAGCGTCGCCTCACGCCCGCCGTACTCCTTCGGCCAGGAGACCGCGGCCCAGCCCGCATCGAAGAGCTCGTGCTCCCATTGCAGGTGCAGGGCGAACCCTTCTTTGGTGTCGCCCGAAGGAAGCGCCCCTGAAGGCACGTTGGCTTCGAGCCACGACCGACACTCGTCGCGGAAGGCATTTTCTGAATCGGTGAAGTTGAGATCCATCGCTCCAGCTCAGGCGCCCAGGTGTTCGAGTGTTGCTTCGGCCTCTGCCATGATTCGTCGAAGCAGCTCGGCTACGGTGGGGATCTCGTCGATGACGCCGGTGACCTGACCGGTCGGCAGGATGCCCGCCTCGACGCGGCCATCGACGATCGAGGCTTTGGTCAGCATCGGGGCATTCGCCGCCATGGCCAGCTGCGCCCAGGTGAGCTCCTGGTTCTGCTTCATCGCGAGACCTTCTTCGATGAGCTCGGGCAGGGAGGTACCGGTGACCTTCATGAGCGACAGGGCATTGAGTGCTGCTCGCGGGAACCGGGTCAGCGGGTTGGCCTTTTCGAGCTGGTCGACGAGGAGAGTTCGGATGACGCGCTGAGGGTGTCCGTCGACCGCCTTGGTCACCACGGTGCCGTTTGCCTTCGTGTCGAGGTAGATCTGCTTGACGTGATCCGGCACTTGGCTTTCCTTCGTCAGCAAGAAGCGCGTTCCCATCGCGATGCCAGCGCCTCCGAGCGCCAAGGCGGCAACCAGCCCGCGGCCATCGCGGAAACCACCCGCAGCGACGACGGGAATGTCCACCGCGGCCGAGACATCTGGAATCAGTATGGAAGTCGGGATCTGTCCGGTGTGGCCGCCGCCCTCCTGCCCTTGAGCGATGACTGCATCGACGCCCCAGGCTTGTACCTTCTCTGCGTGGCGCCGAGCGCCAATCGTCGGCATCGTGAGCACGCCGGCGTCCTTGAGTGTCTTGATGACGCGCTCGCCGGGCGCCTGGGCGAAGCTGGCGACCGCGACTTTTTCGTGGATGAGGAGCTCGACGCGCTTCATGATGTCCGATTGATCGGCGCGCATGTTCACGCCGAACGGCTTGTCGGTGCGGCTCTTGACCTTCGCAATCGCCTCTTGGAGCTCCCGAAACGTCATGGTCGCGGCAGCCAGAATACCGAGACCACCGGCCCGACTGGTGGCCGAGGTGAGGCTCGCGCCGGACACCCAGCCCATCCCGGTTTGAATGATCGGATACTCGATGCCGAACATGTCGCAGATGCGGGTGTGGAGAGCGGACTTCGTCGTCTTGGCCTTCTTGGGGGTCGTCTTCTGCACGGCCGTGACGCGGACGGGAGGTTTGCTCTTGCGCGCTCTGGTCTTGGGCTTCGCCTTGGGCGCCGCCGACGCCCGCTTCTTCGGAGTGGCCTTGCGGTCTCGCTTCGACTTGGGCGGTTCAGACTTCGCTGGAGGTTTCGTGGTCCGCTTCGCCTTGGGCGGCGCCGAGGCGCGCTTCTTTGCAGGAGGCTTGGTCGTGCGCTTGGCCTTCGCCTTGGGCGCAGTCGACTTCCGCTTCTTTGGGGGCGGCTTGGTCGTCCTTTTCTGAGCGCTCATACTACGACTTCTTTCTGGGCGTAACCTTGCGGATCGAGCTCGCGCAACACACTGATCTGTTCTGGGGTCGGGACTGGGGTCGTGTCCAGTCTATCCGGGAGCACGAGCTCGAAACCGGTGTTGTCGATCACCTGCTGCAGCTCGACGCCGGGATGGAGCGACACCAAGCGCATGCTGTGGTCGGGGGTATTGAAGTCGAACACGCCGAGATTGCTAACCACCCGCCGAATCTCGTGAAACCGGCTCCCTTTGGGACCGAGGCCTGCGGCGCGGTCGTACCCCACGCCACTCACCATGTCGACCTTGGCCACGAGGGCGCGGGCATTGTGGTTGGGAACCCAGTAGCTCGTGACGTGGTTGATCGTGTTGCCAGGTGCTCCGCGCACGCCCAGAAGCTGCGCTTTGGGTTTCTCCCAGCGACCAATGCACGCGATGTTCTGGTTACCGAACTGATCGATCTGGGATGCGCCCATCATCACATGCCGGCGTCCCCACCAAAGCGTGTCGAAAACCGCCCCAAAGGGCATCCAGCCCTCGACGTCGCGATCGCTTGGCTCGACCCCGAACGGAAGCGCCTTGCGAAGCAACAAGTTGAATCCGTCGGTCATCAGCAAGTCCGGCTCGAACGTCGACTTCGCCAAACGCGCGCCGAGGCTCGGGCTCGTGCCCATTGCGCTGACCATGATCTCGCCGTCGTTGCGAAAGCACTCTGCGATGGCGAGGACGCAAACGTCGGCACGCGTGACGTCGTCGCTGTTCATTTGGACACCGCGTGCTGGTAGTCGGCCTCGGTCACGTCGAGGTACTTCGCCCGAAATGCGTTCCAAGCTTCTTCGTCCTTGGCGGTCGCCGCGTACTCGCGTTGGAGCTTCTCATCGCGCGGATAGTCCGGCGGGCACTCGGTGAAATGCGCGCCGCCAGGGGCCTCAACCACGCCGCTGACCATCATGCGGTTGATCAGCAAGCTCTGAAGCGGACCTCCGCTGACGAGCGCGTCCGTGGATACGATTTTCTCGCAGCTCATGTAGGCCTTCTTTGCCGCCATGCAGAAGAGGTTGTCGAAGTACGGGTCGCGGCCGAGGGCTTGGCCGTTCCCCGAGGCGTCGGCGCGATTCATGTGAATGAAGGCGACGTCGACGTTGAGCGCGGGCACGGCGACCAGCTCTTCCCCATCGTCGTAGGGCGATTTCACGGTCTTGAGGTGCGGGTTGATCTTCAAAACGTCTGACCCAAGCCCTGCCCGCGTCGGCAGGAACGGCAGCCGCTGTGCCGCGGCCCGGAGTCCGAGAAGAAACATGCCCTCGTCGAGCTCGATCGCCTCGAGGGCCCCGTTCTGCCGGGCTTTTCGGAAATGCGGCTCGAGCGGAATCGAGTCCAGAGACACGAAACCGTACACGGCCTTCTTCAGCTGCCCGGTCGCACAAAGGATGCCGATGTCGGGACCGCCGTATGAAACGACCGTCAAATCCCTCACGCCTTTGCGTACCAGTGCTCGCACGAAGGCCATCGGCTTACGCCGGGAGCCCCAGCCCCCGATCCCGATCGTCATACCATCGGAAACCTCGGCAACGGCTTCGTCCACCGTCATGCGTTTGTCCATTACGAAGCTACCTCACTTCTTGTCGGTGTCGGCGTCGGTGTCGCGCTTGTCTACGAATGCATCACGCGCCTCGTCGGCCACACCCGCCAAGTTGAGCTCGAATGTGAAGCCCTGCTCGAATCGGTACGAACGATTCACGTCCACGGGATCGATGTTGTTGAGGCACTCCTTCGCCACACGCACGACGCGCGGGATCTTCGTGGTGAAGCTGCGCGCAACTTCCCTCGCTTTGTCGGCGAGCTGGTCGGCCTCGACCAGGGCGTAAACCGAACCCCAGTTGTGGAGCTCTTCTGCCGTTGCAGGCTCACAAGTGAGCACCATCGCACGCATTTTGAGGGGCGGGACGAGACGAGCGAGATGAGTGGCTGCACCGAGCGCACCCCGGTCGACCTCGGGCAAGGCGAACTTGGTCCCCTTGGCGGCAATCAGAATATCGGAGTTGCCGGCCAGCCCGATACCACCGCCGACGCAGTAGCCGTGCACGGCGGTGATGACTGGGACTTTGCATTCGTAAACGGCCTTAAAGGATTCCCAGCACCCCCGGTTTGCGCCGAGCAGGGCGTCGAAGCCTTCCGTGGTCTGCATCTCCTTGATGTCGACGCCCGCATTGAAGCCTCTACCCTCGGCCCGCAGGATGACGGCGCGCGTTTCCGGGTCGTTTCCCGCGGCCGTGATCCGCTCTGCCAGCTCGAACCAGCCGGCCACGGGGATTGCGTTCACCGGAGGATAGTCGACGACGATCTCGGCAATTCCATCAATGATTTCGTGCGAAATGGCCACAGCGAATCCCTTCGAAGCAGGGCCGAAGTGAAACGCGTTTCAGTCCATCGGTCAAGCCGACGAGAGGGCGCTCAGGCGGCGAGGGAGTCGAGGAACCCTTCGATCTCGGGGCCGATGGGCTGCCTCATGCGTCGGAGCTCCGCACGCACGGTATCCGCGGCGCTCGCCAGGTCGGGCGTGGTGATCGTCCGAATCGGCGGTGTCCGGAAGCGGTACACCACCCGAAGCACGGCGCGATAGATCGATTCCGGTACGACGACGACCGCCGAGAGGTCGTCACGCTTCAAGGCGTCGCGACGTGAGACCAGCCATTCGGCGAGCGTCTGCCGGTGGCGTGCCGCAATCACACCCGTGCCGCGCTGATGCCGAACGAGCGCGACGAATGGAAGCCCACTCTCAAGGTGAAAATCCGCCATATCGAGCATCAGCTCGATCTCGTGGTCCTCGATGAGTCGAGGCTGCTTCATGTTGTACAAAACGACGGGCGCCAAAGTCCCGTCGACGCCTAAGCGGTCCGACTCATAGGTCGGACGTGCACGCCAATCCCAGTCCATCAATCAAGCCAATCTGTAAGTGATAAGAGCTGCGCAACCGTAAGTGAGGAACCCTCATAACCTGAGGATTTCCAAGAAACGGCGGGAGTATGAAGACATTACACGACCCGTCAATCCAAGAATGGGGATGAAATGAAAGGTGACCTGTCGGTGCTGTGTTGCCCAAGCTCGGGGATGGGGATATCACGGGCGCCGTGCTGCAGACGATTCCCAAAATGCTGGAAAAACAGGCCGAATCTCTCGGTGATCGACCGGCCATCGTCGACGGCGCGTCGACCCTGAGCTTTGCCGAGCTTGCCGAACGCGTCGAGGAGGCAGCCCGGGCGCTCATTGCCGTAGGGATTCAGAAGGGCGATCGGATCGCCATTTGGGCGCCGAACGCCTGGGAGTGGATCGTCTGTGCTTTGGCGATTCACTCGGTCGGCGCGGTGCTCGTCCCGGTCAACACCCGATACAAAGGAATCGAGGCCGCCTACCTGCTCGAAAAGAGCGGCGCGAGGGCATTGTTCACGGTAACGGGCTTTCTCGATGTCGATTACGTGGCGCTCCTTCGGGACGCGGACGCCGACCTCCGCCAGCTCGAGCAGATCATTGTGCTCCGCGGGGACGCACCCAAGGGGACGCTCGGCTATGATGCCTTTCTCGGGCTCGCATCGGGCACTCCGTCACGTGCTGCCAAAGATCGCGCGGCCACTGTCAGACCCGATGATCTGGCGGACATCCTCTTCACCTCGGGGACGACCGGCAAGCCCAAGGGCGCGATGTGCACCCACGCACAGAACCTGCGCACCTTCGATCAGTGGAGCTCGATCGTCGGGCTTCGCGAGGGCGACCGCTACCTGATCGTGCTGCCGTTCTTCCATAGCTTTGGATACAAGGCCGGTTGGTTTTCCGCTTTGATGCGCGGCGCTACGGTGTTCCCTGAGCCGGTCTTCGACGTCAACGTCGTCCTTCGGCGCGTTCAAGAAGATTCGATCACGATGCTGCCGGGGCCTCCTTCACTGTATCAGTCCATTCTGCTCCACCCGGATCGCGCGCAGTTCGACATCTCGAGTCTGCGCTTGGCGGTCACCGGCGCCGCGGCGATCCCCGTCGAGCTAATTCACCGCATGAAAGACGAGCTCGGATTTGAAACGGTCATTACGGCCTATGGCCTCACCGAAAGTTGTGGGGTCGTCACGATGTGCCGGCTCGACGACGATCCCGAAACCATCGCGACGACGAGCGGACGGGCGATCCCCGACGTCGAAGTGCAGATCATCGACAGCGAAGGGAGCCCCGTTCCGGCAAACCAGCCCGGAGAAATCGTGGTCCGCGGATACAACGTCATGAAGGGCTACTTCGATGCCGGCGAGGAAACGAAGAAGGCCATCGACGAAGAGGGCTGGCTCCACACCGGTGACATCGGAACCATGGACGAGCGGGGCTACGTCAAAATCACCGACCGACTCAAAGACATGTTCATCGTGGGCGGCTTCAACGCCTACCCAGCGGAAATCGAAAATACCCTTCTGCAAATGCCCGGAATGGGTGAGGTGGCAGTCATTGGGGTGCCTGATGACCGGCTTGGCGAGGTGGGCATGGCCTTCGTCGTCCCTGCGCCAGGTCAGGAGCTCACAGCCAACGCGGTGATTTCATGGAGCCGAAAAAACATGGCGAACTTCAAAGTTCCGAGGCGCGTCGAGATCGTCGAAGTCCTTCCCCGCAACGCGACTGGCAAGGTCATGAAGTTCGAGCTTCGGGAGCGGGCGAATGTCTGAGTTCCCGCAAGGTGGAGCGCTGATTGTCGGAGGGAGCGGTGGTATCGGAAGTGCGGTCGCCCGTAGTCTTGCGGCAGCCGGGGTGCCGCTCGGGATCACGTACCGCCATCACCAAGAAGCAGCCATCACAGTCGCGGAAGAAATCCAAGCTGGAGGTGGGCGGTGCTCAGTGCACCCGATCGAGCTCGGCAACCTCGACTCCGTCAAAGCCTGCCTCGATGCGCTCGTCGAAGAACACGGCGCGGTACACACCATCGCGCATGCGGCCGGGACACACATCGACCAGCCTTACATTAGCCAGCTCACGCCGGAGCAGTGGCGGAACACCATGGACTGGGACGTGAACGGGTTCTTTCACGTGGCCCATGCGGCTCTTCCGCACCTTCGCAAGAGCCAGGGCTCCATCGTGTTCATCAGCTCGGCGGGCTTGAAACGATTTCCCCCGGGCGACGTGCTTTCGGTTGCACCCAAGGGCGCGATCGAGGCGCTCATGAGGGGAATCGCACGCGAAGAGGGTCGGAATGGCGTCCGAGCAAACATCGTCGCGGTGGGCGTCGTCGACGCCGGGATGTTTCCCAAGCTCGTCGAACGAGGGGAGCTCAGCCAGGAATGGATCGACGCGGCCACCCGCAACACGCCGCTTCGGCGCTTCGGGACTCCCGAAGAGGTTGCTGACGCCGCGGTGTTCCTTGCCTCCTCTCGAGCCCGCTACATTACCGGGCAAACCATTTTCGTCGACGGGGGATACACGTTGTAGCGCCCTGCGCGACTGACTAAACTGGGCGCGATAGCCATGGGCCAAGTCATCTTTGATGAGACAGACAATCCGCTGATGCGGATGACCTACAAGGGGTTGTGCGACGACACGGAATGGCAACGGCACCTCGATGTCATGAGTGAATGGGCGCGGCGCGGGCAAGTGTACGGCGTGGTCATTGACGCCCGTGAGGTGGGTCGAGTGCCAGCTACGCAGCGCAAGGGCATCATCGACTGGATAGACCGTGACCGGGGATATCTCGCCGACAATTGTGCGGGCGGCGCGATGATCTTCAGCAACGCGATTCAACAAGGCCTGTGGACGGCGATTTCCTGGGTTGCGCCGAGCCCCATCCCGGTGAAAATGTTTCGAGACACGCCTTCAGCGGAGACCTGGTTGCGGGACCAGCTCCGAGCAAAAATGGCGCCCTGAGGCGGAGCCCGGCCGTGAACGAACCTACGACATCCAAGACGAGCCGACTGGCAACGGTCGAAGCGCAGCTCCTCGCGCCGGGTGCACCATTCGAGCTTGCCGACGAAGAAATGTTCGGAGAGCACGTTCGGGTGTTTGCCAACCGCGCGCGCTCGCTTCGCGAAGTTCTACTGCGCGGCAGAGAGTTCGGGGGCGCCGAGTACTTGGTCTTTCGGGAGGCAGATCGGGAGCGAAGATTTACGTTCGAAGATCACGAGAAGCTTGTGGCGAACGCAGCGGCGGTCTTTGCAGATCGATTCGGCGTCGGCCCCGGCGACCGAGTGGCCATCCTGGCAGCGAACTGCCCGGAATGGGTCATATCGTTTTGGGCAACCGTCAGCCTCGGCGCAATTTGCGTGGGGCTGAACGGCTGGTGGACAGAAGACGAGATTCGGTACGCCCTCGGGCACAGCAAGCCGAAGCTGCTGATCGCCGACACGAAGCGAGCCGGCCGAATCACGGGCGACCCCGGTGTGCCGATGCTGATCATCGAGGGCGACTTCGATGCGCTCCTCACCAAGTGTCGGAACGCGGAGCTGCCCACACAGCCCATCGCGGAAAGCGATCCGGCGATTATCCTGTACACGAGCGGCACCACCGGCCGCGCCAAAGGCGTCGTTCACACGCACGGCAACGTGACCAACATGCTCATGGTCAGCTTTTTTCACGGCGCGCGGCTGATGATGGCTAACCCCAAGGCGGCCGAGCTCCCGCAGCTTGCCAATAGCATTCTGGTGACGAGCCCACTCTTTCACGTGTCGGGGTTGCACTGCGCTGCGGTAACCGCGCTTGCGGGAGGCGCTAAGACGGTTTGGCCGATGGGGCGCTTCGACCCTGAAACGACGCTGGGCCTCATCGAGCGCGAAAAGATCACGGGCTGGGGCTATACCGCCACCGTACTTCACCGGCTGCTCAACCATCCGAATGTCGGCGAGTACGACCTGAGCTCGTTCCGCTCTGTCGGTGGCGGCGGGTCGCCCATCCCGGCTCCGTTGATCGAAAAGGCGCGCGCTCTCTTTCCACAGTGTAGTCACACGATGGGCGTCGGCTACGGTCTCACCGAGGGCACTGCCTTTGCGACCTTGAACGTCGGTGAAGAGCTGAGCGCGGATCCCGCTTCGGTCGGTCGGCCGGTACCGATCGTCGAAGTCGAGATTCGCGACGACCAAGGGCGGCGCCTCCAAGATGGCGAAGAAGGTGAAATCCATCTGCGTGGGCCGCTGGTGATGCGCGAGTACTGGGAAGATCCCGAAGCGACCCGTCGGGCCATCGGTGCAGGACGGTGGCTCCATACCGGCGACATCGGGCGGCTGCGGGACGGCAAGCTCTACATCGCTTCGCGCAAGCGCGATTTGATTCTCCGCGGCGGAGAGAACGTTTACCCCTTTGAAATCGAGCAACGCCTCGAAGCACACCCCGCAATCGCGGAAGCAGCGGTCATCGGCGTCGACCACGAAGAGCTCGGTCAGATAGCGAAAGCCATCGTGGTTCTCGAGGCGGGGCAGGCGCTCGGCATCGAAGAAATGAAGCGTTGGGTTGCTGAGGTTCTCGCCTATTACAAGGTCCCGAGCGACTGGGAGCTACGAAGCAAGCCCCTTCCCCGCAATGCGACGGGAAAGGTGCTAAAGAACGCCCTACGAAGTGCGCAGGATTCGATGTTCATCGAGGAGTAACTCATGCCTGAAGCCCTGATCGTTTCAACCGCGCGGACACCGATTGGCCGCGCTTTCAAGGGGTCGCTCATCGAGATGCGCCCGGACGACCTTGCTGCCATCGCAGTGAAAGCCGCCTTGGCAAAGGTGCCGAACCTCGATCCAGCGACCGTCGAAGACCTGATGATCGGGTGCGCGCAGCCCGCGGGCGAGCACGGCTACAACATGGGCCGGGTCGTGAGCCTACTTTCCGGCATCGACTCACCAGGCACGACCGTCAATCGCTACTGCTCTTCTTCGTTGCAGACGATTCGCATGGCAGCCCATGCGATCAAGGCCGACGAAGGCGACGTGTTCATCGCTGCCGGCGTCGAGTGCGTCAGCCGCTTTGGCTTCGGCAAGGCCGACGGCATGGAGAACACCAAGAACCCGAAGTTCGCCGAGTCTGAAGAGCGCACGGCCAAGCTCATGACGCCCGATGGGGGCTACTGGGAGCCGGCCGGAGGCCTAGCCGACGTTTATATTACAATGCTGCAGACCGCAGAAAACGTGGCGCAGTACATGGCTGTCTCCCGGGAGGAGCAAGACGAGTTCGCAGCGCTTTCTCAACAGCGAGCCGAAGCGGCTCAGAAATCCGGTTTCTTCGCGGAAGAGATCACGCCGGTCACCACGCCGAGCGGCGCGGTGGTCGACACCGACGACTGCCCTCGGCACGGCACGACTGCCGAGAAGCTCGCAGGGCTCAAGCCAGTGCTCCTCGGACAGATGGGCGAGAAGGCCACGGTCACTGCCGGCAATGCGTGCCCGCTCAACGACGGCGCGGCGGCAGTCATCATCATGAGCGACACCCGTGCACGAGAGCTCGGGATCACGCCCTTGGCCCGCATCGTCTCGACAGGTGTCTCCGCGCTCAATCCGGAAATCATGGGCTTGGGCCCCATCAGCGCCACCAAGCAGGCGCTCGACCGTGCCGGGCTCCGGATCAAAGACATCGACTTGGTCGAAATCAACGAAGCCTTCGCCGCTCAGGTCATTCCGTCCGCCCGCGAGCTCGGCATTGCGGTGGACAAGCTCAACGTCAACGGCGGCGCCATCGCCCTCGGCCACCCTTTCGGCCAAACCGGCGCTCGCATCATGACCACACTGATCCACAATTTGCAGTCGCGCGACGGCCGGTACGGCGTCGAAACGATGTGTGTCGGCGGCGGCCAGGGCATGGCCGCGGTGATCGAACGACTCGGCTGAGTTGCGATAGGCTCGGCGCTGCGCTGCGTCGAATGGACGCCGACTTGTGATGGCAGCTGCGAGGCCCGAGGCGGAACGCTTGAACCACGCGAAAATCGAGATTGACGGCTGGCGATCTTGGAGCCTAGCGGCAGCTACGGTTGCGGTGCTTCTCCCTTTGAACTGGAGTTGGCACGTCTGGGGGCAACAGATGCGGGGCTCGATTGCGCTCTACATCCTTGCCGGCAGTCTTCTGTACTTCGGGCTGCTTCGCTTGCTCACGGGCGTCCGCTTCTCGGACGTTTCGTACGAAGCGCGTTTCATCGTCATCAGTGCGATGGTCTTGTTGATCGTGTTCTTGGGTCTTGGTCGTTCCGACACCTATCGTCTGCTTTTCGAGCGATTCGTGCCGAAGAACGCACGCACCCCTTTGTTCGGCTTTGCGTACTTCGCGAGCTGCAGCGTGCTCCTGCGCTTGATGATTCCGTACCTCCTCCTACGCTTCAAGCTACGGCAACCGCCAGACGAGTACGGCTACGTCGTGCGGGGTGGGACGCGGATGCGCTGGGTCTACTTCGGCCTTTTCGTCGTGATGGTTCCCCTGGTCCTGTGGGCGGCGGCCCTCCCCGACTTCCAGGCAAGCTATCCACAAACCCGCGGCGTAGTCAGCGGCACCGAGGCGTCCATTCGGCTCTTCATCCTCTATCATTCCGCCTATTTCATGGTGTTCCTCTCGGGCGAGAGCTTCTGGCGCGGCTACATGACCTTTGGTCTCGGGCGCGACCTCGACGTGAGCGCTCTTCCGTGGATGGTCATGATGTACAGCATCGGCCACTACGGAAAACCCTTCATGGAGGTGAACGCGTCGATCGTCGCCGGTTTCACCCTCGGCTACCTCGCCCTCCGGCACCGCTCTTTCTTTCTCGGCGCCCTCCTCCACTGGTCCATCGCCCTCACCATGGACCTCGCCGTCCTCTACCAACGCGGCATCACATGGAACTAGGCGGCATGGAAACCTGCAGGTTTTGGAGGGGGAGCCTGTCCCCTTGCAGAAAGTGAAACATGTTTCAGTCTAATGGTCCGTGACGGAGGTTAATCGGCAGGTTTTGTTGAGGAAGCGGCCTGTTGGGGTGCCGACCGTCGGGGATTTCGAAGCGACCGAGGCGGCGGTGGGCGTGCCTGAGGCCGGGGAGGTGCTGCTCAAGAATCTCTACTTGTCGATCGATCCTGCGATTCGCGGCTGGATGAGTGAGGCGAAATCGTATCTTCCGCCGATTGGGATCGGCGAGCCGATTCGGAGCGGAACGCTTTCGCAAATCGTCGATTCCAAGGCGGACGGCTGGCCGGCTGGGCAGATCGTGCAGGCCTTGGCGGCTTGGGAGTCCTACAGCGTCGTTTCGTCGCGGCTGCTTCACGGCAAGGTGACATCCATCGAGGGCATTCCTCTGTCGACGATGTTGAGCGTGCTCGGTGGAACAGGGCTGACGGCATACTTTGGATTACTCGAAGTTGGAGATCCCCAAGAAGGCGAAACCGTTCTGGTGTCCGCTGCGGCCGGCGGGGTCGGCTCGATCGTCGGCCAAATCGCGAAGGTCAAAGGCTGTCGAGCCGTAGGGCTCACGGGCAGCGACGAGAAATGCGCCTGGCTGACCGAGGAGCTCGGCTACGATGCTGCAATCAACTACAAGACGACAAACCTTCGGCTTGCCCTCAAAGAAGCTTGCCCCAGTGGCATCGACGTGTTCTTCGACAGCGTGGGCGGAGAGATCCTCAACACGGCGCTGTCCCGTCTCAACCGCCACGGCCGTGTGGTGGTTTGCGGCGCAATCTCGCAGATCAACGAGGCCAAGCGTCCACCCGGGCCGAGCAACTATCTCCAGCTCCTCGCCAAGAGCGCCCGCATGGAGGGGTTTACGACCTTGGATTTTGCGTCCCGGTACGACGAGGCCCGCGCAGACCTCGCGCGTTGGATTAATGAGGGTCAGATTCGCTACCGCGACGACATCGTCGAAGGCCTCGACGAGGCTCCGGCTCATTTGCTTCGACTGTTCAGCGGTGAGCATCGAGGAAAACTGTTGGTCAAGCTGGCCGACGCAGAGGTTTGAGAATGACTGGCATTTGTGATGGACGGGTAGTGATCGTAACGGGCGCCGGGCGAGGCATCGGCCGCGAGCACGCGCTCGAGCTGGCGCGGCAAGGCGCGAAAGTCGTGGTCAACGATCTCGGGGTCAGCAACAGCGGCGAGGGCGGCGGCCAAGGGCCGGCGGATGAAGTCGTTCGAGCGATCCGCGACCTGGGCGGCGAAGCGGTGGCCAACGACGCAGACGTTGCGGACTGGGAACAGACCGAAGCACTCGTGCGGCAGGCGATCGACGAGTTTGGTCGGCTCGATGCGGTCGTGAACAACGCGGGCTTCGTCCGCGACAGAATGTTCGTCAGCTGCAGCGAAGAAGAATGGGATGCTGTCGTTCGCGTTCATCTCAAGGGACACTTCTGTCTGGCCCGGCATGCGGCGGCGTATTGGCGAGGGCTCGTCAAGGCCGGGGAACCGGTCGACGCGCGCATCATCAATACGAGCTCGGGTGCCGGCGTCCTCGGGAGCGTCGGTCAATCGAGCTACTCCGCGGCAAAGGCAGGCATCGCAACTCTGACGCTCGTGCAGGCCGCCGAGCTCGGTCGATACGGCATCACGGCCAACGCGATTTGCCCCATCGCGCGCACTCGCATGACCGAAGGCGCGTTCGGCGAGGCGATGAAGGCGCCGGATCAGGGCTTCGACGAGAATGACCCAGCCAACGTCTCCCCGTTCGTCGCCTGGCTTGCAAGCGCACAGTCGCGCGAGGTCACGGGCCGCGTCTGGGAGGTCTTTGGCGGAACGGTGACGGTGTTCGACGGCTACCGCCGCGAGCAGACGAAGGACATCGGCAGGCGTTGGGATGCGGCCGAGCTGGGACGGGCAGTCAAAGAGCTGCTGTCCAAAGCACAGCCACTGGTCAAGGTGTACGGAACATGAGCAACCCCCTCGACCTCAGCGGCCGAGCAGTCCTGATCACGGGCGGAAGCCGGGGGATCGGCAGAGGCATCGCTGAAGCGTTTCTTGCAGCGGGCGCCGACGTCGCGGTGTGCGGGCGCACGGAGCCCGTCGAGCTCCCGAGCGCCGGCGGCAAGAGCGCGCTCTTCGTGGGCGCCGACGTTCGGGACGCTGACCAAGTCGAGAAGATGGTAAACGAAGCCGTCGAGCGCC
>Ga0224508_10002476_pt1 | contig 15667 bp, 11 predicted proteins | sample SF_Jan12_sed_USG_4_FD_170157 | JGI IMG/M metagenome (GOLD analysis project Ga0224508, IMG submission 170157) | Sediment microbial communities from San Francisco Bay, California, United States - SF_Jan12_sed_USGS_21 | ecosystem: Environmental > Aquatic > Marine > Sediment | place: USA... | reverse complement strand
GAGCCAGGCGGCCGTTCGTTCCGGACAAACTGGACACGGTATTCCGCACCGCGATCGACGCTTGCAAGGAACGAACGGCCGCCTGGCTCGATCTACCCGCCACCGAGAGCTTCAAGCTGGAATACGTGACGGACAAGAGCTGGAGCGGCTACAACTGGTACAAGGGCGGTTTCGAGAGCCTGATCCAGATCAATACCGATCTTCCGATCTACATCGACCGCGCGATCGACCTCGCGTGTCACGAGGGCTACCCCGGACACCACGTGTACAACATGCTGCTGGAGAGGTCGATGGTTCAGGAACGCGGCTGGGTCGAGTTTTCCGTCTACCCGCTGTTCAGCCCGCAGTCGTTGATCGCCGAAGGGTCGGCGAACTACGGCATCGAGATGGCGTTCCCGGGTCGCGAGCGAATCGAGTACGAAAGAGAAGTGCTCTTCCCACTGGCCGGATTGGATCCCGCCGGTGCCGATGTTTACTACGACGCCCTCGAGGCGGTGGAGCGGTTGTCCTACGCGGGTAACGAGGCGGCGCGGCGTTATCTCGACGGGGACATCGATGCCGGACAGGCCGCCGAATTATTGACCCGCTTCGCCATGATGCCCGCCGAACGCGCAGCCCAACGGGTCAAGTTCATCGATAAGTACCGGGCCTACGTGATCAACTACAACCTCGGCCAGGACCTCGTGCGTGCGCATATTGAAGCGGCGGGGGACAGTCCCGAAGCTCGCTGGGCAGCATTCACCGCGTTGCTTTCCTCGCCCAGTTTGCCTTCCAGCCTGGCGGCGGAGCGCTAGCTCTTGCCGATCAGGTAACCGAACATCTTGTTCAGGGCGTTGGGCTCCTCGAACGCGAGAATCTTTTCGGCCTCGCCGGCATCGAGGAACATCCCGCCGCAACTGAAGCAGTTGTCGACCTGCACGCCGCGGAACTCGATCTCGGTCAACTCCATGCCGCACTTCGGGCAGTGCATCCAGTGAAGCTCCTTGGCCTCGCCCTTGGCGGTCTCGGCCAAGTCGGCGTTCGCGTCGCGGCGAGCTTTACGCAACTTTTGGATTTGTTCCAGTTTGAAGTATTCTTCTTCGGCACTACTGGGATCGACGGGCATGGTGAACCTCCGTTTGGGCTGCTCATTGTAAACAACACGCCGTCCCCGACCAACCGTACTCGGACTGAAATGGAGAAATCGATGTTTCTCAGATCGGCCTCGCTGGCGCTACTCTCGATCTTGTTGTTCGCGCCCGTTCCGGCCCAGGAATCGGGGATTTCGTTCAAATCCACCGAGGTCGCCCCAGGGCTGTACATGCTCGAAGGGCAAGGGGGCTTTGCCGGCGGCAACCTCGGGCTGCTGACGGGAGCGGACGGCGTCATGCTCATCGACGACGGCCTGCCACCCCTGACCGCCACCATGCAGGCGGCGATCGGTAAATTGACCAAGGGCCCGGTAGCGTTCGTGGTCAACACGCACGTCCACGGCGACCACATCGGCGGGAACGAAGCGTTGGGAAAAAAAGGGGCCACGATCGTCGCGCACGACAAACTCCGACAGCGCCTGGTCGCGGACGGGATCCGGGGGGAACCCGCGTCCAAAGAAGCCCTACCGGTCCTGACCTTCTCCGACTCCGCCACGTTTCATTTGAACGGACGCACCGCGCTCGTCTTCCATGTCGAGCACGCCCATACGGATGGCGATGCGGTGATCCACTTCCGTGAGGACAACGTCATCCATACCGGAGACACGATGTTCAACGGCATGTTCCCGTTCATCGACCTGGACTCCGGTGGGAGCGTCGAGGGTTACATCGCCGCGCAGAAAAGAATTCTGGCAATCGCCGACGACCAGACCAAGATCATTCCGGGTCACGGACCGTTGGCCTCCAAGAAAGATCTGAAGGCCGCCGTCGAAATGCTCGAGACCACCCATCGCCGGGTCAAGGCCTTGGTGGACGCCGGGAAGTCGGAGGACGAGATCCTCGCGGCGAACCCGCTGAAGGACTATGACGAGGAGTGGAACTGGAGCTTCATCACCACCGAGCGTATGACCAAGACGCTGTATCGCGCGTTGACCGACAAGTAGATCGAAAGCGAGGAACATCATGCCGAAAAGCCCGGACGAGATAGCGGCGTCCATGATCGCCAACATGAAAGAAAAGACCGGCAAGACGCTGGAGCAGTGGATCAAGATCGCCAAGGCGACGAAGCTCGAGAAGCACGGTCAGATCGTGAAGTCTCTCAAGACGGATCACGGGATGACCCACGGCTTCGCCAATACTGTCGCGCATAAGATGCTTGCGAGTGACGCCGGATCGGCAAATGCCGGCGATTTGATCGATGCTCAGTACGCGGGCCCGAAAGCCGAGCTGCGCCCGATCTACAAAGCTCTGATCGCCGAAATCAAGAAGTTCGGGAAGGACGTCGAGATCGCACCGAAAAAGAGCTACGTCAGCCTGCGGCGCAACAAACAGTTCGCGTTGATCCAGCCTTCGACGAAAACGCGCGTGGACGTCGGCATCAACATGAAAGGGGCCAAGACAACGAAGAGGCTCGAGGCCTCCGGCAGTTTCAACACGATGGTCTCTCACCGCGTCCGGACAGCCGACACCAAAGATGTAGACCGGGAACTGGTCGGCTGGCTGAAGAAGGCCTACAGCGACGCTTGACTAGAGGATGGTCACCTGTCGAACACTGAAGGCTGCGGGTAGGTTCATCGCCTGCGGGTCCTTCACGGCGGCGCCGGTGAAAGCGAAACCGCTCGACCCGGCGCTGACGGCCTCGAAGTGAAACCTGGCCAGCACGCCCGCCCCATCGGCGCCGCGAGCCGTTCCCACCCGGGAAAGGCCAACGATGAGTTCGCCGCCACCACCCGCGACGGAGGCCAGGAAAACGGTGGTGATCGCACCCCCCTCGCTCATGAACGGTCCTTCTTCCGCCGGCGGGAGGTAGCTCAGGACGTTCCCGTCGAATCGCAAGTGGAAGGGGACCGAACCGACGTTCTCGGCATTGGCGATCGTGATCTCGACGATCACCGTCTCGCCGACGTCATACTGGGACTCCGCCGTCTGAAGCTCCACGAGGACCGGACCGGTGACCCCCGGGAAGTTGTCGCTGTGGTCGCATGCGATCGGAACGGATACGGCAAAAAACAGCGCAAAGGCAAGAGTCGATGCTCGCACGGCTAGTTCGACGAAGCGTCCCCGCAGCTGTCGACCGCGAACACTCGGAAACCGTAGTTGGCGGTCGACGTCCCCGCTCCGCTGAACGTGGTCGACGTCGTGGCCGGTGCGCAATCGAGTCCCGCGGGGCAGGCGATTTCCAGGTCCGTGTCGAGATCCCACACTTTGATCGAGTAGCCGGAAGCGCCACCGACTGCCGGCCAGCTCAGATCCAGATCGGTCCCGAGCTTGGCGACGAACGGTGCGACGGCGTTGCCGACCTGAAACACGCCGGGATCGAGTTTCGCCGGGTCCTCGACGACCCTGTAGAACGCGGCTGAACGATACGACGTCTCATCCAGGACGTCGGGATCCTGGTACGTCAGTGCGGTCGTGACCGTCGCGTTGATCGACGTGCCGGCGAAGCCGGTGATCACGTACGAGGGATCTACCGGTCCTGGGGCCGGAGCCACGAGGTAACCGAGTTCCCCGGGCAGCGGCGTGTGATTGGGGTTGGTATCCCAGTCCGCCAGCAAGTCCGGGTCGTTCTCGGTGCCCCACGAGACCACGTGGCCCCAGGAATTCGCCTTGATCCCCGGTTCGCCTTCCAGGGTCGACCCATCGGCGGGGAGTTCCCATTCGATCTTGGTGCCGTTGAGGCAGGCTTCGGCGCGGATCTCGTACGGTGGGAACGGACCCCAGGTGAAATCGGCGCCGTCGGTCCGGTCGCCGAAACACGACCAGTCCTTCGGCTGGATGTTCCCGGCGCAGTTTGTGCCGTCGTCGTTGACGCCGGAGATCAAAGCCAACAAACCGTAGCGTTCGTGCAGCCAGAACCAGTCGATCCCACGCAACCTCTGCGTGCCGACGTTGCATGTACCGAACAAATCGGCGCCGGCTTCGAGATCGGTTTCCTGCAGCAACAACAACGCGGGGACGTAGTTACCCGCGGCCACGTGTAAGAAGCCGTCCTCGTCGATCGAGCCGCGCAGTCCGGCGCCGCCTGCGGTGAGCAACCCCTGGGCGCGCGGGGCCGCGGTTCCATCAGGGCAGGCCGGGTAACACGCGTCGCCGCAAACCGAGGCCAGCGTCAAGTGCAGGCCGGAACCGTCGTTGCAACTCGTCCAGTTTCCCGAATCCCAGATGTCGCCGACGCCGAGCACCGCGGATGCCGGATCGGGCCCGGTGAACTGGAAGAAATTGAGCAGGCGGCTACCCGCCGCACCTCCGGAATCTTCGAAGCAAATCTGCGTGCGATCCGAGGCATTGGCCTGATCCTGGACCACGAGCGGGACGTCGATCGAAGGGTTGGCCCCGGTGTCGTTGTCGTTGAAGGTGAAGATGTCGCGCGTGAGGAACGCACCCGACGAGTCGTAGTTGTCTATCTTGAGGTAAGCCTGCCACGTCCCGTCCGGCGGCAGCGCGGTCGTATTCTTGACGGCGCAGCTTTCCAGGCACGTCGACCAAACCGTGTCGCTGCGGATCGTGTTGAACGTGCGTTGCAGCAAATTCGGTTTCTTCAACGTCGCGAACTCCCACACTTCGGGCAGGGTCTGCGCCGAACTTCCGTCGCCGGGGTCCGGTTGATAGAGCACACCGGTCTGATCGATCGAGAGCGCGTCGTTAATGGTGGTCCAACCGGCGCGCAGATCGGTGAGCGGCGCCTGGCAGGCTCCCGGGACCGGCGGAACGGCGACAAGATCCGCTCCGATGCAGACGCCGTTGGCAACCCCGCAGTCGACGTCGGCGAAACAGTCGATGCCGGTGAATTCCATGGAGTACTGCAGGAAACCTATGTGGCCGACATCGAGGGTGGGCTGCACTTGAAGGTTGGAGCTCAGCGTTTCGTAGTCGATCTCGATACCGTCGTCGGCGAAACGATCCGCCTCGGCCAGGATCGAGCCCCGCACGGGGATTCCGAGTTCGGCATCGAATTCGGCGATCGTCCGTCCGTTGTCCTCGACGAAACGGAAGACGGTGCGCGTCCCGCCCTTCCCCGACACGGTCTCGCGCAGCAGGATCACCTCGGCCGGGCCCGCCGGCGTCAGCGCGATTCCCTCGGCCAGTGCCACGCCGTCGACCGTGGCGACGACGCCCTCGTCGTCGAGCCACCGATCGGTAAACGACGCACCGGCGATAAGCGTATGTGTCGAATCCATCTGAATTTGAACGCGCCGCGGTTCCGCGGTCTCGCCGGGCAGAGCGGACCACAACGCCCGCGGGCCGGTGGGGCCGATTTCTTCCGAAGCAATCAAACGACAACCGACCTCTTGCTCGGAGGGAAGCTCCATCGCGCACAACGCGAGATCGGCGCCGCTGTTTTCCGCGAGCGATCCGAGTCCGACCGTATGGGGGTCTGTGACGGACCAGCGAACGATGCGTCCACCCTCGGAGAGCGGCCGCAGGTCCCAGAACGTCGAGCGCTGCCATCCGGGTTCGAACCGCGGCAGCAGTGAAGGTTCATCCAGTTCGACGACGCTCCACCGTGCGCCCGGCGCATAGGTCGGAGCGGTGACCTGAACCCCTTGAGCCAGCGCCGAACCGCTCGAACAGATCAACAACGCAACCAAGATCCGGAATCGAATGTGAGCCACGAGCCGCCCCCTTTTTTTTCTCATCGAACAAGCGCCGGAAATGTACCGTGATTTCACTCGATTGGGTCCGAAGCCCGCCTTATGGCTCCGAATTGCCCTTTCCATCCCAGGAATAACTCATCCCCACGGTCACCCTGCGGCCGATCCGGTCGCCAAAAATGTGTTGCTGGATCTCGTCGCCGAGCAGGTTGGTGGCCTGGGCGGTGAGTGTGATTCCCTGGCGCGGTAGGCGCAGGCCGCCGCGCAGACCCACCAACGTGTAGTCCGGAACCCAACCCCAGAAGTCGGAGGTCAGGACGTCTTGCCAGAAAGAGTCGTCGACGTAATCGACACTCAACCCGGAGAACCACGCGCCGCGATCGATCTGCGCGGACAGGCTGATCCGTTGCCTGGCGGGAATGTTGATGAAGTTCGCCGTGTCGGCGACCAAACCGTCGCCGTTGAGATCCGCGTTTGCCGCGTTCTCGTCGATCGCCAACCGCTGACGATCGCTCATCGAGATTCCGTCGGACAGCGGCGTGTCCTGCCACGAGTAGTTCAGCCCGACCGACCAACCCGCGGGGCTGTTCCAACCCGTCCCGATCTCGAGACCACGATTTTCCGATTTCGATCCATTGCGGTACTGGAACAGCGAGGGGATCGCGCCGTCGAGGAAGACGCTGAGCGCCTGGTTGTAATTGACCGGGCCGGCCATACAGGGTTGCTGGAACTGGGTGAACCCGCTGATGCCGAACGGGCAAACATCGACCTCGGGCGCCTCGGCAATCCCGTTCATGTCGGGATCGGCGGGAAGCACGATGTCGTCGGCGGTGACCGGGATCCCGTCGAGACCGATCCCGTACGTCGAGGCCTGCGCGAAATCGATCCCATCGACCGACTCCGTCGTGTATGCCGACGCGGAGAACTCGAAACGCTTGAACTGTGTGGTCCAGCCGACCTCGAACGACGTCGTGCGTTCTTCCGAGAGATCCAACCCGCCCAGCGCCGCGGTGACCGCGATGTAGGTGGGTGACTCACCGGGCGCCACGCCGCAATTGTCCGGCACGGTTTGGCACACGTTGACCGCCATCAACTCGAAGAAGCCATCCGGAAACTGAGTGGGATCGAGGACGCCGGTATCGAACAGATCCTGATCGACTTCGGCCCAATCGAGCAGTGCGACCGGGATCGAGGGGACGTTGAGAAATTCCTCGAGCACCGAGGGCGAGCGGAACGCGCGACCCCAGGCCAAGCGCACCGCGTTTCGTGAGTCGGGTTTGAAGCGTAATGCCAGGCGTGGCGACGTTACCGTCCCGATCGTCTCCTTGAAATGATCGGCCCGCACCCCCGCCGTCAGCCACCAACGTTCGGCAAGTTTGACGTCCGTTTCCCCGAACACCGCGAGCACGTTGCGCTCGTCCGCATCGGGAGCGATCGTCAGATCGTACTGTGTGCTGGAAACGTCGGCGCCATAGCCGAGCACCGCGCGTTTGCCCAGGATCGCCTTGCCGCCGAACGAGGCGTGGATGCGCGAGGAGCGGAAGCCGAAGTCGATCGAGTTGATCAGGTTCTTGCCCGCGCCGTCGAACAGGTTGTAGTCCAACTGCGCCTCGAACGGACCGTTCTTCCAGCGCCCCTGGACGTAGGCGTTGCCGGTGTCGGGGTCCACATCGAACGGACCGAGGCCGGTGGCGATCCAACCGCGGGTCCGCGCGCCGCCGGCCTGCAGGATGAACGTGCCCTTTTCGGTTTCTCGATCGGCGCGCAGATCGAAGCGTGGTTGCTCGGTGCCGGAGTCGCGGAAGTCCTCGGCGATCAACCCGAAATCAGGGTCGAGCGTTTCGCCGTAGAAGTTCGTGATCGTCTGGGGGCGCGGGAACGGATCGAGTTGGTACAGGCTTCCCGACGCGCGTACGGCCCACTCTCCGCTGAGGAAGCTGTGGCGAAAATCGACGCGACGGGAGGCGTGCGTGCCGACCTCGAACTTGACCTGCCCACCGAGCGTATCGCGCGGGCTCTTGGTGACCAGGTGCACGAGACCGCCGACCGCGTTGGCGCCCCACAACGACGACGCGGGACCGCGTACGACCTCGACACGGTCGACCAGTTCCATGTCGGTCGGGGCGAATTCCCACATCACGAAGCCGAGGAAGTCCTGGTAGAGCGAGCGGCCGTCGGCGACGGCAAGTGTCGAGTTGTTGATTCCGCCGCTCGCCGACCGCGACGCGATGTTTACGTCGCGGGCGCTGAACTGCACGACGTTGATCCCGGGGATGCGCCGGAGTTGGTCGACGAAGTGATCGCCGGCGCGCTGCGTCAGATCCTCGGCGTCGAGCACGTCGACCGCGGCGGGAGCATCCAACTGGCTTTGCGTCGTGGGCGAGGCGGAGACGACGACCCGTTCGGTCAGGACAGGTTTCTTGTCGTCCTCTTTCTTCTCTTCTTCTTTTTTCTTCTCACCGGACTCGGCCGGTTTGTCGGGCGGGTCGGCCTGTCCCCACGTCGGCGCGCCGCACAGAAAACAGCAGACGAAAGCGGCGAAGAGGGATCTCGGCATGGCGCCGATCATATACGTCGATGGGCCTCAGCGGCGCAATTCGGCCAGGATCGCGTCCAGATCGTCGGACACGCTAACCGGTGCGTTGGCGTGAGGCGAGTCGATGCCGCTCAGGGTTCCCTTGTGGTAGCCCACGACCGCATCCGGATCCTTGAGCAGGTTTCCGGTAAGGATTCCGCACACCGTCGAGTCCGGATCGATCGTCCCGTTCTCGACCAGCTTTCTCAACCCCGCGATCGTCGCGCACGATGCCGGCTCGGCGCCGATCCCTGCGGCATCGACGTGGGCCTTGGCGTCCATGATCTCCTGATCGCTGACCTGTTCGACGACACCGTCGAGCGCTTGGAGCCCGCGCATGCTCTTCTTCCACGACACGGGATTGCCGATACGGATCGCGGTGGCGATCGTCTCGGCCGTGACGGGTTCGAGCGGTTTGCCGGTCTTGAACGCGGTGTAAAGCGGGTTGGCGCCGGTCGCCTGGATTACCGCCATCCGTGGCAGCGCATCGATCCATCCCATCTGGTGCAACTCGATCAGACCCTTCGCAATAGCCGAGTTGTTTCCCAGGTTGCCTCCGGGCAGGACGATCCAATCAGGAACCTTCCACCCCAGGTCCTGCAACATCTCGAAGCCGATCGCCTTCTGGCCCTCGATGCGGAACGGGTTGATCGAGTTGAGGAGGTAGATGTTCTCCTCGTTGCAGACTTGTTCGACGACCCGCATCGCGGCATCGAAGTCACCGGCGAGTTGCAACGTACGTGCGCCGTAGGCCAGTGCCTGGCTCAGTTTTCCGTAGGCGATGTTGCCCTCGGGGATGAACACGATCGCCTGCATCCCACCGACCGCGGCGTAGGACGCCATCGAGGCGGAGGTGTTGCCCGTGGAGGCACAGGCGACGCGTTGCATGCCCAGCAACCGCGCCGCGGTGGCGCCCGCGGTCATCCCGCGATCCTTGAACGAGCCGGTCGGATTTTCCCCCTCGTGTTTCAGGAGCAACCGTTTCATACCGGTGAAGGCTGCAACCCGCGGGCTGTCGTAGAGGTGGGTGTTGCCCTCGCCGCGCGTTACCGGGGAGCCCTCGCCGAAGGGGAGGATCAGTTCGCGGAAACGCCACACGCCCGAGCGGTCGATCGGATCGGCGGAACCGCGACGGTGATCGAACGTCTCCCGCGACACCGACGCGGCGATCGCGTCCAGGTCGTGAACGACATCGAGCGTGCCGCCGCAATCGCAGCGGTAGCGCAGCACGAGACCCGGATAGGCTCGTGCGCAATCCACACAGACCAGTTCGAACGCGTTTGCGCTCATATCGCTCGGGCTCCGGGGTTGTCGGCGCGAGAAACCACCGAGGTGGATTCCAGGCCGGCAGCGGAGAACGCCTCGCGCATTGCCGCCGCGACGGTTCCGGTTCGTCGCTTCGACGGACACAGCGCGAACACGGAAGGTCCGGCGCCGCTGATCGAACTCCCCAGCGCACCGGCTTCGCGCGCGGCCTCGATGACCGTGTCGCATCCGGGGATCAACGGACTACGCGCGGGTGTCACGATTCTGTCGTCCAGCGCGCGTCCCAGCAAGGCCATGTCGCCGGTGTGCAGCGCATGGATCAACGCCGAGAGGTTGGCGCTGTTCCGCACGACCGTCCCCATCGGCACGGTGTCGGGGAGCGCTTCCCTGGCCTTGCGTGTCGGTAGTTCGAATTCCGGCGTGACGACCACGACGTGTAGCCCGTGCGGTACCGGCACTCGAGAAACATCCAGCGGATCGACCGTGAGAACCAGGACCAGACCGCCAAGCACGGCCGGGGCGACGTTGTCCGCGTGCCGACCCGAGACGACCGCCTCGGCTTCCACGCAACAGGCGACGACGTCGAGAGGGCCCAGCGGATCGCCGAGTATCCGGTTGACGCCGACCGCGGCGGCGGCCGCACTTGCAGCGGAACTGCCCAGGCCCGAGCCGAGCGGCATGCCCTTGACGACATCGAGTTCGAAACCGTCGTTCGAGGCGGCGCGGCGCAGCACCTCGGTCGCGGCGATGCCGGCGGTGTTTTTTTCCGTTTCGTGTGGAAGGACACCGCCGTCGCCTTCGATCGAGGCGATCCGGATCCCGCGGGCGCCGCTGCGCCGGACGGTGACGGTGTCGCCCGGGCGTTCGAGCGCCAGGCCGAGCACGTCGAAACCCGGCCCCAGGTTGGCCACCGTACCGGGCGCGAAGACCGTTAGTTCGTCCACCGCAGGATCATAGTCGGCTTCGCCGGCTAGGGCACGCAGACGTTTGAAAGATCCTGTGCCTCGCCGCAGAGGTTCAACCCGAGCGGGGGTCGCTCCAGCCCATCGCCGTCACGGCCGTACGAACCCTCGTCCCCGTTCTTGTTGCCGACGACGACGAAGAACACCGACGCACCGGCCGGGTTGATGACCGCATTGCCGCTCGTCCCGATGCTGCATAGTTCGTCCCACGAATAATTGGAGACCTGATCCAACGGCCCGTAGTACACGTTGTTGTCGTCGGTTTCGCAGGCGGACTCGAAACTGATCGAGAGGTCGCCGGTCGCGCTATCGTAGTCGGTGACGAGCAACGGTTGGAGACCCGGTGCGGAGGTTTCGCCCGGCGTGCCCCCGGCGCCCGACTGGACGGAGACCTGGAACGTATCGGCGGCCGCGTTGTCGCCGCTCGTGTCCATGTTCAAGTTCACCGAGTTGCCCGCGCCGAAGATCGTGACGACGCCGGGAAGGGCCGGGGCCTGCCAGTCGAAGCTGAACGTCACGACATCGCCTATGGCGTTGCGTGGCGTCAAATGCGTGATCTCGGGACCCATCATCATCCAGGTTCCTGGGTCGGACGCGGAAAGAGTTCCGCCGCTGGCCGAGACGTTGAGGCCGCCGGCGATCCGCTGCCCACCGCTGATCGTGAGCGAAAACGTATGGATCGTGCCGGGGGCCACGGTCGTGGGACCGCTCAGCGTCACCGTCGGGACGATACCGCCGTTGTGGCAGACGGTACAGGTCAAGGGGCCGCTGCCGGAATAACCGGTGATCCCGGTCGGGAAAGCCTCGGCGCCGCCGCCCGACAAGACCGCCAGAGTGATTCCAAGCGCACAGATTGCCCAGGTCTTGCTCGATTTCACCACTTTCCTCCGTAACGGGGGGATATACCGTGTCCGGTGGGGCCGGACAAGTGCTCTGTAGAACTCCCCGACCCTTTCGCGTATATAAAGGCTGGGTTTCTTGGGGTGTAAGGGGATTCAGATGCAGCGGTCGTGGCTCCTGTTGGCTTTCATCCTCGTCGCGCTGCCCAGTTTCGGGCAGGATCCGAACATCTGCGACCAACCGGGCGAGTTCCCCGACGTGATCGTCGGCGATCTGTTCCAGGTCAACAACTACGGGAACGCCAGCGACTACTACGGTTACTCGGTCGGGACGAGTTCCTGCAACATCGGAACCTGCTGGTTGAACTGGTTCTCGGGCACCAACCAGCATCCGGTCATCGCGCAGAACATGTATCGCGTCAAGGACGGGCGGCTCGACCAGATCGGTCAGAGCTGGCTCAAACACGGGTTCTTCGCGCTATCGCAGGAACTGTGTACGACGGGCTGCATCGAGACGACCGGCACGCACCTCGGTGTCAGTTGCTCGGATCCCTATACCGCGGATTTGAACGGTTCACAGGCCAACCTCGGTCCGCGCCATGAGGTGAACGCGTTCACGGGGGACTTCCCGTACCCCTTTACGGGGATCGGCCAAACGGGGGACCAGGTTTTTCGTCGCATCCGGGTTCACCGCGACGACCTCGACCCGGCACTCAACGCCGGGGCAACCTACTTCGTCGAGGGCCATTACGTCGCCCAGGACGACGCGGCGGCGGACAAGGGCCTCAACAACGTTTCGTGGCGCGAAGTCACCGTCGACCCGAGCGACTTCGATCTTTCTCTGACGGGATCGACCAACCGGGGGCAGTCGGCGGTCCGTGCCTGGAGGACTCTCCAACCGACCGTGGCGATGAGTCTGGTGAACATCCCGAACGAGGGCCAACTGCATCTCGGCTCGAACACGTTCGTCAACCCGGACGGATCGCGTCGATTCGTTTATGCGATCCAGAACCTCAACTCCGATCGCGGGGCCCGCGCTTTCTACATCCCCGTGCCGCAGGGTGCGACCGTCACGAACATCGGGTTCCATGACATCGACTCCCACAGCGGAGACCCCTACGATACGACCGACTGGGACATGTACTACGACTACCCGAACAGCCGGATCGTATGGGAAACGTCCACGTTCGCGGAGAACGAGTTTGCCAACCCGATCCGCTGGGGAACGGGATACAGCTTCTGGTTCGACATCGCGGAGACGCCATGGACGTTGTCCCAGGTCGACATCGGGTTGTTCAAACCGGGGCCGCTCCCCGGTGACCCGGACAGCGTGACGTCGATCGCACCGGTCTATGCGCCGATCGCTTGCAACAACAACGCCGTCTGCGAGCCGGGGGAGACCTGCACCAATTGCCCCGGCGATTGTACCGGTACATCGCCTCCCACGGGTTTCTGCGGAGACGGACTCTGCGATCTCGCGCTTGGCGAAGATTGCACGAATTGCTCCGACTGCAACGGCGTGCAGACCGGGCCCACGGGCGACCGCTACTGTTGCGGTTCCGGTGGCGGCGAAAACCCGGTCCCTTGCTCGGATTCGCGTTGCACCACGGGTGGGATGCAGTGCGGTACGAGCGCCGACCCGTTCTGTTGCGGCGACGCGGTCTGCGATCCCGGAGAGGATCCGTGTTCCTGCTCTGCCGATTGCGGTCCTGTTCCCGCCTCGGAGTCGACCTGTAACGACGGGGTCGACAACGATTGCGACGGGGGCGTCGATTGCGGCGACCTGGATTGCTGCACCGATGGGCTGTGCGTGACCGGAGCCGACAACGACAACGACGGCTTCACCGACTGCGACTGCGACGACGGCAATCCCTCGATCTGGGGCCGGCCCGCGGCAACCGGACTGCTGACGCTGAGCGATGGAGGAGCGTCGGGCACGAGCCTTGATTGGGGCGCGCCGGCGAGTCCCGGAGCGACCGCGGTCGACTACGAAACGATGCGCGCGGGTGTGCCCGCGGCGTTCAAGTTCGTCGCGTCCTGCGTCGCCGACCCGAACCCCGCCGACCTGACCGTGTCGGACGCCGACGATCCCGGCGCGGGCAACGTGTTCCATTACCTGATCCGGGCCACCAACGCATGCCCGGCCCCGGTGGGAAGCGGCTCTCTGGGACAAGACTCGGGAGGCGCCGACCGCCAGGCGCCGACCTGCCCGTAAGCGCCCTTGAGGCCCGACTTCAGCGATCCCGCGTTACCGGTCGCTGGACAGGGTTCGCTGAGTTTCATCCGGCGGTCGCGACGCAGCAAGTGGCGCGCCGCGGTGCTCATCGGCGTTCATCTGGCCGTCGCCGCGCACGTGGCTCATTTTGCCGTCGCCGGTCGCACGGTCTCTCCGGTCGAACCCTCCGAAGCGATGTACACGCTGGAACTCGGCTACGTGAACGCCGGGTTCGTGTTCTTCGCGGTCGCGCTTCTCAGTACCCTCATCTTTGGCCGATTTTTCTGCGGTTGGGGTTGTCACCTCGTGGCGCTGCAGGATGCCTGCGGTTGGTTGATGAAGAAGGCCGGAATCCGGCCGCGGCCGTTTCGCTCGCGGCTGTTGTTGTGGATCCCGCTGCTCGCCGGCCTCTACATGTTCGTCTGGCCGAGCTTCAGACGCCTGGTGGTGACGCCGTTGCTCGGACGGTCGCCCGTGTCCGGTTTCCCGGGTTTCTCGAATCACTTCATGACCGACGGTTTCTGGGACACCTTTCCGGGTCCACTGTTCGCCGTGTTGACCTTTGCGACGTGCGGGTTTGCCGCCGTCTACTTCCTCGGCGCCAAGGGCTTCTGCACCTACGGTTGCCCGTACGGTGGTTTCTTCGGGGCACTGGACCGATTCGCACCGGGCAGCATCGTGGTCAACGACGATTGCGAGGGTTGCGGGCACTGCTCGGCGACGTGCACGTCGAACGTGCTCGTCCACGAGGAAGTCCGCCTGTTCGGCAAGGTCGTCGATCCGGGGTGCATGAAGTGCATGGATTGTGTCGATGTGTGTCCCAACAAGGCGTTGAGTTTCGGCTGGGCGAAACCCGCGTTCCTGAGCGCCACAAAGAACGTCAAACGCGCCGTTCGCTACGACCTGACGCGGACCGAGGAGTTGACGTTGCTGGTCGTGTTTTCGGTCGCGGTGTTCGCGTTCCGAGGTCTCTACGATGGACCGTCGTTGTTGCTGACTCTCGGTCTGGCGGGAATCACCGCGTTCGTCGGTCTCAAAACCGCGCATCTGTTGCGGCGCGGTACGGTGCGGCTGCAGAACCTGAATCTCAAACTGGGCGGGCGGATTTCCGGTCAAGGGATCGTGTTTCTCGTCGCGTCCGTCGTGTGGCTCGCCTTCACCGCGCACAGCGTCTTCGTCCAGGGCCACCGCCTGGCCGGACGGTATTGGCTCGAGCAAACACAGGCTTCGCGCTCCGACGTCCTCAGCGGTGAGTTCCGCAACCACTGGTACCCCGAGGAGCACCATGCCGCCGCCGCCGCGAGTTTCGATCATTTCCGCAGCGCCGAACGCTGGGGTCTCGTACCCGTGCAGGAAATCGAACTCGGTCTCGCGTGGGGGCACCTGTTGCGTCACGAGGTCGACCCCGCCGTGGTGCGTCTCCGTGGCGTGCTCGAAAAGAACCCTCGGAACACGCGGTTGCGCGAGCAGTTGTTCGGACTGCTTATCAAGCGTGGCCGCGACGACGATGCGATCGACGTCTACCTTGAAGCGGTGGCCCATGGCGTGGAGAATCATGAACTGCGTTACAACGTCGGCGGGCTGCTACGCCGGCAAGGCCGCTACGACGAAGCCATGGACCATCTTTCGGCCGCGGAAAGATTGTCGCCGGGAGATGCGGATACGCAGGTCGAGCTCGGTTTGGCGTTGCAAGCCCTGGGGCGGTTCGATGAGGCGATCGAACGGTTCGAACGAGCGATCGCCCTGGATCCACGTAGCCCCGAAGCGCTCGAACACCTCCCCAATTTGATCGAGGCGGCCCGCCGCGAAGCGGCTCGCTAGTCCGCAACCTGCCGCGGTGCGCCCGCAGCGTCTTCGGCCGTCCGGTTCACGGGTTGCCCCGGCTTCGCGAGACAATTGACGCGATCTACCGGAGGCGCTCGACGAACCTCGCCGACGTTCCTCTGCACGTAAGCCGACCACGCACAGTTGGAATGTTCACCGGTTGAAACCGGCGAAGTGAAGGGCGCCTCCGGTCGATCCTATCCGGCTTCCGTTTCGACGACCTCTTCGAGGATCTCCGCAGGGGCTGCTTCCAGCGACGGTAGC
>Ga0224508_10002475_pt1 | contig 15667 bp, 16 predicted proteins | sample SF_Jan12_sed_USG_4_FD_170157 | JGI IMG/M metagenome (GOLD analysis project Ga0224508, IMG submission 170157) | Sediment microbial communities from San Francisco Bay, California, United States - SF_Jan12_sed_USGS_21 | ecosystem: Environmental > Aquatic > Marine > Sediment | place: USA... | reverse complement strand
AACCGGCGTCGCCCGGGACACGGCCCCGGAATGGGGGTGAATCTGACGTGAGATTCGAGGAGAAACGCGAGTTCCCCATCTCTCTCAAGGAGATGTGGGACTTCACGATGGACTTCAAGGAGTGGCCGCTGTGGTACGCGGGCATGCTCGAGGTCGTTGACGCGGAGAACGGGTCTGGGACGAGCCAGGTGACTCGGTCCGCGTCGCATACAAGATGCTTGGCAAGCGCATCGAATACAGCTGCACCATCTCGGAGTGGAAGGAGTACGAGCTGCTGCGCTTCGTTGCCGAGCCACCGGCGTTGCCGGCGGCCAACTTCGCGTGGTTGTGGCGGCCCGTGCCGACGACAAGTGCGAGCTGACGATCGAGCTAGAGACCGAGGAGCCGACCACCTTCTTTGGAAAGGTGATCGAGACGGCCAAGGTGCCCCGTATCTGCCACAGGGACGTCGCCCGCACGCTGAGCAATCTCGAAGAGATCGCTGCCGTGGGCCTGCCGCAGTAACAAGAGCAGCCGTGACGACGCTCCCGCCACACCGTGGGCGTCGCTCAGTTCCATAGAATCGGATGGTGAAAACCATCCGAGCACTTCTGATAATCGCGTTCGTTGCGATAACGGCTTGTGGCGGCAGCACCGCGACCGAGACGACCATTGCAACAGAGGTGGCCCCCGCGGCGACCTTGGTCCTGCCCGAGGCCAGCCTGGTTTCGGCGACGCCCCAGCAAGCCGCCGCCACCATCGATACTCGATTGGGGAGCGATGGATTCGTGCTGCTCGACGTGCGGACTCCCGAGGAATACGCCGAGGGCCACATCGCCGGATCCGACAACATCGACTTCTACGAGGCCGCTTTCGCTGACAGCATCGCCGAGCTGGACAGGGACGCCTCATATGTCGTGTATTGCCACTCCGGCAACCGATCCAGCCAGACGCTCGAGCTGATGCGCCAACTCGGCTTTACCGACGTCACCGATGTTGCGGGCGGCATCGTCGCCTGGGCCGAGGCAGGACTACCGATCCAGTAGCGGATCGGCGCAACGCGAGGGCTCTAGCACAGGCATCATGACCCACAGCCCAACAGACTCGAACCAGGCCTCAACGCGTCGTACCGTCGTCGCCTGGACCTTCGTTGCCATCCAGGCCGCTCTGCTGGTAGCGCTCGTCGCCGGCCCCCGCGATGAGACCTGGAAGATCAGCGAAGGCGTTCGCTCTGCCGGCCTTGGCCTGTTCATCGTCGGAGTGGCCATCGGTCTGTGGGCCGCGGCGAGACTCGGCCGCGGCCTCACGCCGTCTCCGCTGCCCAACGGCGAGGTCGATCTCGTCACCCTCGGCCCATACCGCTGGATGCGCCACCCCATGTATACGGCAGTCATGGTTATGGCCGTCGCCATCGCGACACGGGCCGGCAGCATCGCGGCGGTGGTGCTGACGATCGCCCTCATCGTTCTCTTCAACGTCAAGGCCGGCTGGGAGGAACGCCAGCTCGCAGCAACCTTCCCCGGCTACGCCGCCTACAAGGCCAGGACTCCCCGATTCTTGCCGCGATTGAGGCGATAGAACCCGTGGTCGGACTACCGGCGGCTGGCTACTGAGGCGACTCGCTACTCGGGCCCCGAGCGAGGTCTGAAGGCCCACACAGCGGCGGTGCCTGCCACGGCGCCTCCCGCCAAGAACATCGTCGCCCAGGCGCGCCGCGTTGCCAACGCGGTGCCACAATGCCCGGCGTCGTGCTCCATGACCACGACACTTCCGCAGAAGGTCATCGACGCTCCCGGTTCGTTGCTGGAGGGAGCCGAGCCGACGGGGGTCAGATAGAGCACACCGGCGATCGTCACGGCCACCGCGCCCACGAGCAGCCCAATTCGCTGCGCCGTGACGAGCTGCCTCATGGGAACGACCCTAACGGCTACCGTCGGCACGATTCGGCGCAGGGCAGAAAGGCCCTATGGCGTCGAGGATGCCGCCCTAGCCTTGCCCCATGAAGGTGCTCGTTACGGGGGCCACCGGCTACATCGGTGGGCGATTGGTTCCTCGTCTTCTCGACAGCGGCTGTGAAGTCCGTTGCATGACTCGCGACCCCGCACAACTGGAACTGGACCCTTGGCGCGACCAGGTCGAAGTGGTGGCCGCAGACGCGCTGGATCCGGAGAGCCTGGACCGAGCCCTCGAAGGGTGCGACGCCGCCTACTACCTGATCCATGCCATGGGCGATTCCGGCAAGACCTTCGATGACATCGATCGACAGGCCGCCGAGAACTTCGCGGCGGCCGCCGATCGGGCCGGCATCGGCCGGATCATCTACCTGGGTGGCCTCGGCTCAGACAGTGAAGAGCTCTCCAAGCACCTGGCGAGCCGACACGAAGTTGGGCGGATCCTCGCCGCCGCCGACACGCCGGTGACCGAACTGCGGGCGGCGGTGATCATCGGATCCGGATCCGTCTCTTTCGAGATCATTCGCCACCTCACCGAGGTGCTCCCGATCGTCCTGCGTCCGCGCTGGGTGCGCACCCAGTGTCAACCGATCGCCGTCCGCAACGTGCTCGAGATACTCATCTCGATGCTCGGCGATCCCGAACACAGGAACCGTCTCTACGACATCGGCGGGCCCGATGTCCTGACCTATGAGGAGATGATGCAGGGTTATGCCGAGGCCGCCGGCCTGCGAAAGCGCGTCGTGATACCCGTCGCCATCTTCAGCTCCCGTCTCTCGCCGTACCTGATGGGTCTCGTCACCCCCTTGCCGGTGACCATCATTCGCCCCCTGGTCGAGAGCCTGCGCAACGACGTCGTGGTCACCAACCCCTCCCCGCCCGGCTTCCACCCCTCCGAGCTCTTCAGCTATCGCAAAGCGGTCGGGCTGGCACTCGAACGCATTTCGGACTCCGAGGTCGAGACTCGATGGTCTGATGCCCTCATGACCCCGGGGGCGCCGATGCCGAGTGATCCAGTGTGGGCGGGGGCACGGATGGAGATCGATCGCAGGATCGTCGAGTCGTCGGCGCCACCTGAGGACCTGTTCTGGGCGGTGAGCCGCATCGGTGGAAGCGTCGGGTATTACACGATGAACTGGACGTGGAAGCTGAGGGGTCGCTTCGACAAGCTCATCGGCGGGGTCGGCCTCCGCAGGGGCAGAAGGCATCCCGAAGAGCTGCGACCGGGAGAGGCCCTCGACTTCTTCCGCGTTGCCGAAGTCGAGCCCGACCGCCGGCTGGTGCTCCGCGCCGAAATGAAAGTGCCGGGCACCGCTTGGCTGAGCTGGACTATCGAGCCGACCGCCGCAGGGTCTCGGCTCAATCAATCCGCCCGATTCGCCACCAAGGGATTGTTCGGCAGGATCTACTGGTACGCCATGTTGCCGTTCCATGCTCCGATCTTTCGAAGAATGTCGAAGCGGATCGCCAAGACCGCAGAAAGACGGGCACGGATATCGCCGAACGTTGGGCCCGGATAGGGAGTAATTCGGCCCGCGCAACTACGCGTCGGGTAACAAGTAACGAATGACGTCGGCGGCTCGGTAGGAGTCTGCCCCAGCAGGAACGAAGCGCGCTACGTTGGCGACGTCATCGCCGGAGGTCACCAGCGTCAACTCCCGATCGCCCTGACGCTGGATCTGACCGAGACCGACGTTGGCCATCAGGGAGTTGCACAGACACTTGCGGCCGGATGTGTCTTCGACGACACCGCCTTTGGCCACGTAGTCTTCGGTCGGTTCTGCCGGGCAGCGCCACCCGACCTTGCCGTCGTCGCCCTGGTACGCGGTGCGGAGATACCCGAGGTCGCAGACCCGCGTCCGGGTCTCGTAGACGTCATAGTCCGACAGAGTCCCCGCGAGCTGCACGACCTTGAAGGGATAGCCCGAAGGCGAGGCCAGCGGATCGGTGAAAACGCCAGCCTTGCCCTGGCTGCTCAACTCGATGACCCGGGCCTTCACCTCCGGGGCGAACCCCGATTCCTCGCAGTAGGCGAACGGTGTGCCTACCTGAACGCCGTTGGCACCGAGCTCCAGCGCCTCACGGATCCGCTCCGGCTCTGCGTAGCCACCCGCCAGCCAAAAAGGGAGACCGAGCTCCGCGATGGCCGCGAGATCCGGCACGTCGCGGTCGCCGTAGATCGGTTCGCCGCTCTCGTTGAGCTGGAGCTTCCCCCGTGGCGGTGCGTTGTGGCCGCCGGCGGTTGGGGCTTCCACGATGAACCCATCGACCGGTACGTCGATCTTGCGAGCAAGCATCGCAGCCAGCACGTGTGACGATACGATCGCCAAGAAGGCGGGACGCTTCAGCGAAGATGCGGCGCCTCGCATCGCCGCCGAGGGATCGAAGTGGGTATGGAACGCGGCGTCGGGTTCCGCCTCCTTGACGTCGAGCCTGAGCTCCACCTCCAGACCCTCGGCCAGCCCGTCCAGAACCGCAGGGATCGTCCGCGGGATCCCCGCCCCCATCAAGACGTAGTCGACCCCTGCGAGCATCGCCCCGTAGAGAGAGGGCAGAGTCGGGGCCTGCAATTTCTCCAGGTAGTTGATTCCTACCTCCCCCGAGTGGCCTTCCTTGGCGAGATAGACCTCGACGAAGTTGGAAGCGACGATGAGATCCTCGAGCTTGCGCGACGGCTTGTCTCGTTTCATCGACGATTGCTTGTACCTGGCGTCGTCCGCTTTGCCGTCTTCAACGAAATATCTGACGAGGATCGCCTCGGCTACCTCGGGGATCGGAAAGGCGCCGAGAGCGCGTCTGGTGTGGCCCCCGTCGTCCCCCTGCTGTAAGCGACGAACCATCACCGAGTCGAGGGCTGTTCCGGAGACGACTCCGAGATGTCCGGCCGCGGACACGGCCTTCGCCAGCTGCCAGCCGGATACACCCACGCCCATGCCGCCCTGGATCAGCACCGGCAGGTCTCGCTTCATCGCCGCAATCATAGAGAGCCCCGAGAACTGGTGCCCGACGATGCCATCTAGGGCCGTTAGGCCTGCCCCATCAAGGGCTGAATCGCCTACCGGTTCGACCTTCGAAACCGTACATTCACGTTGGTCTAGCGAAGGAGCCTCATGACCAGTGAGATCGCGATTCACACGGAGGGCTTGACGAAGCACTACGGAGACCTCGAAGCCCTCGTTGACCTCGACCTCGATGTGCGGTCCGGAGAGGTCTTCGGGTTCCTTGGTCCCAATGGGGCCGGCAAGACCACGACGATCCGCACCATCCTCGATGAGATCCGACCGACGGCGGGGCGGGCCTCCATCCGGGGCATGGACACGCACGAGCAGTCGGTCGAGATCCGCCGCCACATCGGCTACGTGCCCGGCGACCTCGCCATGTACCCCAACCTGACGGGGCGCGACACCCTCACCTACTTCGCCAACCTGCGGGGTGGCGTCGATTGGTCGTACGTCGACGTGCTGGCCGATCGGCTCGGTGCCGACCTGTCGAAGAAGGTTGGCGATCTGTCGTCGGGCAACCGCCAGAAGGTGGCGTTGATCCAGGCCTTCATGAACCGCCCCGACGTGTTCATCATGGACGAGCCAAGCTCCGGGCTCGATCCACTGGTGCAACGCGAGTTCCAAACCATGCTGCGCGAGGTCGTAGCAGAGGGGCGCACCGTGTTCCTCTCCAGCCACACCCTGTCCGAGGTACAGCGGATCGCCGACCGGGTCGGGATCATTCGCCACGGCCGCCTGATAGCGCTCGAAGCCGTTTCCAACCTGCGGTCGAAGGCGATACGACGCGTCGAGCTCGACTTCGAGTCGCCGGTTGAGGCGACTGTATTCGAGGCCGTCGCCGGCGTCCGGGACGTCATGGTCGAGAATCACCGCGCCGTGTTCTCCTATGACGGCAAGATGGCGTCCCTGCTCAAGACGGTGTCAGACACCTACGACGTGACCGACATCGCCACCCAGGAGGCCGACCTCGAGGAGATCTTCCTCACCTACTACCGGGACGAGGAGGAGGTACCGGCCTGATGCTGGCCAACGTCGTCACCAAGACCGCCCGCGATCGCTGGAAGGGAATGGCCATCGGGGCCGGTGCCCTCGCTCTCTTCCTGCTGTTCGGGATGGCCGTCTATCGCGACATCGACCTCTCCGTCTACACCGATCTGCCCGAGGCGATCCGGGCCGTCATGGGCATCGGGGAGGGTGCGGATGCTGCCAGCCTTGCTTATGGGGTTGTCTACGGCTCGTACGGGGCGATGACGCTGGCGGGGCTGGCGTTGTCGATGGGCTCGGCGTCGATCGCCGGCGAGGAGCGCGACGGAACCATGGGCCTGCTGCTCGGCAACCCGATCAGCCGCACCCACGTGCTCCTCTCCAAGGCGGCCTCCATGGTGCTGGTGACCGGCTTCGGCGCTCTGGTCTTGTGGAGCATCGGGCGCATCGCGCCGGTGCTGCTCGATGTTGAGGTAGCCGGCATGCAGGTCGAGGCCCTCGCCTTTCATATGTACATCAACGCCCTCTTCTACGGCTTCGCCGCCATGGCGCTCGGTGCGTGGACCGGAAATCGGGGCCTGGCTTCTGGGGCAACGGCCGGAGTGATGGTCGTGTCCTTCTTCGCAGCAGGCCTCTTCCCTGTGGTCGAGGGCTTGGAGAACCTCGCCAAGGCGTTCCCCTGGTACTACTTCGACGGCAGCCAGCCGGTTCTCAACGGGATCTCTTGGGGCCACCTGGGAGTGTTGCTCACGGGTTGCGCTCTTCTCGCCGTCGCGGCAGCCGTCGGCGTGAACCGTCGGGACCTGCGGGGCCACACCGTCGGCGTCACCCTGGTGGACCGGCTGCGCAGCAACCCGCTCACGCAGAAAGTCGCCGACCGGTTGGCCGGCTCGACGCGAGTCTCTCGGATATCGATCAAGACGGCTTCAGACCATCAGGGACTCTTCTTAGCGACGGCCGCGGTCATGTTCCTTGTGATGGGTGTCTTGATCGGTCCCATGTATAACTTCATCGACGAAGCGCTGCGCGACTTCTCCGACACATTCCCTGAGGCGCTCATGGCCATGGTGGGCGGTGGCGACATGGGAACGCCGGAGGGGTGGTACCAGGTCGAGACCTTCGGCATGATGGCTCCGATCGCAATGATGGTGGTCACGGTTGTCATCGGAGCGCGCGCCCTCGCAGGAGAGGAAGCACGCCGCACGATGGGCCTGCTTCTGGCCAACCCGGTCTCGCGTGCCACCGTCGTCATCGAGAAGACCATGGCGATGGTCGTCCTCGCCGTCGCTCTCGGGATCGCCACCTTCGCCGGCGTCGCCATCGGCTCGCTGCTGGGCGGGCTCGGCATCAGCACCGCCAACATCGCGGCCATCACGTTTCTGGTGACGTTGCTGGGCCTGGTTTTCGGTGCGCTGGCTCTAGCTCTCAGTGCGGGCACGGGGCGGGTCAAGGTTGCGATCTTTGGGACCGTCGGCGTGGCACTCGCGTGCTACGTCGCTAACGGGTTCCTGCCTCTCAATGACAGCCTGGCCGGCTACGCCAAATGGTCGCCCTTCTACTACTACATGAGCAGCGAGCCATTGATCAACGGCATGCACTGGGGCCACGCGGCGGTGCTGGCCGCGCTGTTCTTGGCGTTGGTGGCTTTGTCCGTTGTTCTCTTCCAGCGAAGGGACCTGCGCCAGACCGGATGACGCCCTCAGCCGTCGTAGGACTCCCCGGCGGCGCTGTCTGGAGTGTCGTCTTCGGCGTCTGGTCCAAGACCAGCCTGGTCCGCCACCAGCGCCTCGTGACCGGGCGCACCCTCCTGCAGCGATTCGCCCGGCACAATTGCCTCGGGACTGACGAACACCTCGACCCCCTGGGCCTCTTCCATCTCGGCCACGAGAGCCTCATCGCCTAAGTCCTGCGGTGATTCTCCGTTGTGATCAACGTGCATGTCTACCCCCGTTGCTGACGCTCCATCTCATCTTGTGGCGACCACTGCCGAAGCGCCAGAGGACATCGACCCCCCTATCGGTCCGCCTAGAAACGCAATACGGCGGCGATCGGATCGTTGCTGGGCAGTGCCGATGGCTCTACCGCGAAGACGCCCCCACCGTTCATCAGGGTGAAGATCGCGGCGACGTCGAGGAGGTCGCGGTCCCCTGGTCGCCGCTCGCCCCGCTCGTCGACCGTCATGATCTCGGGATCGAATGAACCCCAGCGGTGGCTACCGACCGGAACGAAGATCGACTCGACGCGTCCCTGGTGCGCAGCGACGATCGCCCCCTCCACGGTACGAACTGTGGGTCGGGTGCCGGCGAGAAACGCTTCAGCGGCGCGGCGCCGGTCTTGGGTGAACCACGGTTCGAGGAGCGGCAGCGCCAGGGTGTGCAGCTCGGCGGGGGTCAGTTGGTCGGGGTTGCCGGTGATTCCGCCTTCGACGATCGGGTGGTAGTGGCTCACTCGACGGTAGAGCGGCAATAGGTAACCAACGCCGGCGAGCACAAGGGGCGCCCGCCGGTCTCCGATGACCTCCCTCACTCCCGCGTCGACCGCACCGAGAAAGCGCACGAGGTCTTCTTCGGAGGAGTCCTTGTCCATGGCGTGGCCGTGGAACGTTGCCGTTACCCGACCCTGGCCCGCTCGGCCGGCACCATGGTTCTGGAGTTGACGCTCGCGATCGTCGAACCACAGGGCCTCGGACAGGCTCTCGGGGATGTCACCAAGCTGGAGCTCGCTGACGCCGTGGCGGCCGCCCTGGAGCAACCTGACCTTGTTCTGGCTAAGCGCGAGCACATAGAACGTCTGGCCGGTGGCCACCACCGCCACCAGCGGTTTGAGATGGAACGCGTCGGCAACGACCACCAGTTCTTCCACCGGGTTCGGGAGGCGGAAGGTTCGCATTCCCTCGTCGGAGAGGAACAGTGCAAGCCCATCGCCGAGCTCGGCCCAGAAGTGAGCACTGGCGTGGAGCGCTCGAGCCGGAGCCAGGAGGTCGTCCGCATCTGGGCCTCGCATGCCCGAGGACACCAGCTCGTCCCGCGCCTTCGCCAAGAGGTTCTTCAGCCTGATCTGATCCTGAGGCAGCTCGGGGCCGGCCCTATGGGTTGGCAGATACACAGATACGCAGTGCTGCCGCTGGGTCTTGACAAGCCTGCGCAGAGCGTCACGCGACACGACGTCGATCATGGATATCCCCTTGCTCTCGGTGCCCACTAGCGAGCCCGACCTCGCACCATTCATCCCTCCACAACTGCAGGCAGCGTCAGCGCCTGCGAAGCAGCCACAGCATCCAACACAACTGGCCCGGTCCGCCAGAGCCGAAGGTCCCGCCAACCTGACTGTCCGCAGCTGCGGCCATCTGGTCATGGCGTCTCTGGTGTGGACGTTCCTCGTTGCCGCCACTGCGATCTCCGCTGGGACAAGGGCCGATGTCGGCGCCGCTGTGCCTTCTCTCAATAGAACCTGATTACAGGGAATTCAGACCGTGGAGGCAGACGGCACTCGCCACGACTTCTTCGAGCGCCAGATGATGTAGGCCACTAGCCCGAGCGGAATCTGCAGGAGATAGCTGAGTGCCCGGTAGATGATCACCGCGGCCACGACGAGGGACTCTTCACCGCCGGCGACAACGAGGGCGGCCGTGAGGCCCACCTCGATGATCCCGAGATTCCCCGGCGTGATCGGTATCGCAGTGACAAGCCGCACCACGGCGAAGGCGGCAAGTGCCTCCGGCCCGGTGACGCTCTCTGCGGACACACCCATGTGTCGCAACGACACCAACAACAGAGCGAAGAGCGAGAGGTGGCTGACGACCGTCGTCAGCGTTATCAGATGCCAGCGCCGACGCAGGAGGTCGATGGACTGGGAACGGAAGCGCACGAACCCGTCACCCCACTCCCGGAACGGTCCCCGCTTGATGGGCCGGGCGAGCCACGAGGCAGCGGCGCCCAATCGCTCTCCTGCCCAGCGAGCGGTCCGCTCGCTCGACATGATCAGGCTCACCAAGCCGACGGCTGCCACCAGAACGGCCAGCCCGATGAACGACGCTGACTGCAGCGCAGCGTTGCTGCGTCCCCGCAGCGCCAGTAGAGCCAAAGCGACGATGGGAAGAGCCAGTTTGACAAAGGTGTTCCACAGGCCGGTCACGACCGAGGCGATCGCGATCGATCCGGCGCCGAACCCGAACGAGGAGAACATCGTGTAGGTGACACCGACTCCGATGGCGCTGCCGGCGGGGAGCGTGTTGGTGATCGAGGTCGATATCTGGCCAACCACGAAGGCCTTGAGCAGCGTGAGGCCGGGCAGGGCAGCAAGGATGATGAGCTGGTACGTGAGAATGTTCCACGCGGCCGCGATGAGCAGGCTCGTTACCTCCAGCCAGGTCAGGGCCTGTATGGCGTCCCACACCTCGCCGAAGTCGGCGATGGCGGGAAGAACACCGACGAGCAAGGCCGCCACCAACGCCGTCGACGCCACCCCACCCAACAGCCTTCGCCAGACCGTTCGTTTCGCGCGCAGGTCACCCTCGGAACCTGCCTGGGCGGCGGACTGGGACGGAGGCTCGCCCCCCGAGCCGGCTTCGGACGTCATAAGGCGAGCCTAGGTAGCAGTCCTCGATAGAACTCGACCCAGACAAGCGGCCGAGGGCTCGCGGCGGAACCCTGGTCACCCGAGCGGGGCACCGGTGCTAGGTGTTACTTGAGAGAGATCGACGCGGACCGTCGTGCCGCGGCCCGCAGTGCTCTCGATGGTGAGCGTGCCTCCATGGGCGGCTACCAGATCGCGGCTGATGGTCAGACCGAGGCCGGTGCCGGGCGACGCCTCGCCCTTGTGGAAGCGATCGAACACCGCCTCGAGCTCGTCATCGGGGATGCCGAAGCCGGTGTCGGCCACCTCGATGACGACGCCGGCACCTGACGGGCGAGCTGTGATCCGCACGGCCCCACCGTCGGGCATAGCCGACAGCGAATTGACCACGAGGTTGGAAACGACCTCGCGGATGCGTACCGGGTCGATGACCATCTCCACCGGAGCCGCGTCGACCCGAACGATCACGCCAGCCTCGTCGGCGCGTATGCGTTGTCCTTCCGCTACCTCGTTGAGCAGCTCCTCGATGTTGGTCGGCTCGGGATGGAGAGCCAGTGAGCCCGCCTCGATCAGGGAGAGAGTGCGGAGGTCTTCGAGCAGCCGCTCCATCACGTCGACCTCGGACACGAGGAGTGCCAGCGTCTCAGCGCTCGGTTCATGGATTCCGTCGCGGATGGCCTCGATCTCCCCTCGGATGACGGTCAGCGGTGTCCTCAGCTCATGCCCCAGATCGGCGAGCAGGCGGCGGCGCTGTTCTTCGGCCGTCTCCAGGCGCCGCGCCATGTCGTTGAAGGAGGCCACCACCGGCCGCATCGCTCTCGCTCGAGCGGGGCGGGCCCGTGCCGAGTAGTCGCCATCGGCCAGCGAACCGGCGGCGCGGACCATGTCGCTCACCGGACGCCATGTCCGGCTGCCAACCGACACCACAAGGATCCCCAGTACCACCAGGGCCACAGGCACCAGCAGGATGGTGGCAATGAACTTGAACACCCCGCCCGCCGAGAACAACGAGGTGACGACCCAGGCGAACCCGAGGACGACAGCTGTTACGAACATGAAGAAGAACAGGGCACCGAACAACATCGCCCGCCCAAATCCCTGCCACGTCTGGGCACCGCTCCCGGGCTTCGCCCAGAACTCCCCCTTGCGGTCGGCCCACCAGTCCTCGCCGTGGCCGTGGGGTCTAGGCATCGGCGAACTTGTACCCGACGCCGTACACGGTCAGCACGTAGCGCGGCTTGCGGGGGTCGGGTTCGATCTTGCGGCGGATGTTCTTGATATGAGCGTCAACAGATCGTTCGTAGGACTCCACCGAGACGCCGTAGAGGCCGTCCAGCAACTGGGCCCGCGTGTAGATGCGGCCGGGGTTGCGGGCGAGAGTTGCCAGGAGCTCGAACTCGGTGGCGGTCAAGTCGACATCCCGTGAGCCCACAGTGACCTTCATCTTCGGCAGATCGATCGTCACCTCGCCCGCACGCAGAACCTCGCCACCGCCGAGCGTGGCCTCGGCTCGGCGCAGCACCGCCTTGATCCTCGCCACCAGCTCCTTGGGACTGAAGGGCTTGGTGATGTAGTCGTCTGCTCCGAGCTCGAGGCCAACAACGCGATCTGTCTCCTCGCTGCGGGCCGTCAACATGATTATCGGGACCGAGGAAGTCGCCCGCAGCGCCTTGGTCACGTCGAGTCCGTCGATGCCGGGGATGCCGATGTCCATGAGGATCATGTCGGGCTTGTGGTTTCGAGCCATGGCGAGAGCCGCCGGCCCGTCGGTTGCCTCGAGCACGGTGAAGCCCGCCTCGGCGAGATAATCGCGCACAAGGCGGGCGATCTTGAGTTCGTCTTCGACGACCAGGACCTTCTTCATCGTCCCATTCTGGCCCAAGACCCCTATACCTCCGGTACCCAGCTGTCGACCTCGTCCCTGGCGTGAGACGTGCGGTGCCACTCATCGAAGCGGTCTTGCTCGGACGGCTCCTCCGGCTGGCGCTCGCCGCGGTCCCAGCGACCGGATCGGCGCGGTCCCTGCCAGCGACGTCCGCCGCGACAGGCCCTTCCCATGAAACCCAAGAACGCGAGGATCAGCAGGATCTTGAAGAGAAGGATGGGAATCAGCACGAGGGCTCCGACTGCTGCGAAGCTCGAGCCCGCCAGCGAAACGATCCCGATGATTGCCAGTACCACGATTACGAAGAACATCTATCTCCTTTCTGAGATGATGTAATCCTGCATCCCAACTGTGGAGACAATGTGAAGCCGGTGCGGAGGAGTGCGGACTAGTTGCGCGCCCGGTCATGCGGCTCCAAGCCCGGCGATGCCCCCGCCGGCGATCCTTACGGCAGTTCTCCCGTTGACTCCACCGATAACTCAGTGAGGGCGTCCCACAGGTCTTGGCGCGCCTCGGGAAGCTCCTTGGTGCGCCGCGAGCGATGGGTCGGTCGCGGTCGGCGATCGTGCCAGAACAGGCCGGTCCTTCCCTCGACGTCAGCGGAGGCGGCCAACCAGACGACCGTGTCTGCTCCCTCCGATGGCGTGCGGAGGAAGGGCTTGGTGATCTTGTGGAAGGTCGGGAGGGAATGCGCCACGCCGGGGGTATCCGCCCAGCCCGGATGCATGGCATTGACGGTCACTCCGGTGTCCCGCAGCCGCTCGGCCCACATTTCCGTGAGGATCACCTGACCCCGCTTGGTGCGGGCGTAAGCCGCGGCTCCCTTGTACTCCCCCCGGTCATTGTGGAGATTGCCGATCGAGATTCGCTGCCCATACATCCCGCCGGAAGCCACATTGATGATGCGGGCCGGCGCCGATTCCACCAGTAGCGGGATCAGCAGGTTGGTAAGCAGGAAGTGCCCAAGGAGGTTGGTAGCCAGGGTCTTCTCGATTCCTTCGACCGTTTCGGATCGTTCGTTGAAGAGCGTGCCGGCGTTGTTGATCAAGACATGAATGGCGGACTCGTTTGCCAACAGGCGCTCCGCCAGGCCGCGCACCTCCGCCATGATGCTGAGATCGGCCAGCTCGACCCGCACGCTCCCGCGGCCGGCTTCGGTGGCGATCTCGTCCCGCACCCGCGCCGTCTTGGGTGGACTGCGGCCAATCATGACGACGTCTGCCCCGAGCCGCGCCAGATCGAGAGCGGCCGCTCGGCCGAGACCACCGGTCGCGCCGGTGATTACGACGGTTCTGCCGGCAAGCGACTCCGCCATTGGCTGCCAGCGGCGCTTGCGGACCCGGTATCCGATCTTGGTGAAGCCGGGGACGATGGCTGCATCCATCGCCTTATCGATCAATCCGGGCCTCCCGGCGTTTGTCATATGACCTGTGTTGTTCATGGTTCCTCGCTGAGACAAAACTTTAGCACTAAAATGAGAGTAGGATCGATTCCGCCGCCTGGACCCGGCCGAAAGCACCCCCCTGGAAGGACCCATGAGCAGAGTCAGCAAGTCAGTCTTCATCCCCAAGCCGGCGAGCGAGGTCTTCGACTATCTCGCGGATTTCTCCAATACCGCGGAGTGGGATCCCGGCGTCGCCGAGGCGACCCGAATCGACCAAGGACCCGTCGGCCCCGGCAGCACATTCGATCTTGTCACACTCTTTCGTGGCCGTCGAGTGCCGGTGACCTACGAGATGACGGTGTACGAGCCTTCGACGAGGGTCGTGCTCGTTGGCAACAACCCGCGCTTCACCGGCACTGACGACATCGGCGTCACTCCGGAGGGCGACGGCACCCGGGTCGCCTGGAACGCCGAGTTCCAGATGAAGGGGGCCGCGAGATTGCTCCAGCCCTTCCTTGGCGGTGTTTTTGAGAAGCTCAGCGTCGAGGCGATGGAGGGCCTCGAGGCGACTCTGGGCTAGCGCACTACTCGCCCAGCGTTGATGTCCGTATCGCTCGACCCGAGCGGGTCTGACCTTTCCTGACCAGAGCAGTCACAGGCAGCGATATGAGGGCCGCGACCAGCGGCCCCACGATCGTGATCCCGGTGGTTCCGCCAACACCCGCATAGGCGATGACGATCCCGGCCGCGGTCCAGCGCGCCAACCGGACTCGGTTCCGCTCGACTGGTTCCATCGTGAGGTCGCCGACCGACAAGACCTCGGGCAGCGGAGTGACAAAGGCGCCAATAACTGCAGCGGCAGTGATGGCCACAGCCAGTCCGTTCATGCGTTGAAAGGACATCGGGTCGGATTGCACCAACGCGACCAAACCAGCCGCGACGATGGCACCCAACCCGGCCAGATAGCGGGTGGCAGCGACGGATCGAGTGAGGATGGAGTCGACGATCACTGCCAGGCCGAGGGCGCCGGCGCCGATGACCCCGCCCGGACGGAGGCCGGCGACCGCACAGAAGCCAACGATGAAGACCAGATCGACCGGTGCCGGCGAGCTTCCGGTGGTGCGCGCCACCACTCGCACGGTGAGCAGGGCTGCACCGGTTAGCAACAGCCCTGGAGCGTCAAAGAACCAGCCTGCCAGGCCGAGGGGCGGTCCCAGCGTTGCGGTGAGGGTGTTATCAGGATCGAGCTCTCGGGCGATCGCCCATGCGAGGAAGGCTGCCCCACCTGCTCCGATGCCGGTGCCGATGACTCCGATGGCGCCGTCGGCGTCCTGTGCCAACCCAATGACGAGGCCGATGGCTCCAGCCACCACCGCGGCGAAGATCACGTACACGTTCGACGGCACGAGGATGTCGATGTTCCGGCCAAGAGCACTACGCATGGACCTCTATTGAAGGCCTGAGCGCGTCACTATCAAGACAGCAACGTCGAGCTACTTGTCTAGGTGTATTGGCGATCCCTCATGTGCACCACCGGTCGCTAGTTGTCGACGCCTTGTCGCGGTGTGACGTCCGACCCTATGAGCCTGCGGACATGAGAAGGACGATACGTAAGGAGGTAGCTGATGGACTTCAGAGGCATTCGTTCAGCGCTCCTTGGAGCGCTCTTGCTCTCCGCTTGCGGCGGTAGCGAGATGTCACTCGCCGAATACGTCGACCGCATCGACGCTCTATTCGAAAGCGGGATCGAGCGCTACGAGGCTCTCGTTACAAGCCCAGGGGGATCGGTGCTGATCGTCGGGCAGGGTCCTCATTTCGGGTTCGACGACCAGGGAGCGCAGCTCACCGACTTCACCCCCCAGGAGTTGGGCGCTGCCCTCCAACAGGTGGCGGAGATACAGACGGA
>Ga0224508_10002474_pt1 | contig 15673 bp, 18 predicted proteins | sample SF_Jan12_sed_USG_4_FD_170157 | JGI IMG/M metagenome (GOLD analysis project Ga0224508, IMG submission 170157) | Sediment microbial communities from San Francisco Bay, California, United States - SF_Jan12_sed_USGS_21 | ecosystem: Environmental > Aquatic > Marine > Sediment | place: USA... | reverse complement strand
CGCCGGCTGATCGATCTTCGAGAAGCTGTCGCGGCGTTCGTCGAGCAGGCGCAAGGTACTCGCGCAAAGACATAAAAAAAGCCGGGGCAAGCCCGGCTTTCTTCGTGTCTGGCATGAAGACTCTTAGACCATGTCTTTCAGCGCCTTCAAAGCGGTGACCTTAACGGCCTTGCTGGCAGGCTTTGCCTTAAACATCATTTCTTCGCCCGTGAAAGGGTTGACACCTTTGCGTGCAGGGCGGGCGGGTTTCTTTACAACGCGCAGCTTCAGGAGACCTGGAACCGTGAAAATTCCCGGGGCGCCACGACCGCCGAGGCTCTTCTTGATCTGACCGTTTAATGATTCGAAAACGGCAGATACGTCTTTGCGAGTGAGACCGGTATCATCAGCAATCTTTGCATAGATCTCGGACTTGGTAGGTGGCTTTTTGGTATTCGTTGCCATGAAAAACTGACTCCTAAAAAAAGAAAAACGAGCTGTGCTCGTGGCGGAACGGGTTGGACCCGCGTCAAATGCAGCGCGACGATACCATATGTATTACTGCCGCGTAAGCAGTAAAGAGCGCTTTTTTCCGGGTTTTTACGGTTTTTTCCGAGTAAAAAAAGGGCGCGGCTGCGCCCGTGTCGAATGTCATTCGGGAAACATCAATCTGTATAAAATTGCCGCTGAAACCGAATCTCGGACGGTCGATCCACACCCTCGGGCCGGACGCTTATTTCGAATATCAGTGTCTCGCGATTGGCAACTTTCGTTTCACCGATGTAATAGATCGCGTCCTGTTCGGTGATCGGTCTTAACTCGACGTTTTTCAGTTGCTGTGTCAGGTTGCGCGTGCGTACGGAAATATCGGCCGTGACGGCGGCGTTGTCCGATTTCCTGATCACAGAGATATTCAGCATCGCGCGTTCGGGGCTGCGCTGAATCTGGTAGACCTGCGCGATCTCGCGTGGCAAATGGTCGGTGGTCTGTGCGCTGAAATGCACGACATGCGTTCCGATGTCAGCATCCGAAGCCCCGGCCGGCTGAGCATCGGGCACATCGGCAGACGGATCGGGCCCGCCGCAGGCGGCGACTAACGCAAGGATAGACAAGCAGACTAGTGTTCTGGCTATCGGCATGGATCACACCCCCCTTTCTTTCCACTATAAACCATTCGTCAGGTACGCGGCACATTTCGGTGTGCCCGGAAGACTCACGCGACTGGCTTACAATGGTCCTTTCAGCAGAAACTGCTTGTTTCGATGCGTGTGCCCACGCAGCAATGTCAGACGTGACGGCGCAACATTCAAATGCGTAGCCAGCAGCTTGAGCACCGTTTTATTCGCCTGGCCGTCGGCCGGCGGCGCAGATGTTCTGATCAGCAGCGAGCCGTCTTTGACGCCGATATTTTGATTGTGTTTTGCACCTGGCTGAACGCGTAACGACAGCACGTAGTTGTCGCCGTCGCGCCGCGCAACCGGGTCGATCGTTGCGATTACAGACCTAACGGCTTGAACCCGTTGACGACGATGGTCGCCGCCAGCAGCAGGATAATGGCAAGAATCGGTGAGAGATCGAATCCACCCATCGGCGGCAAGAGTCGCCGGAAGGGCCGCAACACGGGTTCAGTGAGCGTCGTGATAATTGCCGTTGCCGGATTGTAAGCACCCTGAGAAATCCAGCTCAAGATGACGCGAATGAAGATCGCATAGACGAACAGATTGATTGAGAGCACTACCAGCTTGACGATCGTCGTTATGGCTATCGTCATAAAACCTGCGGCCTGGCCTATCAGCAGCAATAACAGTAGAACCGTCAGGTACTGAATAACGAAGGCGACCAGGATGGTTGCCGTATCCAGTCGACCGAAGGATGGCACGATACGTCGTACCGGGATGACGACCGGGGATGTCAGACGCAAAATGCCCTGCGCCAGCGGGTTGCGAAAATCCGCCTGTAACCACGGTAGCCAGAATCGCAAGAGCAGCACCAGCAAATACAGGCTGGTGATTGCGTTAACGACGAATACGATTGCCGATGTAATGTTCGATGGCATTTTCAGTCCTGACTTTCTGCGTGCGCCTGATCGGCGAGCGCTACCGCGCGGTCACGGGCGGCGATGACGGCAGCGCTGAAGATATCACGAAAATTAGTGGTGTCGAGGTAGTCAAAAGCCGCCGCCGTGGTTCCTCCCGGAGAGCGCACGCGCGCGATGAGCGTATCCATAGTCTCCCCGGACTGTTCCGCCATCTCGCCGGCGCCGCGGGCGGTCTCGAGAGTCAGCGCGAGTGCCGCGTCGTGATCCAGTCCCATTTGTTCGGCGACCTTAACCAACATGTCCACCATCAGATAGAAATACGCGGGCCCGGTTCCGGAGACCGCCGTCACTGTATCAATATCGGCTTCCGTCGGTACGGCGACGACTGGCCCGGTCGTCGCGATAATGCTCCTGGCAACTTCCAGCTGGTCGGCCGTCGTGCGCTCGTTCGCGTACATTCCGGAGATACCGAGGCGTAGCAGGGCGGGCTGATTGGGCATGACGCGCACAACGGACAGTCCGCCACCGAGCCACGCATCGATGTCATTGCTGCGTACGCCGGCGGCGATGGATATCACCAATGGCTGGGTGCGTTGCACGATCGCTGCAAGCGGCCGGCACACGGAAGACAGTATTTGCGGTTTGACGGCGAACAGCACGCAGGCCGCTTCGTTGACGACTCGCGCGTTATCCGCACAAATGATTGCGCCGCCGAGCTCCTGTTCCAGTAGTTGGCGATTGTCGGCGAGTGGTTCCGACACCAGTATATGGCTGCGCTCGTAGCCGGCCGCAACCATGCCGCCAGCCAGCGCCCGCGCCATGTTGCCACCGCCAACAAAGGCGACTTTCCCGTAATCCATAGCTTGTCATTTACCCCTTAAGTTCGATCGCCGAACACGGCTGTGCCGATACGCACGATCGTAGCGCCTTCGAATATAGCGGCTCGAAAATCGCCGCTCATGCCCATCGACAGTGTATCCAGCGTCAAGCCGCCGCGCTGTAATTCTTCGTGAAGCCGGCGCAGTTTTGCGAACGGTTCACGCTGCGCGTCGAAACCCGTGCGAATGGCCGGCAGGCACATGAGTCCGCGAAGCCGGATATTCGGCAATTCGGAGCAGGCACTTGCGAGTTCGGCGACGCCAGCGGCACTGATACCCGACTTTCCCGCTTCGTCGTCGACGTTAACCTGCAGGCAGATATTCAGCGGTGGCAATTTGTCCGGGCGCTGCCGACTCAACCGCGCTGCCGTTTTCAGCTTGTCGATAGTGTGCACCCAGTCAAAGTATTCGGCGACCGGGCGTGTTTTATTGCTCTGCAGGTGCCCGATGAAGTGCCAGACAAGTCGATAATCGTCGGCCGTTTTCTGAATCTTGTCGATGCCCTCCTGGACGAAGTTTTCGCCGAAATCGCGCTGCCCTGCAGCGGCGGCCACGAGGATCTTCTCCACCGACTGTTTTTTGCTGACGGCAAGCAATCGGACCGTCTCGGCGTCCCGCTGGGCCTCGTTCGCCGTTGTTGCCAGCAAATTGCTGATAAACGTTAGGTTTTCCGTGACTCTTATCACGTTTTGGTCCGGTTGCTTCGTTATACTAGGCCTAATCTGCTCCGGGTTATGGTAAATCCAGAGCCTCGTTCAAGAGGGAGAAATATGCCCGTTGATGTTGCCCAACTACTGTCATTCGCGGTGAAGAACAACGCTTCAGACCTGCACCTGTCAGGCGGTGTCCCACCGATGATTCGCGTCGATGGCGACATCAAACGAGTCAACATGCCTGCGCTCACTCACAACGATGTCAATAGCATGGTGTACGACATCATGAATGACAAGCAGCGCAAGGATTACGAAGAGTTTCTCGAGACCGACTTTTCCTTTGAGATTCCGAAGCTGGCGCGCTTTCGGGTTAACGCGTTTAATCAAAATCGCGGCTCGGCGGCCGTTTTTCGGACCATCCCGTCCGAAATCCTGACGCTCGACGATCTCGGCGCCCCCGCGATTTTCAAGGACGTCTCGATGCACCCGCGCGGCATTGTGCTCGTGACCGGTCCGACCGGCTCCGGCAAGTCAACGACGCTGGCCGCGATGGTTGACTACATCAACGACAACAAGCCAGACCACATCCTGACAATCGAGGATCCAATCGAGTTTGTGCATGAATCAAAGAAATCGCTGATCAACCAGCGTGAAGTGCATCGCGATACGCTGGGCTTCAACGAAGCGTTGCGGTCAGCGTTGCGCGAGGATCCGGATGTCGTCCTGGTCGGCGAGCTGCGTGATCTCGAGACCATTCGACTTGCATTGACAGCCGCGGAGACCGGCCACCTTGTTTTCGGCACCCTGCATACGAGCTCCGCCGCAAAAACGATCGATCGTGTAGTTGACGTGTTCCCGGCGGCTGAGAAAGAGATGGTTCGCGCGATGCTGTCGGAGTCTTTGCGCGCGGTGATTTCGCAGACGTTGTTGAAGAAGACCGGAGGTGGTCGAATCGCCGCGCACGAAATCATGATCGGCACGCCCGCGATTCGCAACCTGATTCGAGAAGGCAAGATCGCGCAAATGTATTCGGCGATCCAGACGGGGCAGGGCTCCGGCATGCATACGCTGGACCAGAATCTTGCGGAGTTGTTGTCGAAGGGATTGATCAACAAGGAAGAAGCGCGCTTCCGCGCGGTCAACAAGGAGAATTTCTAGGGCTGACCGCGATTTAGTCAGGTCTCCAGGAGAACAAGTAAAATGGAACGCGAACAAGCGGTACGACTAACACAGAATCTTCTGCGGAAGATGATTGAACGTGATGGTTCGGACCTCTTTCTCACGTCGGGCTTTCCGCCCGCAATCAAGGTCGACGGCACCGTACACAAGGCCACTGACTCGCCGTTGACAGCGGCGCAGTCGGCGATGATGGTGCGCTCGATAATGAACGACAAGCAGATCAAGGAATTCGACTCCACGAAAGAGTGCAATTTCGCGATTGCACCACAGGGCATCGGGCGCTTCCGGGTCAGCGCGTTTGTGCAGCAGGGAATGATTGGTGCTGTACTGCGTACGATCACGACAGAGATACCGACGTTGGAGGAACTGGATCTACCGCCAATCCTCAAAGACGTGGTGATGAACAAGCGCGGACTTTGCATCGTTGTCGGTGGCACAGGCTCCGGCAAATCGACGACGTTGGCCGCGATGATCGGCCACAGGAACGAGAATTCCCGAGGCCATATTATTTCTATCGAGGATCCGGTCGAATACGTACATCCGCACAAAGGCTGCGTCATCAGCCAACGGGAAGTCGGCGTCGATACCGATTCCTGGCATGCGGCTCTGAAGAACACGCTGCGTCAGGCACCCGACGTCATCCTGATCGGCGAGATTCGCGACAAGGAGACAATGGAGTACGGCATACAGTTCGCCGAGACCGGCCACCTCTGCCTCGCGACGCTGCATGCAAACAGCGCGAACCAGGCCATGGATCGCATCATTAACTTCTTCCCTGAAGAACGGCGCCAGCAGCTGCTGATGGACTTGTCGCTGAACACCAAGGCGTTTATTGCACAACGATTGATTCCGCGCGAAAGCGGCATCGGCCGAATCGCCGCGATGGAGATCATGCTGAATACGCCTCTCGTCCAGGACCTGATATTTAAAGGCGAGGTCGGGCAGATCAAGGAGATCATGTCGAAGTCGACGCGCCTTGGCATGCAGACCTTCGATCAGGCGCTGTTCGTGCTGTACGAGGACAGCCTCATTTCTTACGAAGAGGCCATGCGCAATGCGGATTCGAAGAACGAGCTGCGGCTGCGGATCAAACTCGAGAGCAAGCGCGAGAACGTCAGCGAAGAACAGCATTCACAGACATTGCGGATTCTCGAAGAGGATCCGGCCAGTACTTTTTGAGTTTCGGATCAGCGATTAGTCGATGAACGTAAGACCCCTCTTCAAGTTGATGGTTGAGAAAAAGGCCTCTGACCTGTTCTTCGCGCCGTTTTCGCCGGCCAAGATCAAGATCGAGGGCAAGATCATTCCAGTGAACAGCCTCGAAATGTCGCCAAAAATGGTCAAGCAGGCGGCTCTCGAGCTGATGAACGAAGAGCAGATGGAGCAGTTCAACCGTGAGCTCGAGATCGACTTTGCGCTGTCTGAGAAAGGCCTTGGCCGCTTTCGCGTTAATGTCTTTCATCAGCGCGGCAGCGTCGCGATGGTGCTGCGATTCATTACATCGGACCTGCCGACCCTGGACGAACTCGGTATGCCGGACGAACTCAAGGACCTCGTCATGCTGCGGCGCGGCCTGATTCTGATGGTCGGCGCGACCGGCGCTGGTAAATCGACGACTCTCGCCGCGATGGTCAATCATCGCAACGAGAAGACCTCGTCTCACATCCTAACGATTGAAGATCCGATCGAATTCCTGCATCCCAACAAGAAGTCGATAATCAATCAACGTGAGGTCGGGCTGGATACCAAGTCCTATGCCCGTGCGCTCAAGAGTGCAGTGCGCGCTGCCCCGGACGTCATTCAGATCGGCGAGATACGTGACACCGAATCCATGCGTGCGGCGCTGGATATGGCGGGGACCGGGCACCTGGTATTGGCGACCGTGCACGCCAACAACTCGCCGGAGACACTGGACCGAATCATCAACCTGTTTCCGCAGGAACAACATTCCCAGGTCTTCATGGACCTTGCTCACTACCTGCGCGCCATCCTGTCGCAGCGCCTGGTGCGAGGCCGTGACGGCAAGCGTGTGGCGGCGGTAGAGCTGCTGCTGAACACGCCGCACATCAAGGATCTGATTCTCAAGGGCGATATTTCCGGCATCAAGGAAGCGCACCGCGACAGTGGCGAGCAGGGCATGCGGAATTTCGACGACGCGCTTCTGCAACTCTACAAAGACGGCACCATCACGATGGAAGAGGCAATGTCGCACGCCGATTCGCGCGCCAACCTCGAAGCCAAAGTCAACTTCGGCGGCTAACCCCCCCCAACCCAATATGGGCGCAATTGAGCGGGCGGCCGACATGTTCGTTGGCGGACTGTCTCGCTTACGCTCGCTTTATGTCTCGCCAACGAACATGTCGGCCGCCCGCTTTCGACAGCATGGTATGGGTCGCCAGTGTTGAGCGCGGGGAAATCTTGAGAAGCGACTTCGCGTCAGCGCGGACCTCGGTCCCGCTTGACGGGAGCGAGCAAGATATTCCCCGTGATCGACACCACTATCCTGCGGACGTCGCAGCAGCGCGACATTGGGTGTGGTGGGAGAGGGAGAATACCCGTAGAATTGCGCTCCGATGAACCCCGCCGATGCCACTGTCGACATCCAGGATGAAGCTGCTTTACAGCTCGATGGCGACGGCAATTTACGCCATCTGCTAACACTCAATGGACTCGACAGAAACCTGCTCATCGACATCCTCGATGATGCGGAAAGCTATCTGACCGAGCCCGGCAGTCTTCCGGCGCGCAGCGATTTGCTGGCCGGTCGCACCGTCGCGAACCTGTTTTTCGAGCCGAGCACGCGCACTCGCGCGTCGTTCGACCTGGCCGGCAAGCGGCTTGGCGCCGATGTGCTGAACCTCGACGTCAATACCTCGTCGCGCAAGAAAGGCGAGAGCATTCTGGACACGATTTACACGCTTCAGGCGATGCACGTTGACGTCATGGTCGTGCGTGACGCGAGCGCCGGCGTGCCGGCATCGATCGCGAGGCACGTACAGGACCACATCAGCATCCTGAACGCCGGCGAAGCGGAGGTGTCGCATCCGACCCAGGGACTGCTCGATCTGCTGACAATCAGGCAGCACAAGCAGAATTTCAGCGATTTGACAGTCGCCATCATAGGCGACATACGGCATTCGCGCGTCGCCATGTCCGCGGCACACGGTCTGGCAACATTGGACGTTGGCGAACTTCGGCTGGTGTCACCCGCGATGCTGGCGCCGGACCCCGACAGTGTGCCGGGTGCGGTAATCACGGACAGTCTGCAAGAGGGGCTCGACGGGGCCGACGTCGTCATGGCGTTGCGCATCCAGCGCGAGCGCATCGGTAATCTCGATGGCGTTCCCACCATCGATGAATACTTCGCGAATTATGGTATCAACCAAGAGCACCTGAAATTAGCGGCGCTCGACGCAATTGTCATGCATCCTGGACCGATGAACCGCGGCATCGAAATCGAAGGCGTAGTGGCTGACGGACAACAGTCCGTAATTACCCAGCAGGTCACCAACGGCGTGGCGGTGCGGATGGCCGTCTTGGAGCGGGTCGGCCGGCTCATGGCGAAGCGATGACGAATGCTGCGCAGCAAGCGGCCCAAATAAACCGTGACACCATCTTCGTCGAGGATGGCGAAGTCCTGTCCACGACAACCTTTCCGGGCGAGCAGTTCATCATGCGGGTACGCACGCCGAAGTGCGCCGCGGCCGCCCGACCAGGCAGTTTCGCGCATATCACCTGCGACGAGTCGCTGCCGATGCGACGGCCACTGTCGATAATGCGGGCGCGGGGAGACTGGATCGAGATTCTCTTCAAGACCATCGGCGGCGGCCTGCGGCACCTGTCGAGAAAACGGCCCGGCGAGACAATCAGCGTGCTTGGTCCTATTGGTCAGCCGTTTCTGTTTACTCCGAAACGGCCAAATACCTTGCTGATCGGAGGCGGCGTGGGTATTCCGCCTATGGTTTTCCTCGCTGACCGGCTGCGCGCCGCAAATGACACGTATGAGCCACTGGCGATACTCGGATCCGAGATACCGTTTCCATTTGACCTGCTTGCGTCGAAACTACCGACGCCGTGGTTCGACGACTCGATCAACGGTACGATGCCGTTGCTCGAGAGCTGGAATATTCCCTGCCGGCTGGCGACGCTTGCCGGTTTCAACGGCTGTTTCGACGGCTACGTCACGGACCTTGCCGACCAGTGGCTATCGACACTTTCGGCGGAACAACTCGCGAAGACTGAAATATTCGCCTGTGGCCCGACGCCGATGCTCCGCGCAGTAGCGGAGCTGGCGGCAGGTTACGAGTTGCCGTGCCAGGTCTCACTCGAGGAATTCATGGCCTGCGCCGTGGGGGGCTGCGCGGGCTGCACGCTGCCGATCAGAACGCCGGACGGGCTGGCCATGAAACGCGTCTGCGTGGATGGCCCCGTTTTCGACGCTGCCACCGTCGTCTGGGACTACTGACCCTGTCCCGCCCCGTCCTGATCACGGTCCGGAGCCGGCGTACGAACTCGTAAAGCTCTCGTCGCGAGGGCGGTGGACAACACACCCCGAATCTGTAGCCGCAGGCGTGTGAGGGTGTGTTGTCCGCTGCGCTTGCCTTGCGGAATGTGGGCAGGTGGTCACGGGCGGGAGAGATACCGTTCGGCGATGAGGACGGCGGCGGCGCTGTCGATCATGGGTTTGGAGATGCGGCCGATACGGCCATCGGCTCGCGCACTCTTTAATAAGAGTTCGGCCTCGACCGATGTGTAGCGTTCGTCAACGGTATCGACCGGTAATTCGTAACGCGCCAGTGCTTCGATAAACGCATCGATAGCGGGCTTGAGGTCGGTGGCCGAACCGTCCGCGTGTGCGGGCATGCCGACGACGAGGCCGGTCGGGTGCCATTCCGCGATCAGCCGTTCTATCTGGGCGTGATCGATACCGTCATCGCGATTCTTGATGATGCCTAACGGGCTTGCGGAGCCCGTCACGTCCTGACCGACCGCGACGCCGATGCGGCGCAGGCCGAAGTCAAAACAGAGGATCGTTCGCGGATGCGACAAGTCAGGCGTGGCCCGCATCCGGTGACAGGCTGGCGATGTCTATACCCAGCGTGCGCGCGGCGGCGTCCCAGCGCTCGGCAAATGGCGTGTCGAAAACGAGCTCCGATGTTGCCGGAACGCTGAGCCAGGAGTTCGCGAGCATCTCCTGCTCGAGCTGTCCGGCGCCCCAGCCCGCATACCCCAGCGCGACCAGGGATTTTTCCGGTCCATCGCCGCCCGCCATTTCGTCGATGATGTCGCGAGACAGCGTCAGTTTGATGTCGTCCGAAACGGGAAGCGTATTTTCGTAGTCACTCTCGGGGCCGTGCAGTACAAAGCCTCGCTCGGTGCCTATCGGGCCGCCGGCGAAGATCGCGTCGTCCGCGTGATCGGAGTGGTGTTCGTCGACGTCCAGCTGTTCGAACAGCCCGGCCAGTGTCAACGATAACGGTCGGTTGATAATAATACCGAGCGCACCGTCGTCGTTGTGCTCGCAGATCAACGTAACGGTGGTGCTGAAATTCGGGTCCGCCATGCCCGGCATGGCGATAAGTAGTTGATTGGTTAGAGATCTATCCGGCTGCATACCGACAGTATCGATGCAACGGCGGTTACGAGCAAGGGCCCGTTACGGCGCCTGGTCGGATCCTCTGGCGCCGGGTATCAGACGTTCGACAAATAGCCACTTGTATTCGAAGCGAACGGAATCGAATTCGGCAGCAATTTCCGGCGGAAACGGATTGAACGGCGAGGCGCGCTGCAGGATGTCGAGTGCCGCGAGGTCAAGGACTGTCGAGCCGCTTGATCTGCGGATGAAAACATCGCGCAGATCACCGGATGCGTCGATGGTCACTGTCAGCGTAGGGCTGCCGGAAATGTCGCCGATACTGCCGAGTTCCGGCAGGTACGCGGCCCCGACTGCCTCAACACGTCGCTTCCACTGATCGAGATAGGCCGCAATGATCGACTCGCGTGTGTCGGCGCTGACGATCAGTTGGCGCGGGTCGTTATCATAAATAAGCAGGTTGGCGCTTTCTTCCTGCGGCAACGGCAGAGTCACATCCTCGCCTGCCTGCATTTCGATGGCCCGACTGTCCTCCGGCTGTGGCTCGGTGCGCGGGTCGATCGTGACGTCATGGGTACTTGGCCTGACCGTTGCGAGCAGCTCATCCGCGGAGCGCTTGTGCGCGGTAGCGTCCAGCAGCCCGGTACCGTCCTCGCTGCCGCGATTGTCCGCCGGCATGATGCTCTGCAAAGGAGCAGACGGACGTAGCTGCTCGAGCGTGTTGCCGCCGCCCTCCTGGCTGGCTTGCGCGAGGTAGGCCGCATCCTCGGGCTCGTCGATGCGTTGATCGGGGTCGGCGACGATCGTGACTTCCAGCGATATTGCATCGGCGGATGGCTGCGTCAGCGCGACGTTGAACGTGACGCCGATGATCAGGATGCCGTGGATCAGTGCTGCCAGGAACAGCATGGCCGGCAGCCGGTCCGGCGCCGTCGGCGCCACCAGGGTGTATTCATCGAAAGGCTCGGCTTGCAGGACGATGTTTGCCATATGCGCAGGAATATTCCGCTTTTTCCGAAGCGCAGACAAGGGCGTGCGCGGCACATGCCATCGCTGGCGCAATCGACTATGCGATTTTGCGCTCTATCGCATCGAACAGCAGTCCGGCGATGTTGATGTCAAACTCCCGGTCCAGCTCGCGAATGCCGGTTGGACTGGTCACATTCACCTCCGTCAGATAGTCACCAATAACGTCGATGCCCGCGAACAGCACGCCGGAGTCACGTAATTTCGGCCCCACCTGTTCGCAGATCGATGCATCGATCTGCGACAACGGCTGACCCTTGGCGACGGCACCGGCGACCAGGTTGCCGCGATTGTCATCGCCAGACGGGATGCGCGCGAGCGCGTGCGGTACCGGTTCGCCGTCGATCAGCAGTATACGTTTGTCGCCTTGCGTGATCTCCGGAATGTAAACCTGCGCCATCGCAAAGCGGCGACCATGATCGGTGAGTGTTTCGAAAATGACATTCGCGTTGTTGTCGCCCGTTCGGACGACAAAAATCGAACGGCCGCCCATGCCATCGAGCGGTTTGACCACGATTTGGGCGTGCGCGTGCAAGAATGCCTTCATCTCGCTCATTGAACGCGTGATCAGCGTGGCCGGCGTGCAGTCGGGAAACCAAGCCGTATACACCTTTTCGTTCATGTCACGGAGCGCCTGCGGATCGTTAACGATCAGCGCGCCGTCCCGCCGGGCCCGCTCGAGGATGTACGTCGTGTACACGTACTCCATGTCGAACGGCGGATCCTTGCGCATCAGGATCGCATCCAGTTCGCCCAGCGCGATTTCCCGCTGGCCGCCGAAAGTGAACCAGTCGGCCGGATCGTCACGTACACTGACTCGGCGTGACTGGCCGAGCGCGCGGCCCGACAGCAGCTTGAGGTCACGCTGTTCAAAATAATGGATTTCAGCGTTACGACGCTGGGCCTCGAGCAGCATCGCGAAGGAGCTGTCTTTCTTGGTCGTAATGGAACCGATCGGGTCCATGACAATGCCGATTTTGAGCGAGTTGGCAGGCATCTTTATCAGAACATAAGGACTTTCGGCGACGAGCGGCCAACTATACAGCGAAAGACGCTGTGAGCCCCGGAATTATCGTGATATTGCATATCGCGGCGAGCGTCGTAGCGGGCTTTATGTCAATATGGTAAAAGTCGGTTTTCAGCACGGGGAAATTCGGTGTCAGCAAACGCATCCCGCTCCTTAAGCGGACTTAAAATTCTTGTGGTTGACGATAGCAAAACCATTCGGCGCACCGCCGAAACACTGCTGACCAAGGAAGGCTGCCAGGTCTATACGGCAATTGACGGGTTCGATGCGCTGTCCAAGATTGCTGATCATCAGCCGGACCTCATCTTTGTCGACATCATGATGCCGCGGCTGGACGGCTATGAAACCTGTTCGCTGATCAAACACAACAAGATGTTCCGGGAGACGCCGGTGGTCATGTTGTCGAGCAAAGACGGCCTCTTTGACCGTGCCCGGGGTCGCATCGTTGGCTCCGAACAGTATTTGACCAAGCCGTTTACACGGGACGAATTGCTTGGCGCCATTTCCAACCAGATAAACTGAGGAACCTGAGAATGGCAGTTGTTCTTATCATTGATGATTCGCCGACTGAGCTGCATCTGTTTCAGAACACGCTCGAAAAGGCCGGTTTTAATACGCTCGTCGCGGATAGTGGCGAGGAAGGTGTGAAGGCGGCGAAGACCGCGCGCCCCGACTGCATATTGATGGATGTCGTGATGCCAGGCATGAACGGCTTCCAGGCCACGCGCAAGTTGACCAAGGATCCGACGACCGCCGACATTCCGGTCATCATGATTACAGCCAAAGATCAGGAGACCGACAAGATCTGGGGTATGCGTCAGGGTGCTGTGGAATACCTGGTGAAGCCGGTTGCCGATAAAGACCTGGTCAATATGATCAACGCGGTCGTGGCAGGCTGAATGGACGGATCTGTTGATCTCGCCGGCCTCGTCGAGCAACCGTTTGCCTTGCTGCAGGCGATGGAGCGCCGTAGTCGTGTGGCGCACACGGGCCAGGGCAGTGGCGACGTCGGGACCGAGTGGGTGGGGGTCGCTTTCCGTATCGGCGAAGAACAATTCGTTTGCGGGCGCGATCAGGTACGCGAGGTGCTGATGTTGCCGGATGCGATCACGCGAGTGCCTGGTGCGCGACGTTGGTTGCTAGGAATCGCCAACCTCCGCGGTCACCTGTTGCCGCTCGTTGACGTCAAAATGTTGCTCGGCAGCGGCAGAACCTCGCTACGCCGCGGCACACGTGTTATTTCCGTCAATCATCGAGAGGTGCCCGCCGGAGTCGTCGTCGACGAGGTACTCGGCTTTCGGCGTTTCATGGAACACGAACATTCGCAGGATGCGTCAAAAACCATAGTCCGTTGCGACAATTTTCTGGAAGGCGCATATCGTCGCGGCGCAGATATCTGGCCGGTCTTCAACCTGTTTGAACTGGTCGAAAGCAAAATGTTTCTGCAGGCAGCTGCAGAATAAGGGTCCGAGAATCCATGGCCAAGAAACCCGAAATCTCATCGCCGTTCAATCTGATCGCCGGACTGATCGCGCTCTGTCTCATTGTCGCCGCTGGATTGACCTACTGGCAGTCCGGTGGCACGAGCTCTGCGTCCCCGCAGCTTGCAGCGCTGTCGCAGGCGCTGCCGATGCAGGCGGCGGAAGCGCTCGCCGGGACACCCGGCGCTTTCGAACAACTCCAGGCGAGCACCGACAGGCTCAGCGCGTTGCGTCGTGACGGCGCGCCCGGCCGGGCGTCGGATTGGCAACAGCTGGAGTCGCGGGCCAGGACGATAATCGCACAACGTGATATCGCTGACGCGCTACGTAACGCGGCGGGCGCAAGCAGCAGTGAAGCAGCTGCGCTTTTGCAAATGTCGGAAGGGTTGCTGGGGCGATCCGGCTCGACCGCCGTCATCCAGGAGTTTCAGCAGCGTGCCGAGCGCGTACGCAGTGTGGCAGGAGCCTTGCCTGATGACGTGGTTACTGCCGCCGGCAGTATCGGCGCGGACGTCGCGTATCTCCGCAGCGTTTTCGATGCGCTGTCGGGCGAGGATTCGGAGCTTGACGTCCGCGCATTGAGCGCCGATGACAGAGCGGCCCTTTTGGCCCCGATGATGGCCGGCCTCGAGAATCTTGAGCAGCAGTCGACCGTGCTCAGCGCTAACGCCACTGAATTTGGCGCAGTGGCAACCGCCGCAGCTGAACTCAGGGCCAGTGCCAGCGGTTTGCTCGGCAACGCGTTTGCTGCGCCAGCAGTCGGGTCTGCCGGACTTACATGGCTGTCGATCGGTGCGCTGGCGCTCGCTTTATTGCTGCTTGCCGGTTTGTATTTTCTGCACCGTCGTACCGTCGGTTTTGAGCGCACCGCGAAGAAACATGCGGATCAGAATGAGCGCAATCAGCAGGCCATCCTGCGGCTGCTGGACGAGATGGGCAGTCTTGCCGATGGCGATCTGACGGTCGAAGCAACGGTGACCGAGGACATCACCGGGACCATCGCTGACTCGTTTAATTACGCGATCGAGGAATTGCGCACGCTGGTGGCGACTGTGAACGAAACGGCGCTGATGGTTGACACAGCGACCAAACAAACCGAGAACACTGCAGCCCGTCTCGCCAAAGCGTCGGACCGACAGGCCAGGGAGATCGGTGCTGCGACCCAGTCCATGGTAACGATGGCCTCGTCTATCGAGGAAGTATCCGGCAACGCGGAGCGCTCATCCGACGTCGCGCGGCACTCCGTCGAGGTTGCGCACAAGGGTGGCGAGGCGGTGCGCAGGACGATTGACGGCATGAACGCGATTCGCGAGACGATCCAGGAAACCTCGAAGCGCATCAAGCGGCTCGGCGAAAGCTCGCAGGAGATCGGCAATATCATCGAGCTGATCAACGATATTGCTGAACAAACCAACATCCTGGCACTGAATGCGTCCATTCAGGCGTCGATGGCCGGCGAGGCCGGCCGCGGCTTCGCCGTTGTCGCAGACGAGGTGCAGCGACTTGCAGAGCGCTCGACCAATGCGACCAAGCAGATCGAGGTTCTGGTCAGAACCATCCAGTCGGATACGAATGAGGCGGTCGTGTCGATGGAACGCAGTACCACCGACGTCGTCGGTGGTGCATTGCTGGCAGAGAATGCCGGCGCGGCGCTGGATGAAATCGAGCAGGTCTCGAACCAGATCGCGAGCCTGGTCCAGAACATATCGAGTTCGTCGCAGCAGCAAGCCAGTTCGGCGGCGGATGTCACGAAGCGCACCACGCGCCTCAGTCAAATTGGCGACGAGACCGGCAAGGCGACTACGGCGACGGCCGCTTC
>Ga0224508_10002473_pt1 | contig 15675 bp, 10 predicted proteins | sample SF_Jan12_sed_USG_4_FD_170157 | JGI IMG/M metagenome (GOLD analysis project Ga0224508, IMG submission 170157) | Sediment microbial communities from San Francisco Bay, California, United States - SF_Jan12_sed_USGS_21 | ecosystem: Environmental > Aquatic > Marine > Sediment | place: USA... | reverse complement strand
GACGTCCGCGGCCAGGTTGAAGGTGTCATCGCCGGCACCACCCAGAACAGAGCCCGTTTGCGTAGCATTCAAGTTGAAAATGTCATCGCCCGCACCACCGTCCGCCGTGCCCGTCAAATCGACGTCGAGGTCGAATGTATCTATGCCAGTACCACCACTGACTCCAGCAGCACCCGTAACGTTGTTATTGATCTGAAACGTGTCGTCACCACCGAGCCCGTCGAGATTCTCAAACGATGAGTACGTGAGGCCAGCCACCGTTCCACTATTCACACCCGTGGTTATAAACGTGTCTATCCCGCCGGTGCCTTGCAGAACGTCCTCGCCATTGGAGCTTCCAACGAGGCTCTCGATATCGTTCAACGTACCGATGGAGAGGGTCACCGCACCGGCCGACCCGGCGAAAGTTAAGTTATCAGCGACTGCCTCGGTCCCGCCAAAAATCATTCCGGCACTCCCACCGGTATTGACGGCAAAAACATCATCGCCGGCGAGGCCTGACGCCGTGCCCGTCAAAGCAGCATTGAACGCGAAGTTGTCACCGAGCCCGCTGCCGGTCAGATTCTCCGTGGTGGTGAAATTCACCGTCCCGATGCCATTGTTGATTGCGCCCGCGTCCGCGGCGTTGACCGTGAAGGTCGTCGCCGTGGCCACATCTGCCACGATCGTGTCGCTGTCCGCCCCGCCGGACAGCGTTGCAGAGGCGTTCGCCGCCAGGTTGAATGCGTCATCACCGTCATCGCCCAGGACGGAGCCAGTCTGGGTAGCGCTCAAGTTGAACTGATCGTTTCCGGCGCCGCCTTGAACCGTGCCGACAAGGTCCGCATTCAGGTTGAAGGTGTCGACCTGATCGCCACCGGTCAGACTGGAAATATTTGTGAAAGTCGATGTGTCGGAGGCTCCGGAATCCAGCGTCCCCGCATTCGCCCCGCTCACACTCCAGTCGGCGGTATCGCCGCCCGTCAGCGAGACTATCAAGGCATCATTTTGGGTCGTGCCAGCACCATCGAGGTTGATCGTAGCTGCCGTCAGCGTGGCCTGGATCTCAAGACTCTCTGAGCCGTCTGTAACCGCCTCGTCAACATCGATCGAAATATCGATCTGTCCACCGTTAGCGTCGATATCAGACCCGACGACAACGCTGCCATCTGCCTGTAAATCCACATTGAGCGCACCAGTCGTCGAAGTGATGCTCTGATTGACGAGAATATCGTTGTCGGCGTCCAAAGTCAGCGTGGAGCCGTCGGCGCTACCCCCGTCAAGCGACTTCAATACCGCCGCATTGACTGTAATATCGCCTGGCGTTGTCGTGCCAGCGCTCGCGGTGCTTATTGCTACGTTTGATCCACCATCGAGCGCGGCATTAATGTCTGCGACGTCGATCGTCGTCACTGTGTCGATGACGGTTGGATCGAAAGTGATCGGACCGGGATCACCGGCACCGCCTTGGGTAACGTTGGCATTGGCATTGGTAATTTCGATGCTTTCGGGATCTAGCAGCCAGGTCCCCGCTGCTCCACTCGAAGCGCTCGCGTCCGCCGTACCATTGAAATCGAGGTAGCTCTTGCCAGAGGTCTCGATGAAACCTCCGTCGCCACTTTGCGAACCCCCACGGGCCGAAACATCGCCATACACCCGCGTCACTTCTTCTGCCCACACCACTATGGTGCCGCCATCGCCTGTTTCGAGGGCATCGGCGCTGAGGACCGCCTCTTCGCCTACGTAAGTAAAGTCGGCGGTTTGCGCATCGCCGCCGCCCTGGACATCGCCGCCGACCAAAATTGTGCCGCCTCCGGAGGTTCCGGACGCATTTACGACTGCACCGGCGGTGATACCTACTTTCTCGCCGAGCAGCTCCGCCGTCCCGCCAACGGACTGCGCATCGGCACCGCGGACGTCGATTGTCCCACTATGAATCACTGGGCCGCCGCCTTCGCCCACCAGCCGCACCACGCCACCGCTGTTATCGATTCGCGCGGCGCGAATCACGCCTTCGTTATTGACCACGTTCGCGAACACGTCCTGCGCGGTTCGGGCGGTCAGCAATACCTCACCACCATCGGCGCGGATCTCGCCGGAATTGCTGACGGCCGACTCGGCCTCGGCACTGTTCCCGAGCACGGCTTCGTCAATCTCGAAAAACAGGAGCCCATCGCCATCGAAGTCCAATGACGCACGGCTGCCGGCACCGAGGTTAACCTGACCCAGTTCGGCGACGATCAGTCCTTCGTTGGCGACGGCGCCGCCCAGAAACGTCACGTGGCCGCCGGTGGCGGCCGTGATCAGCCCTCGGTTCACCACCAGGCCGGCTTCTCCGCTCAGCGCCTCGAAGTCGTAGTTACCCGCCATGAAATCCTCTATGGAGATATTCAACGAGCTCGCCAGCAGCGCACCCACATTGACGCGGGCGGTCTCGCCAAAGACGATGCCGTTGGGGTTCATGAGGTACACATGACCGTTGGCGTCCAGCGCGCCAAGAATCTGGCTTGGGTTCTGGTCGAAGATACGGTTCAGTGCCACCGCGTCAGCAGACGGCTGGTCGAAGCGCACGGTCTCAGCCTCGCCAACGTCGAACGACTGCCATTCCAGGCCCAGCCGCTCGGAGCCTTGCGTAATCAACGTCGTGTCAGCGCCCGGTTGACTGATCGTTCCGGTTCCGCTGACGACCTGGCCTCCCTCGGGGCCCGCCAGGGCGAGATTGCCGGCGAACGCCACATAAACACCGAGCAGAATGGACCCTACCCTCTGCAGCGTTGCATGCTCATGGGCGGAGTGTTTCCGGGAGACGTTAGGCTGATGCATTCTGGTTGCCTCGCTAAAATTCTTTCTCTGCTCGTATTGCCAAATTTTTGAGGTCTGCACGCACGGACCGAGTCCTTTCTGCACGCTAGAACGTGTAGCTCGCGCTCAAGTAATACTGCGGATCTCGTTTGTTGCTCGCCACTCTGTCACTGGTTGGCGTTGCTGCGTCGAGTCGCAGGTGGAATTTCTCTGCAATCCCGAGTTGTAGTCCTACACCGTAGCCGCTGTAGTCGACCGTTCTTTCCTGGAAGGGAAGGGGATCGTTAATTTCGCCGCCGGCGTAATCGGCGTAGAGGGAGAACTGGAACACATGCCTCCAGACTCGATTGGTGAAACCGGGTAGATCAATGATCCACTCCAACGTCGCAGAGCCCCCGCTGTCCACCAGCGCTTCCGCTGCTGGATAAGCCCGCACGTTCGCGGGCCCGCCAATGGAGTACTGCTCCAATGAGACGAGAGTGTCGTCACTGTACTGGCCGTTCAGCCGTATGAGCAGAGCGTGGTTCTCTCCGATATTCTGCAGCCGCTGGTAACCAAAGCCGAACTTTCCGAAGCTGCCGTTGGCCAGCTTCCCGCTGCCGCCCTGTCTGCTGGGGTGGTCACTCGCATTGTCCCCGGCGGCCAATGTCAAGTAGCCCAGGTTGACACCGCGAGCTTGTCGCCCCACCGAGTAGTAGTCGAACGTATAGCTCAGGACCATCAGCTCGTCGGCGGGATTGATGGGGTTCGGCACAATCGTCACGGCATCCTTGTACGACAAGTCCAGGATGCCGTTGGCACGATATGTTCGCGTGTTGGCAAACCCGTGCCGGAAAAACAGGTTGGCCTGCTCAACCTCGCCCTCCAGGCCCAGAGCACCTAGACTGGCGTCGGTGACATCGAACTGATTCTTCGAGACACCAAACCCGAGAGTGCTCATACCGCCGGCAACGGTGTTGGAATAGTCAAAGCCGCCGTACGTTCCGTTTTGTGGGTTAAACGTTTGGAGCACGTACCCAGCGAACCTGTCCGCCGAGCCCAGGGGGTTGTTCACTTCGAATTGGATGAGCCCGCGAGTTTCACCTGTAAACGCGCTGCCGTAGTTGTCGAAGCTCGAGGTGACGGAAACGCGCTTTTCTTCGATCACGCGCACCAGCAGCTCCGTATCGCCGAGATCCTGGCCCTCCCTGAACGTGCCATGTACCGAGAGTCCGGGGAAATCCCGCAGCGTCAACAACGCTTGCTCAATCGCGCCTTCTTCCACAGGCTGCCCCAGGAGTTCCTCGAACGGAGCACTCATGACGCCGGGCGCGTAGAGGTTATTGCCTTCGACCTCGATTCCCGCCAAAGAACCCTCCGCCACCTGCAGCGTTATCACGCCGTCTTGAACGTCCTGGGCGGGCAGAAACGCCTGCGCCAGAATCAAACCCTGGCGGCGATAGTAGAGCGTGACATCGTCGGCAATCTCCTCGAGCTCACGGATCGTGTAGCCCTCCACCGGCTGGGCAGCCAGATGACGACTTAAGATGGCCTGGATATCCGTGAGGCTCACGGCGTGTTCCGGCCGGTCCACTGCCCCCTCAATCTCGATCTGCCTGACATTAAGCCGCGGTCCATCCTCCAGATCCTGGGGACGTTCGACCAGCGGTGGGGCCTCCAACGCATCCTGCTGCGCCAGTTCGGGGATAGACATTCCAGGGGTAAAGGGGCGCGCGCTGCCGGGCGTGGCCGCGGGAGGCACTTGAATACCCCCGGGCTGCTGAGCTGCTGGGTTAAGTCCGCAGGTCGCCGACAGTATGATCGTTAAAGCAAACCGCTGCGACGCAGCCCTAGCCGAGGGTATACACAGATTCATAAGGGACTACCTTTCGATGCGAGTTCGGTTGAATGTCGGGTTTGACTGGTTCACGCGTTTTGATCGAACTGGCCAACAGTTTCTGAGCTCACCGAAATGCTTTGACATAAGCCGTAAACAGGGGGGAAGACTACGGGGGCACTGCTTCTGTGTTGGTGACGGACTTCACATAATCAGTCACCGGTCTGGTATTCGAAGGCCCGCTTCTGGCCACAGCCACGTAGGAACCGAGCCTGTGCACCCGACTGAATATGATGAGGTCGTGGCTCCCGGGGGATCAGACTGGAGACTCGTAGCGGAGATGGGGAGCAGGAATCAGGAACTTGGGCACGGCAAACGCCTATCAAGGCTTCAGCTAAGCCGGAACACCTCCGGCCATGCCGCGAGAAGACCGACCATGATCAGCAGATCATTTTGCTTGCAGGTCAAAGTTGGCTTTCAGGTAGTCGCTGATGGCAGCTTCTGTGCGTTTTATTAGGCCATCGAGAACGCTATCCCTGCTGTTGGTGCCCATCATCCATCGACGACGCGGGAAGGCGATATCGATGGGAACGCTGACTCTTCCAAAGGTGACGCTGACCGATGCCGCATAGCGGCCGGCGACTTCCGGAATCTCGTAACAGAGAAGCTCCGCCTGCAGATAGAAATAGCCGTCGACCTCATTCACAGACTCGACTGGCCTGATTCTGGATCGAACCAGGACGCCGGCCACTGCATTCCGATACGTTTCTTCGGAATCCGGACACCCGTTATTGACCACGACCGTTGCTAGGACTCCAGGGTTCTCTTTCTTCATCCACTCCTGCGGCTCTGCAAGGGCACTGTTGACCAGCAGCAGAAGGGCGCAAAAGACTGCCACGACGTTCACGGCTCACCCCATGATTCTTCTTGTTCTGGCCACATTCTCGCCTCCCCCCTGGCCTCCGTCCATTGCCATAATCCCTGCAGCCCCAGGCCTCGCCGCCCAGATGGCCTGCTCGGCGGAGGCCGTCTGGCGTGCGAGCAGTAACGATCCGTGACCCTGTGAGCTTCACTGAGGGATTCACGATGGAGAGAACGCGGAAGTGGGTTCAGATCGGGCGTTGAGGGTAAGTTCTGAAGGTCCGCTTTGCGGCCGAAAGCGGACGTTTAAGCCTGGCCAGATTCCTTTTAGCGGCGAGATCCAAGGTCGCGATCCTCGTCACCAAAAAAAGCCACAGACTCAGCTTGGGCGAAATTTCAGATCAGGTACCGTGGTCGTAATGCCTGCTCGGCCTGTGTCGAGGAGCTTGAAACGCGTGTCGACGACGGTGATGACGTCGTTAGCCCGAAGCTCACAGTGGTCAACCTGGTCACCGTTAACTGAGGTGCCGTTGGTGCTACCCAGGTCCTCTAGAAGAATGTCGTCCCGGCTTTGCAGCTGCTCGCTCGGCTCAATGCGAATCTGTGCGTGCCGCGCACTAACCCTCGCATCATCAATCTGAATATCGTTGCCCTGGTGTCTGCCAATCGTGATCAGCGGCTTGTCCAAAGGGAAAAATTTGACCACGACGTCATCGACCAAAAGCGCGAGCTGGAGCAATGTACTGCCTCCCCCGATATTCCCGGGATCGAATTCCGTGCGACACGCGCCGCTCAGTGACGCTGTCATACGCCCGGCGTACCGACTGTGATCTGAGTCGCGGAATAGGCCGAACCAGCATCGCCCGGAAGGGAACGTCAGTTCCAGGCCCTCTCGACCCCGTGCCCACGCGCCATGTCGCCGTGAATGGGCGTCACGAACCCGAGCACACATCCCTCCGAGCCGTCCTTGAGCGGGTGGCAGCGCGCCCTGATCCGATCGCCCGGACGGACGTCGTCTTTGCTGACACCCGCCACTTGAATCGAGTTCGGATTGGTGGCCTCGAGCGCCCATAGCCTCGCCTCGACCTCCAGGTAAATCCAGGCGTGCGGGAAGGTCCAGCGGACCTGCCGGATGGTCCCCTCCAAGGTAACCCACGTCGAGATGTCGTACATACCCTGAGAGTGGTGCGCCGGGGCCGGACGGACCGCGGCAACCGTACAGAGGACCGCGAGAACCAGCGATAGGAACTGCCTGTTGAGCACTCCTGAGATCATGGGCAACTCACCGGCTGCGGGGCGGAATCGGAAACAACGGGGAATACCGCCCCGCATACTGAATGCGCGTTCCGTACTCATCAATAAACCCAATAGAGACCGGGAAGGAGCTCGGCGGCGGCATCCCCTCCGGCGCAGACGCTTCGACGATGTAGAGGCGATATTCATGCCAGTGCATGGCGGCGTACGTCCGGGAGCCATCCTCGTTGCGGAGCTGGATCCGTATGCCTTCAACCCCGTCAGCGCTGACCTGCCCGAAATACGTCACCTCGCTCCCGCGTTTGAGGAATCCGAATGCCGCGTGAAGCACGGCCCCTTGGATCTCGTTCCGCGCCTGGTCTGTGCTGCAGATGCCGGGGTTGTCACCGCCGCGGAGATCGCCGGTGGCAGCTTGGCAGGCCTCGTAGAGCTCCTCGTGCAGCTCGACTGCCTCGCTCCAGTCGACGGCCGTTACCGAGTATGTCCCGAATTCATCTTCGGCGGTGTAGACGCGGGCCGGCAGGGCGAGGCCGTACTCCGTTGTGTAGGTGGTTTCGCGAACCTTCTGCTCACCGGGAAAATTGATACTGAAAAAATCCTCGAAGGCGAGATACTGGCTCCAGTCCTGAGACTGGGCGGGCACCGCTTCGAGCGCAAGGGCAACTGCGGCGGCAGCAAACGGTATCTGAACTCGACGCATCGGTTCTGAACTCCTAGAACGCCCCTTCTCTAAACCGGAAACCCGTCTGGCGGTCCCCTTCACGATAAACTTCGTGGCAGGCGGCACAGACGGCACCACCGAACTCCTCGGTCGCCGAGCGGACCGCCGCTTCAGGCACATCGTTACGGCCCAGTAGTTCCTCAAGCGCGGCGAGCCGGTTCATCCCGTCGCTGACTATGGCAACCGCGTCGGCGCGATTCCGTCCGGACCAGAAAGGCCGTAGCGTCTGGAAGTTTCTGCGCAACATCGCGACGTACACCCGTGCATCGTCATACGAGCCAGCGTCCACCGCCGCGCTGAGCGCGCTAACCGCCTCCGCGTTCGAGTTCATCAGCGTCGCGTATTGTTCGAGCGTCATCTCAGCTTGACCCACAGCCGCCTGGGCGAGCAGCACCGCGGTAAGGCCGATCACGAATGGGCGCATCGTTCGCTCCCCCGAAGATGTATCGTAATTCTAGCCCACGCGCGCGCTCGATTCAGGGTCTGGGAACGTCCGCTTCAGCCGCGAAAGTCGCGAAAGTGGTCATTCGATTCGCCCTCTTGTAGCGTTTAGACTCGTTCCAAGAGGCGTCAATGAACGTTAAGCGCCCTCGAATCGGGGACCGTGGTGTCGCTGCCTTCTGAGCTCAGACGCCGGAACCTGTTCCGAGTGGGCGTTGCCTACCTGGCCGCCGTCCGGGTGCTGATCCGGGTTGCGGACACAGTCCTGCCTGTCGATGCGCCTAAATATAAAAGCTCCGCTCGCCCCGCCCCCACTTAACCGCGGCGCGGCACTCTGACACCATCGCCCCCTTACCTCGCTTGCGCTAGAAGAGTACTATAGCCGTCACAGGAAGGAGGGGAAATGAACACCAAAACCGAAATCCAAAAACTCGTCGTAATCTCAACGACTTCGCTGCTTGTCGCCTTAGGGACAACCGTCAACGCCCAGGTGGCGATCGACAACGATGACATCGGCGGTGTCGTCACCGGCACAGACGGGCCCGAGGCGGGAGTCTGGGTCATCGCCGAAACCGACGACTTCGACACCTTTTACGCCAAGATCGTGGTAACCGACGACATGGGGCGCTATGTCGTCCCCGACCTCCCCGACGCGGACTATCAGGTCTGGGTCCGGGGCTATGGTCTCGCGGACTCGGAGAAGGTAGCCGCGAGTCCCGGCGACACGGTGGATCTCGATGCGATCATCGCGCCCAGCGCAGCGGTAGCGGCGGAGATTTATCCCGCCATCTCCTGGTACGCCATGATGCACTTACCGAATGCGGGCGAGCTCGAGAACATCGACGGCGGGCTGAACGGTTATCTGAACACCATGAAAACCAATGGTTGCATAACTTGCCATCAGCTGGGCAACCTGGCCACGCGGACGCTCTCCGATAAGCTGGGTGAGTTCGACAACTCCGAGCAGGCGTGGATACGCCGTGTCCAGTCCGGCCAGGCCGGCGCCACGATGCTGGCACGGCTCGCCGGGGATCTCCAGGGCATACCCTTCAAGTACCTTGCCGACTGGACCGACCGGATCGAGGCGGGCGAGCTGCCGACGTTCATCCCCGAGCGCCCGCAGGGCCTCGAGCGCAACGTGGTGGCGACCGTCAGAGACTGGTCCAATGCCAAGGCCTATATGCACGACCTGAGCTCCACCGACCGGCGGGATCCAACCGTCAACGCTTACGGTCCGATCGTCGGGTCGCCGGAGCTCTCGACGGACCACTTCCCGATTCTCGATCCGATGAATAACATGGCGACGACGTTCCTGGCCCCCGTGCGGGATACCGACACGCCGGCCGCCGACGACGTGGCAGCGGTGCAGCCCTCGCCGTATTGGGGCGAAGAGAGAATCTGGACCAGCAAGGCAAACTCTCACAACCCGATGCTGGACCAGGACGGACGGGTCTGGTACACGGCTCGCGTCCGGGCGCCGAATAATCCGGACTTCTGCCGGGAGGGCTCTTCACATCCCGCGGCAGAAGCGTTCCCGACCTCGCGCGCCAACCGGCATCTGTCGCTGCGCAACCCGGAGACGGGTGAGTACACCTTCATCGACACGTGTTACTCGACGCACCATCTGCAGTTCGGCTATGACGAGAACAACACGCTTTGGACCAGTGGCGGCGGGGAAGTCGTCGGCTGGCTCGATGCCGAGAAGTTCCTCGAGACCGGAGACGCGCAAGCCTCCCAGGGTTGGACTCCAGGCATCCTGGATACCAACGGCAACGGCAAGCGGGACGCGTACGTGGAACCCGGCGACCCCGTGAATCCCGAGATGGACAAGCGTATTGTCCCGGGCTTCTACGCGGTCATGCCGAACCCCGCCGATGGCTCAATCTGGGGCTCGAGAACAGCCTACCCAGGCTCCGTCGTCAGGCTCGACCCGGGTGACAACCCCGTAGAGACCGCCTTGACCGAGATATACCACGTACCGTCGCCCGGCTACGGGATCCGCGGTGCCGACATCGATAGCAACGGCGTGGTCTGGGGGTCTCTCGCCAGCGGCCACCTGAGCGAGTTCGATCGCAGCAAGTGCGAGGGGCCGTTGAACGGGCCCGAGGCGACCGGCGATCACTGCCCGGAGGGCTGGACCCTGCACCGCTATCCCGGTCCCGGCTTCCCGGGGCTCGAGGAGTACAGCATCGAGTCGAGCTACTACAGCTGGGTCGATCAGCACAATACGGCAGGGCTGGGTGAGGACGTGCCGATGTCCACCGCCAATCTCTACGACGGCGTGCACGCGCTGGTCGACGGCGACTGGGTCACGATGCGAATCCCCTACCCGCTGGGCTTCTACACCAAGGGCTTCGACGGTCGTATCGACGACCCGAACGCCGGCTGGAAGGGCCGTGGCCTGTGGGTATCGGAGGGTGATCGCACGCCCTTCTGGAAGGTAGGCGGCACGGATAAACCGATCGTCGTGCACTTCCAGGTACGCCCAGACCCGCTCGCGAAGTGAGGCCGGAACCGGGCCAGAACAGGTAATACACCGACGCCCCCGCCCAGCTCCTCCTGGGGCTGGGCGGGGCCACAACCCCCATTAACGAGTCGTGAATGTCCGCCTGGCCGTTCGGAGTCGCGGACTCCGTGGCGAGCATAGGTGAACAGAACCGTGGCTATCATCGACACGTCTCTCCGGTTGACACGTCTCTCCGGCGAAAACGAACCGCTGAATGTCCGAACGTTGTGGCGGTGTATGATTAGCTGGTCGCACGGCTCAGGCGGGAGGAGACCATGCCGACGGTCGATACAGGGCAGTTTGAGATCTACTACGTCGAAGAGGGCGACGGATTTCCGCTCGTCCTGATCCATGGTCTGGCGGGCGATCATCGCGCGTGGTTGCCGCAGATCGCCGCATTCAAGGACCGCCATCGGGTCATCGCACTCGACAACCCGGGATCGGGCGAGAGCAGCGATGTCACGGGTCCGGCCAGCACCGAGGATCTCGCCCGAGCAACACTGTCGCTCATGGACAGGCTCGACATCGACAAGGCCCACGTGATTGGGCGGTCCATGGGCGGTGCGATCGCTCAGCACATGGCCCTGCTGGCACCCGATCGGGTGCACTCGATGATCTTGGCTGCCTCGTTCGCCAAGTTCGACCCGGTTGGGACACGGGTGCTGTCCAACATGCGCGAAGTTCTCGAATGGCGCGACAACTGGACCGATTGGGCGCGTCACGCCACCTGGGCATTCTTCTCACCCAAGTCCTATAACGAGAACCCCGATGCGGTCGCCAACATGCAGGCGATCATCGGCGACGAGGCGCGGAGCAAGATCTCCTACATCAATCTGAACAAGGCGTGCCTTACCCACGACACGCTCGATCGGCTGGGCGAAATCACGTGTCCGATCCTGATCATGGCCGGAGCGGTCGATCCAGTGTGCTCGATGACCGCGACCCGCTGGATGCAAGACAGTCTGCCTCAGGCAGAAACCGTAATCTTCCAAAACAGCAGCCACTTTTTCTTGATCGAGGAAGCGGACAAGGCGATGTCCGCGATCGCCGAGTGGCTGCAACGTCATACGCCTTGAGGTCAGCTTGGACCTTCCCTCTTTTCCGTTGAGAGAAATTCAGGCGCGCGTGAACCGTACGGTAGTCGACGCCGTTTATTGACAGTTAACGACTGGCCGGCAACGGCCGAACACATATACTAAGTTCAACAGGGAGTCTACTGTGAAGACGAAATTGTTCGTTCCTCTATTGCTCGCTTCAGCGTCGATCGCAGGCACTGCGGCCGCGCAGCCGGCTCCGTACAACGACATCGGAGTGACCATGGGCCACTGGCACATCATCTCGAAGGACGTGGAAGCGAACAAGAACCTCTTTCTCGCCTTGGGCGGGAAATTGTATATGCCCGGCGGCAACCCGATGATCAGTTTCCCCGGCCTCTACATCAATTTGAAACTCGGGATGGAAACCGGCGAAGGCGGTACGCAAGGGTCGGTGGTCAACCATGTCGGCTTCATCGTCGACAACGTTCAGGAACGGATCGTCGAGTGGAAAGCCAAGGGCGTAAACGTGCTCCCGGGCAATAATAGCCGGCTGGACCAGGCCTTCCTCGAAACACCGGATGGTGTGCGTATCGAAATCCTCGAAGACAAGACCCAGCCGATGCCAGTCCGAGGCGAGCATGTCCATTTGGTTCTTCCCGCATCGGAAGTTGCAGCTGCGCAGGCCTGGTATGCGAAGACCTTCGGGGGCAAGCCAGGCACCCGCAACGACGCGCCAGTGGTCGACATTCCGGGCGTGCAGATACGATTCCGCGCAGCCGATGGGAAGCAGGCGCCGACCAGAGGACGGATTCTCGACCACATCGGGTTCGATGTGAGGGATCACGCGGCCTTCGTGCAGAAGATCCAGGCGGAAGGAATCACCCTCGACGAACCGGTTCGAAAGTCTTCCAGCGGCAGCACAATCACGTATATCAGCGACCCCTGGGGCACCCGTATCGAGATCATCGAGCGGGCGCCGTTAGGGCCGCAGGTGCAGTAACGCGTAGTCTGGCGCCCCGAGCAGGATTCGAACCTGCGACCTTCCGCTTAGGAGCAGAACGCCCCACTATCTAACCTATTGTTTACAAAAGAACTAACCTGCTAACCTCTCCGGGCAAACCGACGGGCAGCCCGGCTAGGGTCGGGGCAGTTGCTCAGATTGAGCCGCCAGCAGCGCCCCGAAGAACACGCGAGCCAGGTCACGGCGAGCTTCGTCCTTGATGCCCATCTCGTCCAGGGCCTGCTCCAGGCGGGGATCGGGTGGGGTGTCCATGAAACAAAGCCCTACAGGCGCAGCCCCCGCCGCCGCAGGGGCGAATCTGGGTTGTCTGGCGGGAAACAGGCGGGAAGTAGACGGCCCCAACCCGTTTTCCGAGTGTGACGGACTTCACACTCCTCGGTTCTGCGATATGTCGGTGAACGACCCAGATGCCCGTTAGGTCAAGTCGGAACCGAACAGCCCACATGCCTAGAGTACCGTCGAGACGCTCGGCAGGGCTTTCTATTGGTTTCTGCCGGCTGCCCCGGTCCTACCAATGGCCTTTGTCCGTCAAAAAGCCCGGGGCAGCCGGTTTTTCGTTAGCGCCGGATAACCTCCCGGGGCTGTAGCGGATTGTCACGCTCGACTGGTCATTACAACGGGCGTAGGCTGGCTTTTAGACCGCTAAAGCCAAACCCGCCTAAAGACGGGGACGGAAAGCCACGGATCCTCGCTTCCTCCGAGAAGCCACGGACGACACCTCGAAGGACCCAAGACCGCCGGGCTGCCGATCTGAGAGCCATGAGTGCTACTTCAGAAAGGTAAGGAGAACTCAAATGAGCAAGAAACTAGGGACTGCAATGGTTCTCGCTGGTCTATTGCTGGCCGGCTGCAAGAGCGGTGGAGGCGGAAGCGCCCCCGCTGCAGCACCACCAGCACCGCCAGCACCCCCGCCGCCTCCCACGGAACTGACGTGGGATGAGGCGAATTGGGGTGAGGTCAATTGGCAATAAGGGAGAACAAAATGAGAACGCTACTCTTAATGCTGGTCGCCTTCCCCGCCTTCGGGCAGGTGCCGAACATATTCGAGGCCGGCCAACCAGCTATCGCCGCCGAGGTGAATGAGAACTTCCAGGTGCTACTCGACGCCATCAATACTCAGGTCGGCGTGCAGGGCCCACAGGGTCCGATGGGACTCCCTGGTCCGATTGGCCCAGTGGGTCCGACAGGGTTGCCAGGACCTCAGGGGCCGGCGGGTGTCGCTGGTCCGACAGGTCCGGCGGGTCCGATAGGCTCTCAGGGCTCAACCGGAGCCACAGGTCCCCAAGGGCCTCAAGGTGAGCCCGGTGAAGATGCGGCCACCATCATCGATGGACCCGGAACGGATATCGTGTTGGATACGCCTGGCTATTACGTACTGAATGCCGATACAGACGTAATCAATATACTAATCAACGGCAGCTTCATTGTCGTGGATTTCCAGGGTTATCGCATGAACACCACTTCCAGTAACGCGGTGGTAACTATCAATGGAGATAACGTTACGTTACGGAACGGTTACATCTCCCCAGTGTCCGGAACAGATGGTGCTGCTTTCACAGTCAACGGCAACCGCGTTCTGATAGAACGGATGACCATAGAGACCTACGAAGGCGTCGTGATACTCGGTGATGACGCTACCATAAGCGACTCGCGGTTGATGACCCAATCACAAGATGGCGACAACGGCTTAGGCTTGGGAGGAAACGGTGCCGTCGCCCACGGTAATCACTTCGTTGATGCTGGCGGCGAAACAGCCATTTCCATAACAGGTGCGCATAACGCTGTTACGAATAACGTGATCAATTGCCCTCCCGAAGACACCTGTAACTGGGTAGCCGGTACAAACAATGTTTTTGCGAACAACGTGATTTTCAGCGATGGGGAGGACGACACCACAATCCTTTCGGTAGGCGGTGACAGAAACATCATCGTGAATAATCTGTTTTCGCAGGCTCAATCTCAGGGGGGCGTAATGTGGGTACACACGACAGGGCACATGATCAAAGGGAACATAGCCACTCCCGGTAACGGGGCGCTGTGGGGTATCCGGTTCGATCAAGACGGTAATTTCTACGGAGACAACAAGATGACTGGTGTTGTGCCGTTCGATCTACAGGGAACCGTGCAGATCGACCTCGGCGGGAATGTGGGGCTGTAGGGGATTGTCACAGTGACAGGGGGCAGCGACGAGAGGAGAATGTGGCCAGTTGTGGGGGGAAGTGAATGAACAGACAGATCAGTCACACTGGATTAGGACTCTTTGCAGCTTCATCATTGCTGATCGTCCTCACTCCCACGGTATTGCATGCTGACTTAGTCGAGAACGGATCATTCATCACTGGCATAGAGAGTAAACGCCACGATCCAAAAAACGGTTTTCATTGGATTGGAAGTAACTCACCATTGGCCCATGTTCCAAATTGTCCGCTCACCGCTGGGTACGCGTCCATTGTCATAATCTCCTACAGCCTCTATCGGAAGACAGGAGATCGCCCGTGAGACCGGCTGACCGCTGCCTGTCGCCCGGGCCGAGGCGATGGCTGAGCTAGTCAGAGTTCAGCAGCAGCCGAAGGCTAAGGTGATTCCGTTTCAGCAGGGGCGGTTGTTCTCCAAGGGCCGTGGGGACTGACCAAATTTAATCAACACCGCCGCAAGCCGTCGCTCCAATCAGCCGAAACTTACTGATCAACCGGAACGAGCGTTGACGACAATGGGATCACGACTTCCTGGCTCGCGGAGACTGTGACTGGATCGTCTCTCACTGTTCTGATATCCGGTGGCTGTGGAGCATCGTCAAGGTGTGACTCGGGGTCATCCGTCGCGCCAACAGATAGAAGCCTCGCGCCCGACGAATAAAGCTCGCTGGTGATTTCGGTAATAAGACCCCACTCCATCGCTTCTTCAGGGGTCAATATCGCTCCGTCAAAAATCGCCTGTGCCACTTCGTCTAAGTCCTTGCCTGTCGTATCTGCTATCACCCTAGCGATGTTTTCTGTGTCGACCTGGAGAGAACTAAGACGCTCAGCTAACTGCCTTTCGTCAAGACGGGAAAGTGGTCCAAAGCTAGTACTGGCGCCGTGGAGAACGAAGCGACCGTTCGGAACGGACCGGCGTTCATCACCCGCACACAAAAGCATTATCGCAATCGAGTCGGATGATCCAATGTTGTGGGTAATGACTTCCACTGGAATGCCCTTCAGATAATTGTAGGCAGTCATCCCATAGAATACGGAACCG
>Ga0224508_10002472_pt1 | contig 15685 bp, 15 predicted proteins | sample SF_Jan12_sed_USG_4_FD_170157 | JGI IMG/M metagenome (GOLD analysis project Ga0224508, IMG submission 170157) | Sediment microbial communities from San Francisco Bay, California, United States - SF_Jan12_sed_USGS_21 | ecosystem: Environmental > Aquatic > Marine > Sediment | place: USA... | reverse complement strand
AGCCGTCAGCATGCAAAGGAGGGGACCGGCGTGCGTCCGGCGCGATCCACCATCGGCCTTGCCGTTCTGATCTTGCTCTCGAGCCTCGGGCTTTCCGCCTGTAACGAGGACGAGAGATGGAATCGCACGGCGCGCAGTGCCGATGGCGGCCAGGTCAGTCAGATCCGACCGGCGTCTCAGACGGTCAGCGATCGCCAACGCGACCGTCGCCGCGATCGAAGGGACCGCACCAGCAGGCGTTCCGGTCGAGGCGGCGTCGAACTCCTGCCGCATTTCGCTGACTACGCCGTTCACGAAACCGGCTTCAGCACGACGCGCTTCAAGCGCGCGCATGGCATGCTCACCATCGAGCTGATCGACGATTGCGGCGATTGGACCTTGCAGGAGAAATGGGACCTGGACCTGCGCGATCAGACCGATCAATCGCACCAGAGCAACCTGCTGTATCGCGCGTCGGAGGTGAGATCGGCTGACAAGTTCGTTTTCGCCTACAGCCGCGACCATCTGGGCGAGCGCACCGACTTTATCGGCGATGTTCTCGCGGTCGACGGCGGTTTCATGGCGCGCTTCCGGGAGCCGAAGATCCCCGATCTGTTCCTGTCGCCGGATCTCGCCTTCCCCATCGGCCATCTGCGCCAGATCCTGTCCGAAGCCCGCCGCCAGCGAGATGGCTTCGAGACCACGGTGTTCGACGGCGGCAACGCCATCCCCTACCGAGCCGTGACCACGATCAGCCTGCCTCTGCGCGCCGACGACACGAACCCGAGAGTGGTCGCGGCGCGCACCGAGCTCGATCGAAAAAAGTCGGACCGGCTGCCGGACGGGCGCCACTGGCCGGTGCGCACCGAGTACTTTCCTTTGGAGGACGCCTACGCGCCGCCGGTGTTCACGCGTGAGTTTCTGCTGCATGAGAGTGGCATCGTTCTCAGCTTTCATTTCGACTATGGGGATATCCAGATGGATGCGCGGCTGAAGACCCTCGATATTCGCAAGGCCAAACCATGTCCCGGCTAGCGCAGCCGGCATGGCCTGCGGCCCTGTCATTTTGATGGCCGCGTTCCTTTCGCCCCTCTATCAGGACCTTTAGATGTCACGATGACCGAACGGCCCCATTTCCCTCCCGTCTATCGCGCCTATGCGATCACCGCGGACCTCGATCCGTTCGACCGTGCGGTCGAGATGGCCAAGGAAGGCACCGAGGCAGGCACCTTGCTTTGGAGCGCGCGGCAAGACGTCTTTGAATGCGCCGTTGTTCTGGCGCCGGAAAACTCGCTCGAAAACTCGTTGCCGGTTCTTCTGGTCGCAAGCCTTGGTCTCGGCGATGCCTTGGGCGCCTTGATTCCGCCGGTGATCGCCGTGACCTTCGGCTGGCCGGATCGCATCGAGGTCAATGGCGGCGCCGCCGGCAAGATCCGCCTGATCATTGCGGATACGCCGAACCCGACGGCCATTCCCGATTGGCTGGTGATCGGCTTCAATCTCGACAATGCCGGACAGTCGCAAGAGGGTATGGAGCAAGGGCACATGCGCGATGGACGGGAGGTGACCACGCTCAAAGCCGAAGGCTGCCCGATCGATCTCCTCGATCTCCTGGAATCGTTCAGCCGCCATTTCCTCGCCTGGATCAATCGCTGGCAGGGCGACGGCGTGCAGCCGGTGCAGCAGGCCTGGATGAGCAGGACGCTGGAAGTCGGCAAGTCGGTCAGCATCGATGTCGACGGCCGTCGGCGCGAAGGGACGTTCAAAGGGCTGAATGAACTATGTGGCCTCGAGTTGGTCGATCAAGGACGTCATTACGTCATCCCGCTCGACGCGGCGATCAAGACATCGCCCTGAAGCGCCCTGATGGCTGACTTCTGGCGCAGCGCCGGATGGCGCCTGGTCGAGCCGGCCGACGGCGGGCGCATTCGGATCACCGATGACTGGCTGCGCGCCTATCTGTTCAGGCCGGAACTCGCGCCGATCGACGAGTCATGCCCGGCGGAACGAGCGCTCCACGAACGGCTGGCGGCGGATCCCAGGGCATTGATCGATGATGCCGCCCTCGACCAGCTTGCCGATGCTGATGTCGGCACCAACTATCGGGTCTATCGAACCTACCGCGATCGGCTTCTCGCCAGGCCGTCGATCGAGGCCGCTTATCTCGACATGATCGAAAACGGCATCGAAGGCATCCCGCCCTTATTCCTCGACCAGCTCGTGCACGTCCAGCTTCGACATTTGCTTCGGAACTGCGTCGATCCGATACGCCTTCGCGCCGCCGAGCCGTTTTTTCGCACGCAAAACGTGTCGATTCAGGACGGCCGCGTAATGCTCGCCGACGAAGAGACCGTCGACATGCATGCCTCCGGTCAGGGCTTCGGCTCGCTTGGCAAGCTCTTGGTGCAAATCGAAACCAAGCTCGCCAGCGTCGAGCTGGACGTGCTCGACGAGGCCAATGCCGAGATCTATTGGCAGCGCAGCGACCGTTTCGACACGGTCTTCGATCTCGGCTTCACCCGACCTGGCCTCGACGGCTTTTGCCGCGTTCTCGAAGCCTGGGTCAGCCATCTGCGCGGCGTCGATGTCAGCATTCAGCCGGTCCAAGAGATCAGCGATCAGCACTGGAGCTGGCATGTCGGCCTCGATGCCGAGGCCAATGCATTCTTGAACGATCTCTACCAGGGCGATGAGATCGACGAAGCCAGACGCGCGCGCCTTCTTAGCCTGTTTCGCCTGGAGTTCGCCGATCCCGCCGACATGTTGGAGCGGGTGCGCGGCCGGCCAGTCTATCTCGGGCTGATGATGGCCGAGAACGAGCGACTGACGATGAAACCGCAGAACATCCTGGCGAACCTGCCGCTTGCCGTCCGGTCTTGACCGCGATAACTCTGCCTCGGGCGACTGCCCGTTGATCGGCGAATAGGGAGCTAAACGTGGACGAAGATGCCTTCAATATGAGTGTCAGGAAATTCCTGAAAAAGGTCGGCGTGACCTCGCAGCGAGAGATCGAGCAGGCGGTTCGCGACGCCCTGAAGGACGGTAGGATCGACGGGGCGTCGACGCTGACGGCGACGGTGCGGCTGACGGTCGACGGTGTCGATCTGAATGAGACCATCACCGGCAAGATCGACCTCGGCTGACGGTTTCCGTGCCGAGGGATAGCCCAGCCTTTCTCGATCGGCCGGCCGCGCGTTTGCTGTCGGCGCTGGTGCTGATCCTCTGTGTCGGACTGCTCGCCTTCATCCATCGAGACGATTTGCGCGTGGTCGATCGCGCAGGCGAAGCCGGCAGTGCCGCGGGTGAGAACGCCGACCCAGCGGCCGCCTGCATCGAACAGCGTTTCGCCGAGATCGACGCCATGGTCGATGAAGGCGTTGCCGATGGCGCGCAGGCCACGCTTTTCAAGCAGCGCGCCGAAGCGATGTGCCGAGCGACCGTCGGCGATGGCGGTCAGGCCTTGCCGCCGCCGGTGGAATGAGCTCGGCAATCCGAAACGCCGCGCATTTCAGCGCCTGTCCCGAAAGAAGTCACGCAGAAGGGCGGCTGCTCGCCGCTCGTTGATGCCGCCGTAGACCTGCGGTGCGTGATGGCATGAGGAGGCTGCGAACAGACGAGGGCCGTGATCCACGGCGCCGCCTTTGGGATCGGCGGCGCCATAATAGAGACGGCGCAGCCGCGCGAAGCTGATGGCGGCGGCGCACATCGGGCAGGGTTCGAGGGTGACGTGCAGGTCCAGCTCGGTCAGCCGGATCTCGCCGACCGCCTTTGCCGCCTTTCGAATGACCAGCATTTCCGCATGGGCGGTCGGATCGAGCTTTTCGCGCATGCGATTGCCGTCGGCTGCGATGACCGCGCCTTGGGCATCGGTGATCACCGCCCCGACCGGCACCTCGCCGCGTGCCGCCGCCGCCTCGGCTTCTTCGAGCGCCCGTTCCATCGGCGTAGGTTGCGTCGCGATCATCGGGAAGGCTGCCCACCCTGCAGGCTGGGTGCACCGAATCCCGGCGGCGGCGGCGCGCCCGGCTGTCCAAGAATCATCACCTTGAACGCCTCGCCCATGGCGCTCGCATCGGTCAAGCGAAACAAGGCCTCGCGCAGGTTGCGGCGCTGCCCTTCATCGGCTTTGGCGAGCAGGCTTGCAGTCCGCACCTCGATGCCTAGGGTTCGGAGAAACGTGCCTTGCGGCACGGGGCCGAACACATGAGCACCGCCTTTGGCCGCAGCCTCACCCAGCCGTTTGAAGTCCACTTGGGTCGTGAGGTCGACCTCGCCCGGCATGCACAATGGATCGACGGGGCGATGATCGCGCACGGCCTGCAGCGTGTCGCCGGTGATATGGTCGACCCAAGCGCCGTAGTCGATGATCACGGCGACGCCGCCGTCTCCATGGATACGCTCGCCCATCCGTTTTGCGAGCACTTCTCGTGCCGGGCTGATCTCGGCAATCTCGCCGGGTTCGCAAACCGGTGCATTTTCGACCATGTCGACCAACATCACCGGCGCCTCGCCTTGCGTGAAGGTCAAGCGACCATGGTCATCGCTTGTCACCAGTCGTTCGGCCCAATCGGTCTCGGTTCGGATGAGCTGATGGGCTGGCAAAGCGTCGACGAACTCGTTGGCGATCAGAAAGAACGGTCCTTTTGGCACGGTCTCGAGCTCGTCATGCCAGCTGACCGCAAGGTCTGGGAGCTGCGTGCGCTGCCGAGCGCGAAGGCGTTCGCTGGTCTCGATCAGATGAATATCGGCGGCGGCGAGAAAGCCCGGAACCATTGCCGTGGCGCGGACCAGATCCGCCATGAGCTGGCCGCGTCCGGGGCCGAGCTCCACCAGCCGAAACGGCGTTGGCTGCCCCATCTGTTGCCAGGCGGCGGCAAGCCAAAGGCCGATCAGTTCCCCGAAGACCTGACTGACTTCCGGAGCGGTCACGAAATCGCCGGCGGCGCCGAACGGGTCCCTGGTGTGATAATAACCCCAATCCGGGTGGTTCAGGGCGAGGTCCATATAGGCGGCGATCGATAGCGGCCCCTCATCTCGAATACGCGCTCGCAACAGCGACAGGAGCGGCGGCTCAGGAGGCCTTGGAGTGCTCGTGCTTGGTGCCGGCATAGCTTTTCGCCAAGAGAACAAGTCCGATCAGAATCATCGGCACGGAGAGGATCTGGCCCATGGTGACGCTGTTGCCGAACAGAAAGCCGAGATGCGCATCCGGTTCGCGGAACAGCTCCACGAAGGAGCGGGCGAGCCCGTAGCCGAGCAAGAACAGCCCGCCGATGCGACCGGCAGTCTCCGGTGAACGCGCTTGTCGCGCCACCCAGAACAGGATCAGGAACAGGACCAGCCCTTCAAGTGCGGCCTCATAGAGCTGGCTTGGGTGGCGTGCTTCGGGGCCGCCATGGGGAAAAACCATCGCCCAGGGCGCATCGCTCGCCCGGCCGAACAGTTCGCCATTGATGAAATTGGCGATGCGCCCGAACAGCAGGCCGATCGGCACGGCCGCGGCAACGGCGTCGCCAACTTCGAGAAAGGTGATGCCGCGTTGCCAGGCGAACAGCGCCATGGCGACCAGCACGCCGAGCAATCCGCCGTGGAACGACATGCCGCCCTGCCAGACCGCCAGAATTTCGCTGGGATGAGTGAGATAGAAGCCGGGCTTGTAGAACAGCACGTAGCCGAGGCGCCCGCCGAACACGACGCCGAGCGTGATATAGAGGAGGAGGTCATCGAGATCGAGCGGCGTCAACTTCCAGCCTGGCCGTTGCACCAGCCAGCGAAGATAGAGCCAGCCGAGCACCAAGCCGCCGATATAGGCAAGCGCGTACCACCTGATCGCAAACGGGCCGATCTGGAACATCACCGGATCGATCATGGGAAAGGGAATGGCGAGAGTGAGCAAAGCGGTCGCCCGACTGAGACGCGTGGATCAGGCCTTATAGGCTGACCGCGTGACGGCGAGCAAGGTCGGTCTTGGGATTTGGCCGCCCCGCTCGCCGACGAACTCGACCCTGCCCCTCGTCCACGCCAAGGCAGAAATCGTGCGTCAGGCGGCTTTGCCCATCACGATGTTCGGCCACCACCGGAGTCGTGAAGGGGCATCATGACTTGGCATGGTTGCCGACCGGCAGCCCCTGCCAGTCCTTGATCGAGCGCAGCGCGAAGATCGAGCGCATGCTGGCGACGCCGGGGAGGCTCGAGAGCACCTGGCGGTGGATGCGGTCGTAGTCGGCGACGTCCCGGGCGACGACGCGCAAGAGATAGTCGGAAGCGCCTGTGGTGAGCTTGCATTCGAGGATTTCGTGATGGCGCAGCACTGCCTTTTCGAACGCCTCGAGCGCGGAGTGATGCTGGGAGTTCAAGGAAATCTCGGCAAACACTTCGATTTCCAGGCCCAGGGCCTTGGCGTTGAGGCGAGCGCCATAGCCATCTATCAGCCCGCTCGCCTCCAGCAGCTTCACCCGGCGGTGGCAGGCGGAAAGCGATAGGCCCGCTTTTTCGGCGATCTCGGCCATCGACTGGCTCGAGTTCGTCTGCAGCTCGGCGAGAATGGTGCGGTCAAGGTGATCCATCATTTTTCCGACGTTTTCTCCTGATTGTCGAATATTCTACCAAAAAACCTGCTCTGAGTGAAAAATTTAAGAAAACATTTCGGGGTGAATCAGGCATAGTGCCGATCAGACATTCTCATCAGGGGGACATGCGATGCGTATTGGCGCGCCGAAGGAGATCAAGAACCACGAATATCGGGTCGGGCTCACGCCGGAGAGTGCGGCGGAGCTGGTCGGCCATGGCCATCAGGTGTTGATCGAGACCGGGGCCGGCCTCGGCATCGGCGCCGATGACGCCGCCTACACCGAAGCCGGTGCGTCGATCGTCGAGACCGCCGAGGAGGTCTTTGCCAGCGCTGACATGATCGTCAAGGTCAAGGAGCCGCAGGCGGGCGAGCGGAAGATGCTGCGGAAGGACCAGATTCTCTACACCTATCTGCACCTAGCGCCGGATCCCGAGCAGACCAAGGACCTGGTGGACTCGGGCGCCGTCTGCATTGCCTATGAGACCGTCACCGATGATGCCGGCGGCCTCCCGCTGTTGAAGCCGATGAGCCAGGTGGCCGGACGCATGTCGATTCAGGCAGGCGCCACCGCGCTGGAAAAGTCCCATGGCGGGCGCGGCGTGCTGCTTGGCGGCGTGCCGGGGGTGATGCCGGGCAAGGTCGTGGTGATCGGCGGTGGTGTGGTCGGCTTCAATGCGGCGCAGATGGCGGTCGGGCTCGGCGCCGATGTCACCATCCTCGATCGCAGCCCGGAGGCGCTGGAGCGTCTTGGTATGTATTTCCAATCCCAGGCCAAAACCCGCTTTTCCAACCGCGTGAACCTCGCCGACAGCGTGGCATCAGCGGATCTGGTGATCGGCGCCGTCCTGATTCCAGGGGCGGCAGCGCCGAAACTGGTCACCCGTGAGATGCTCGCCACCATGAAGCCGGGCGCGGTTTTGGTTGATGTCGCCATCGACCAGGGTGGCTGTTTCGAGACCTCGCGGCCGACCACCCATCAAGATCCGATCTATGTGGTCGACGGCATCGTCCATTATTGCGTCGCCAACATGCCGGGCGGGGTCGCGCGCACCTCGACCTATGCGCTCAACAACGTCACGCTGCCCCATGCCATCAACATCGCCAACAAGGGATGGCGCCAAGCGATGACCGATGATCGGCATCTCAGGAACGGCCTCAATGTCTGGAATGGCGAGGTGACCTGCGAGCCGGTGGCGCGTGATCTCGGCTATCGCTATGTTCCCGCCGAGGACGCGTTGTCCGGCGAGCGCCAGGCTGCCTGACCGGGACGTCCTCTGGCTGGTACGAACAGCGCCCGCTGATTTGAAAGGCGGGCGGGCAATCGCCCGACGTTGAGCTGACCCCGGGGGAGGTGGGATGACATTGAAAAGCTGGGTCGAGAGTGCCAACACCGAAGACACCGACTTTCCGATCCAGAACCTCCCTTACGGCGTGATCTCGACCGCCGATCGCGGACCGCGTTGCGCGGTCGCGATCGGCGATCAGGTGTTGGATCTCGCCATCCTTGAAGACGCCGGTCTGATCGACGCAGGCGCTGGCCGCCCTGTCTTCGATCAACCGGCCATGAACGACTTCATGGCGCTCGGCAAATCGGCCTGGTCGGCAATGCGCCAGCGGCTGACTGATTTGCTGGCCGATGGCGGCAATCCAGCGCTGCGCAAGAACAGCGCGTTGCAAAAAGCCGCCCTGTTATCGCTGGCCGACGCTCGGCCTCGGCCACGTTTGCCGGTGAGGATCGGCGACTACACCGACTTCTATGCGTCCTACCAGCACGCCTTCAATGTCGGCAGCATGTTCCGCGGCCCGGAGAACGCGTTGCCGCCCAACTGGCTGCACATCCCGATCGGCTATAACGGCCGCGCCTCGACCGTGGTGGTCAGCGGCACCGATATCAGAAGGCCGCTCGGACAAATGAAGCCCCACGGCGCTGCCGTGCCGATCTTCGGTCCCTGCCGGAGACTGGATGTCGAACTCGAGATGGGCGCAGTGGTCGGCACGCCGAACCACATGGGCGAGCCGGTGACGGTTGCCGAGGCCGACGACATGATCTTCGGCTTCGTCCTTCTGAACGACTGGTCCGCGCGCGACATCCAGGCCTGGGAATACCAGCCACTCGGCCCCTTTCAGGCCAAGGTTTTTGCAACGTCGATCAGCCCCTGGATCATCCCCAGCGAGGCGCTGGAGCCGTTTCGGGTGCCGGCGACCGAGCGCAAGGGGCCACTCTTGCCTTACCTCGCGGACGAGGCGCCCAGGAACTACGACATCGAGCTCGAAATCCTGATGCAACCGGACGGCGCCGCCGTCGCGAGCACGATCTCGCGCACCAATTTTCGCTATATGTACTACTCGGCCGCCCAGCAGCTTTGCCATCACGCGGTCGGCGGCTGTCTGATGAACACCGGCGATCTGTTGGGCTCGGGAACGATATCGGGCCCTGACAGGGCTCAATTCGGCTCGCTCCTGGAGCTGTCCTGGGGCGGTAAGGAGCCGTTAACGCTGGACACCGGTGAAACGCGAACGTTTCTCGAGGACGGCGACGTCATGACCCTGCGCGGCCATGCCCAAGGGGATGGATACCGGATCGGCTTTGGTGATTGCATCGGCCGCATCCTGCCCGCGCCTGACCAGCCCAGCTGGTAGAACGCTTCCGACCACGCCGACCACCCCCCGTGGTCCGATCAGGACCGGGCGCGGTTGGCCGCCTCGAACGCGATCCTCGGGATGTCGTGGTGAGCGATGCCGATGTCGTTCAGTTCGTGATCGCTGAGCGCGCCGAGCTCGCGCGCCGTGCGCTGATAGCGTTGATGCCAGAGCCACCAGCCATCCAGCTTGATGGCGATGGTCTTGATTCGATCGAACAGCGACCAGGTGTCGGGCCGACCATTGCCGGCGGTGCCGGCGGAATTCGAGGCCATCACATGGGTGGTCATCAGAAGTCTCCTCAAAAAAGTGGGGCGTGATTGGGGCGTTGAGCACCAACTGGCCCGATCCTTTGCAACGACTGAAAGGTAGTGATGCAAGCAAAGGTGAGGAAGCGACTATTTTGCATTGCAGCAATGCAAGTTCGATGGGTCTATTTTCGATTTTTGCGGAATAAAGTTTTGAAATAAATAGGTTTATGTCTTTTTGGTGTGGGAATGTGTTTCTTAGAGTTGCTGCATTGCAGCATCGCTTAAGTGTTCGATCTTGAAGCGTTGGATTGGCATGGACAGCGTCGTGCCTTGGCGGCGGCGGTCCAGGCGATGGTCAGCGTTGGCAGGCGATATAGCGGTAGGACCGCGGCCCGGAATAGCGCACGCCGCGGCGGCAGCGGCCCGCCGGCTCGGCAAAAGGATGGGCCGGACGACCAAGATAGCGAACCGGCGGCACGTCTCCGAAGGCTGGTGCGATGCGTGGGTCGATGGGCGGCGGCTGCGGGATGTAGCGCGTCTCCTGGCGGATCTCGGGGGGTGGCTGATGGCGATAGGGAGCAGGGAACGCCTCGTCATAGAGCGGGGGGGCGCCGCCGTAGCCAGGCGCTGGCGCAGAGGCGTAGCGCGCGCTCTGCTGGACCACGGGGATGGGTTGGCGAGCACCAGCCGCAGGCGCCGGTTGCCCGTAGCGCATCTCCTGCCGGGTCACGGGGGCTGGCGGACGATGAGGGCGAGCCTGATGCGTGCTGACGGCGACCGGCTCGGCATAGGCAGGCGCTGGGGCAGGCGCTGGGACAGGGGCCGCGCTCGGGCCGGGGGGCGTGGGCGCAACCGTGAGAAAGGGCGACGGCGAAGCGTCTTGCTGCGGTGCCCGATAGGCCGTTGGCAGCGCCTTGCAGTCTTCAAGCGGCACGCCCTCCTTGATGCAGACCCATGCCGCGTGCTCGATCAATGTCGCGGATTTCGCGCCCTTGGTGGCCGCCGCCGCTTCGGCATCGACTGACGGAACCGTGCCAGCGGGCCCCGGCCCCGCCGGCAGCAGCGTGCAGTCGTCAGCAGCAATGCCGGCATCCGCGCAGAGGTCTTGACCGTAGTTCATGAGACTATGGCTGTCGGCGAACGCCGGCTCGGCAAGAGGCAGAACAACGAGCAAGGTGACCGTCGGCAGGAACAGTGTCAGCGTTTGCTTTCGATGGTCTTTCTTGGTTTCCAGCATCGCTCTTTTGCCACCAACTGTAGCGTTGGCGGTGAAGACACGGCCTCTTGCGCCTTCGCTACGAGGGCCATTTCATATCTACAATCGATTTTTCTTTGATGGAAATGATTTTCGATGATTTTTTGTCAAATTTGATGAGGGGCGTGCCTTTGGCGTCTGCCTGAGCCTTGAATCTCTTTGGGTACATTCCCCGCCTTGGGGCGGGGATCTTTATTGAGGTTTTGACTTTTCATGACGATTGTCCGGCGTTCGCCTGCAGCCATTTACGCCGGCGCGGCCCGCTTGCATGCTGTCATGATGGCGTGTTCCGGATCGGAGGGCGGGCATGGATTTTTCGTTGAGTGAAGATCAGACGGCGCTGCAGGCGACGGCAAAGCGCTTTGCCGAGGCTGAGCTGGTCGAAATCGCGCGCGAGGTCGAGGAAAACGACCAGCCGCCGAGCCCGGCGGTCGTCAGGCGTTTCGCCGAGATGGGTTTTTTAGGCATTAACCTCGATGCCGACCATGGCGGCCATGGAGCCGGACATCTGGAGGCGGTGCTGGTGCTGGAGGAGATCGCCAAGGTCTCGCCGGCGATCGCTTTTCCGGTGTTCGAGAGCTGCTTCGGGCCGGTCCTGGCGATCCAGCATTTCGCCGGCGAGGCGCTCAAGCGGCGGGTGATCCCCGATGTCTGCCGCGGCGAGATGATGATCGCGGTCTCCATGTCCGAGCCGGACGCCGGCAGCGCGCTTACCGACCTCAAAACCCGCGCTGTCGTCCGTGACGACCGGGTCGTCATCCGGGGGCAAAAGCGCTGGTGCTCGGGCGCTGGGCATGCCGACGCCTATGTCGTCTATTGCCGCATGTCGGATGCGCCAGGTGCTAAGGGCATCGGCGCGGTTCTGGTCGAGAAGGGGACGGACGGGCTCACCTTCGGTGCGCGCGAGCGTCATATGGGCTTTCGCGGCGTCGCCAGTGCGGACATGTTTTTCGACGATGTCGAGGTGCCCGCCGACAACCTGATCGTCGGCGCCGGCGGCTTTCGCCAGCTGATGGAGGCGTTCGATCTGGAGCGCTTGGGCAACACCACCATGAGCCTGGCAATCGCGCAATCGGCGTTCGATCATGTGCTCGGCTACGTCCAGGAACGCAGGCAGTTCGGAAAGCCGCTCGTGGATTTTCAGGCGGTGCAGCTTTCCCTCGCTGAAATGAAAATGAAGCTGGACGCCGCCCGGCTCCTCCTCTACCGCGCCGTGGTCAATGCCGAGGCCGGGTTGCCGTCGATTGCCGACAGCTCGATCGCCAAATGTTTCGCCAACGAGATGGTGCGCGAGGTCACCGGCAAGGCGATGCAGCTGATGGGCGGCTACGGCTACAGCGCCAGCTACCCGATCGAGCAGAAGATGCGGGACGGCTGGGGCTGGGGCATTGCCGGCGGCGCGATCGACATCCAGAAGGTCAACATCGCATCATCCCTGGTCGGCCGCCGCTTCTCCCAACGTGCGGTATGACCGCCTCATTGACTTTTGACTGTAGCCGCCAGGCGCGGCGGTTTGCGGCCAGGTTTGGGGATGCCGGCAGGCCGTTCATGTCGACTACGGGCCGTTGGCCATGCTGACCGGCCAGCCGCTGCCGCTTTCGGGCCTCAAGGTGCTCGATCTCACCACCGTCATCTACGGGCCCTACACCACCCAGATGCTCGGCGATTTCGGCGCTGATGTGATCAAGATCGAAGCGCCCGGCGGCGACATGACCCGCGACATCGGCCATGGGCGCAATCCGAAGATGACGGCGCTGTTTCTGGGCTCGAACCGCAACAAGCGCAGCCTGGTGCTCGATCTCAAGCGGGACGCGGCGAAGGCGGCGCTTTGGCGACTGATCGAGACCGCCGACATGCTCGTGCACAACATCCGCCCGCAAAAGATGGCGAAGCTGGGCTTCGATCCCGACTCGGTTTTGGCGCGCAATCCGACGATGATTTATGGGGCGCTTCTCGGCTATCGCGAGGATGGGCCCTATGGCGGCATGCCCGCCTATGACGACGTCATCCAGGGACAATCGGGCCTCGCCGGCACGTTCACCGCACGGGACGGCGAGCCTGTCCTGATGCCGACCATCGTCGCCGACAAGACGGCGGCCCTCTTGGCGTCGAACGGCCTCTTGGCCGGCGTGATCCGGCGGCTTGCCACCGGCAAGGGCGTCTATGTCGAAACCTCGATGTTCGAAGGGCTGGTCGGCTATACGCTCCTCGAACATCAGGACGGCGCGATGTTCAGCCCGCCGCTCTCCGCTCCCGGCTACGCGCGTGCGCTCTCGCCGGAGCGTCGCCCGCACCGCACCGCCGACGGCTATCTCTGCCTGCTCGCCTATACCGATGAGCAATGGCGGCGCTTTTGGGACCTGATCGGCGCGCCGGAGAAGGCTCTGGATCCTCGATTTTCGAGTGTCAGCGCGCGCGCCGACAACATCGATGCGCTCTACCGCATCGCCGGCGAGGCGTTGGCGACGGCGGAGACGCAGAGCTGGCTCGACCGTCTGCGCCGGGCGGAAATTCCGGCGGGTCCGGTCAATCGGCTGGAGGATCTTCGCGATGACCGGCATTTACGGGCGACCGGCTTTTTCCGGCCGTTCGCGCACCCGAGCGAGGGTGATCTGGAGATCCCGGACACGGCGTTTCGCTTCGACCGCGAAGAGCTGCCCCTGCGCCGGCCGCAGCCGCGGCTTGGCGAGCACGGCCGCGAGGTATTGGAAGAAGTGGGGTTGAGCGCTGATGAGATCGCGCAGGCGTTTGGAGGCGAGACATGAAGGCGATGCGCATCGAGGGCGATTGGGGGCTGGATCATCTAAAGCTGGTCGATTTGCCGGAGCCGGCGTTCGGCCCCGACGACGTCCTGATCCGCATGGCGGCGATCTCGATCAATCCGCGCGACCGCATTTTGGTCGAGGGCGGCTACGGCCGCATGGCCGGCCCGCTGCCGCTGATCCCCCTTTGCGACGGCGCCGGCCACGTGGTCGACGTAGGCGCCGAGGTCAAGCACATCGCCGCTGGCGACCTGGTTTGTCCCGCCTACAGTCGCACCTGGCTCGACGGCACCGCGGGCGAGCACACCCATGACGGGTCCCATGGCGGCATGATCGACGGCACGGCCGTGGAGCTGATGACCGTGCCGGCCGAGGCCGTCGTCAAGGCGCCAGGCCACCTGGACGCGACCGAAGCCGCGACGCTGCCCTGCGCTGCGGTCACCGCTTGGAACGCGATCGTCGAGACTGGCGGTGTGAAGGCCGGCGATGCCGTTCTGCTGCAGGGCACCGGCGGGGTCTCGCTGTTCGCCCTGCAGTTCGCCAAGATGCAAGGGGCTCGGACCATCCTGATCTCGTCGAGCGATGAGAAGCTTGCGCGCGCGAGCGAGTTGGGGGCCGACCACCTGATCAACTACCGCGCCGAGCCGGACTGGCACAAACATGCGAGAAACATCACCGATGGTCGGGGCGTCGATCACGTGGTCGACATCGGTGGCGCCGGCGCGCTCGAAAGGTCGATCGCCGCAGTGCGACCGAGCGGCATGATCAGCCTGATCGGCGTGCTCGGCGGGGCTGCGACCGGCCTCGGTCTCGGCCGCGTGGTCACCCGCCATGTTCGCCTGCAGGGCATCACCGTCGGTAGCTCGGCGATGTTCGAGCGCATGGTCCGGGCGATGGCGCTGCACGCCACGAAGCCAGTGGTCGACCAGGAGCGCTTTGCGCTCGAAGGCCTGGGCGACGCGCTTGATCGTCTGTCCGCCGGCGCTCATATCGGCAAGATTGTCGGCACCATCTAAATCTCTCCGCAGATTGGGTCCCTGTCACGTTGGCGCGCTCGATAAGTGCACTGGCACAGTTGGGTTGTTCCGATCTTTGGGCCGACTGGCATGGGTGCGCTATGGGATCGGAGCCCTTTCCAACCTGGTGACGCGGCTTGCCGCGTGTTCGTCGTCTTCCAGGCGGCCATCATCGCCCAGGCTGTCCGTGCGTTTTTGTTACGCGTCACATAAGGTTTGACAGCCGCTTGACGTGCGCAACCGTCCATTCTTCGATGAGGGGTGATGGCGGGGCTGCGGGGGGGGGCTGACATGGCCGTTGAGAAAAAAAATGTCACGATCATGGGTGCGGGCGGGATGGGCGCGTTGTTCGGCGCTATTCTCGCCGATGGCGGTCTCGACGTCGCGCTGGTCGACACGGATCGCGAGCATATCGACGCGATCAATCGTGACGGGCTGAAGATCCAGGGCTTCGGCGGCGATCGCACGCGGCCCATTTGCGCCACCACCGATGCCGGCAAGATCGAGCGCGCCGACATCGTGCTCTTTCAGTGCAAGGCCCATGGCGCCGGCGCGGCGGCTGAGGCGGCGAAACACCTGATCGACGGCGGTGGTGTCGCCATCAGCTTTCAGAACGGCCTCGGCAACGAGGAGGTTTTGGCGGATGCTCTGGGAGAGGCGCATGTGCTCGGCGGCCTCACCACCATGGCCGGCTGGAAGCTCGGCCCCGGCGTCGTCAAGGATTTTTCGCGCACGCCGTCCTGGATCGGCGAGATGGGCGGCGGCGTCAGCGAGCGTGCACAGTCGATCGCCGCTGCCTTGTCCAACGCCGGCCTCGAGACCAAAGCCAGCGACGACATCGTCAAGGACATCTGGAAGAAGCTGCTCGGTAATATCGCGATGAGTGCGGTTTCCGGCATCACCGATCTGACCTCGGCCGAAGCGCTCGCCGTTCCCGAGCTCAAACGCATCAGCATGCAGGCCCTCGACGAGGCCTGGGCCGTGGCGATCGCCGCCGGCATCGAGATCGACCGCGTCGCCGCCCTGTCCGGCCTGGAGGCGATCTTCGCGAAAGGTGGCACCGGTGACAACAAGTCTTCGCTGTGCGTCGACCTACTCAATCGACGACCGACCGAAGTCGACGTCATCTACGGCTCGGTCATCGAAAAGGGCGATGCCCTCGGCGTCCCGACACCGACATTGAACCTGCTCGCATCGCTGATCAAAGGGCT
>Ga0224508_10002471_pt1 | contig 15688 bp, 17 predicted proteins | sample SF_Jan12_sed_USG_4_FD_170157 | JGI IMG/M metagenome (GOLD analysis project Ga0224508, IMG submission 170157) | Sediment microbial communities from San Francisco Bay, California, United States - SF_Jan12_sed_USGS_21 | ecosystem: Environmental > Aquatic > Marine > Sediment | place: USA... | reverse complement strand
GTCTCGACGAGCGCTCGCGCTCCGGCGTCGTCGAACGGCACCAACACCTCACCGTCGGCCCCGACACGCTCGCGAACGACGTGACGGTCCCTGCGCTCGATCAGCGGCGTGGGGATCACGATGTCGAGGTCGTACTGCTCGAACCGGCTCTCGGTCCTCGTCTCGACGATGTCGCGGAACCCCGCGGTGGTCACGAGCGCCGTTCTCGCCCCCCGGCGTTCGATGAGCGCGTTCGTGGCCAGCGTCGTGCCGTGGATGATGCTCTCGACATCGGCGAGACGAACACCGGCCTCCGCGGCGATGGACTCGATGCCGTCGAGGATCGCCCGTTCGGGTGCATCGTGGGTGGTGAGCAGCTTGGCCGACACGAGGTCGCCATTCGCCCGTTCGAGCACGATGTCGGTGAACGTTCCCCCGACGTCGGCTCCGATCCGCATCCCAGACATGGCGACCTCGCTTCGGCTGCCCCCGAGCATACGAAGGTTCGGCGACTACGGGCCCTGGCGTTCGAGGAAATCGGCCAACGGCGCGGCGAGCTCGATCGTCTCGATGGCGAACGATCCGGTGACGTCCTCACCGCCGAACTGCTGGAACAGGTGCGCAACCGTGACGTGGTTCATCACGGCCTGGGCCTGATCGGGAGGCACGAAGCGGTCGAGGCAGCCGTCGTCGGCGCGGGCCACCTGCTCGGGCCCGATCAGCGCCTCGAGGCTCGACAGACCACCGAGCTCGAGGATCCCCTGGCAGGAGTCGGTGAAGCTGTTGTGCCCGGCGTTCTCGATGTTCACGAGCCTCACCGGCCCGGCGGCCGCATCGAAGAGCTCGTAGCTGGCGTCGGGGGCGACGACCGCGTCGAGCTCGGCGAGAACGACGAGTCCGGGCTGGTCCGGCTCGCCCTCGCCCGTCGGGCCGCCCGCGACGCTTATCCACGTGTCGATGAGATCGGGTTCGGCGATCGCCGCGGCGACGGCCTGGAAGGCGCCTGCGGAATGCCCGGTGATCGCGACCTGCTCGATGTCGACGCGGTCGCCGAGCTCGGCCATGGCGCCGACAGCTGCGATCGTGTCGACGACATCGAGGACGGCGGCGTTCGGTCGGGTGTTGGTCTCGTCGAAGCTGCCCTGGCCGATCGTGTCGAGCGATTGCTCGGCGATCCCCCGCTCGAGGTGGTCGGCACTGGCCACCACGAATCCATACGACGCGATGTGGACGGTGTGGAACGTTGCCACCTGACGGTACCCACCGAAACCGTGCCCGTAGACGACCAGTGGGAACGTGCCGTCAGCCGGTGGTGCACCCCGGTACGCGCCGGTGTCGACGACACCCGAGAGCTCGGGCGGGATGAAGCCCTGCAACACCTCGGGGAAGACGGTGAGTGCGTCGAAGGTCTCGGTGTCGAGCCCGGTGACGTCGGGCGGTTCGACCGGGTACCACACCTCGATCTCGCGATCGGCCAGCGAGATGGTCGTGACGCCCACGGCAAAGGGGCCCGGCTCGACGAACGACGCACCCACGGGCCCGACCGGCGGCTCCGGTGTTGCCGTCGGTTCGGGCACCGGTGTCGGTGCCGCCGTGGCCGATGGCTCGGGCGCCGGTGTCGGTGCCGCCGTGGCCGATGGCTCGGGTGTCGCTGTCGATTCGTCTGTCGGCACCTCGTTCGAGGCATCGGTCACCGGATCGCCGCCCCCACCCGAACCGCACGCCGCTGCGACCAGCGACAGCGTGAGCAACCAGCCGACGATCACCCGATACCGGTTCGACATGGAACCGATGATGACACGAGCCCGAGTCGCAGGTCCTACTCCGACGGCGCTCGCCTTCGCCACCACAGAACTACCGTGAGTGCTCCGCTCACAGATGACGCGGTCATGAGCGCAACGAGAGGAGCCCGCCGATGCCAACCCATCCTGATCTCGCCGACAAGGTCGTCGTCGTCACCGGCGCCGGCAGTGGCATCGGGCAGGCGATCGCCACGCGGTTCGGCTCGGCCGGCTCGGCCGTCGTGGTCGACGATGTCGACGGCGACCGGGCCGAGGAGGTGGCCGAGAACATCCGCAGTCGCGGCGGAACGGCCATCGCCGCCGCGGCCGACGTGTCCGACCGGGCCCAGGTCGACGCCATGTTCGACGCCGCGCTCGAGGCCTTCGACACCGTGGACGTGCTCGTCAACAACGCCGGCCTCGTGGGCCCCATGTTGCACTTCTTCGACGCCGACGAGGCGTGGTGGCGTCGGATCATCGACGTGAACCTCACCGGTCATTTCCTGTGTTGTCATCGCGCCGCGAAGATCATGGCGCGCCGCGGTGGTGGCTCGATCATCAACATGTCGTCGGGTGGCGCCACCCGGGCGCACCGCTCCTTCACCGCCTACGACGCATCGAAGGGTGGTATCGAGGCTCTCACCCGAGCGCTCGCTCTCGACCTCGGGCCCTACGGCATCCGGGTCAACGCCCTCATGCCGGGATCGATCGACACCAGCGGCATGGACGCCGAGGCCCGATCCCTGCGGGGCGAGAACATCCCGGCCGGGCGCATCGGTGAACCCTTCGACCTCACCGGGCCCGCGCTCTTCCTCGCCTCCGACGACTCGGCCTACGTGACCGGTGACGTGTTGAAGGTCGACGGCGGCATGCTCGCCCAGCAGCGTTCGGCGACCGTCGACATCGTTCCTCCATCGAGCTTCCCCGACATCGACGACATCTCGTGAGCGCACGGCCACCGGCCGTACCGGCCGTGGCGTCGGCCGCCACCACGCGGCCCACGGCCTGACACGGAAGGCCACGCCGAATAGGATCGAAGGGCACACGTCAACGTGTCGCAGCCGAGGAGGCACCGATGCCCGGGTCGCCAGACCACACCGAGGACAGCGCACGGCTCCGACCGGTCGAGCGCGTCATGCTGAAGCTCGCCGGCACGGGAAAGACCGAGGTCGACATCGCGTGGCGTCTCCGTCGCAGTCCCGGCTATGTCCACCGCACCATGGCCCTTGCCCGCCTGCCCCGCAGCGCTGCGCCCGCCGAACCCCGCGAGCCGTGGGAGCTCCGACCCATCGAGAGGACGCTGCTGCGGGCTCGCGAGAGCGGCGTCGGGGAGGCCGAGATGGCGGCGCGTCTGCGACGATCACCTGCCTTCGTGCAACGGGTCGGGGCCTTCACCGACTACAAGCTCGCCCGAGCCTCGAAAGGTGCGTCCTGATGAAGGTGTGGATCGACCAGGACCTGTGCACGGGCGACGGTCTGTGCGAAGAGATCGCTCCCGACGTGTTCACGCTGCTCGACGACGGGCTGGCCTATGTCAAGGAGGGCGACAAGGTCTTCGACGACCCGGGCGGCCCCGATGGGCTGGCCGTTGTCCCCGCGGGGCAGGAGGAAGCGACGATCGAGTCGGCCGAGGAATGCCCCGGCGAGTGCATCTTCATCGAGGTCTGACCTCGCTCTTCAGGACTTCGGCCCGTGCAGACCCCCCGCGCTCGGCCATACTGTCGTCCCTATGACGAAGCGTGACGCCATCACCGCCATCATGACGACCGATCCGACGACGATCGAACGCACGCAGCCGATCTCGGAGGCATACCAGCTCCTCCGCGATGCTCCGTTCCATCACCTCGTGGTCACCGAGGGCGACGAGCCGGTCGGCGTGTTGGCCACCTCGGACATCCTCCGGCTGGTCTACGACGTCGACGGTTCCGACGATCGGGCGCTTCGCACCTACATCGATCATCAGTTCGCGATCGACGACGCCATGACCACCGATATGCGCACCCTCACGCCCAGCGCCACCGTCAAGGACGCGGCGACGATCCTGTCCGACGGCTCGTTCCACTCGGTGGTGGTGTTGGCAGGCGATGGAAAGCTCGCCGGGATAGTCACGACGACCGACCTCGCCCGTTATCTGCGCGACAAGCTGTAGCCGCTCGGCGACAGCGATGATGCCCGCCATCCGAAGCGCCCCCGGACCGGGCTGACGTGGCACCGGTGCGGACCAAACGGGTCTACGAACCGGCCGATCCGGCCGATGGCCGACGGGTGCTCGTGGATCGCATCTGGCCGCGCGGCGTGTCACGGGAACGCGCCGACGTCGACGCGTGGATGCCCGAGGTCGCTCCGTCGACTGATCTGCGCAAGTGGTTCGGCCATGACCCGGCCCGTTGGGATGAGTTCCAGACCCGCTATCGAGCGGAGCTCGCGGACAATCCCGACGTCGACCAGCTCGCGGCCCTGATGGGAGACGGGCCACTCACGCTCGTCTACAGCGCTCGCGACACGGAACACAATCAAGCCCTGGTCATCGCCTCGGTCCTCGATGGCCGCTGATCGCCCGCGACCGGAGTCGCCGAGGACAGCGAGCCGTTGTCCGGCCCTCGATGCCCCGGTCGAGCGACGGAGCGCGTAGCTTCTCGGTCATGGCAGCGGTCTTCCACCTCGGACTCGAATCGGGCATGCTCGAGGGTGCCGACCTGGCGATCGTGCCCGGTGACCCGGCCCGGGTCGAGCGCATCGCGTCGACGATGGACGATCCCCGGCCATTGGCTTCCGAACGCGAGTTCACGAGCTGGCTGGCGACGCTCGACGGTCGCCGGGTCGTGGTGTGCTCGACCGGGATAGGCGGACCCTCCACATCGATCGCGGTCGAGGAACTGGGCCAGCTGGGCGTGCGCACCTTCCTCCGCATCGGCACGACCGGCGCCATCCAACCCGACATCGACGTCGGCACAATCATCGTCACGCAGGCCTCGGTCCGCCTCGACGGCGCGAGCGGTCATTTCGCTCCGCTCGCGTACCCGGCTGCGTCCGACTTCGTCTGCACGCGAGCACTCGTCGACGCCGCCCACGACGCAGGGGCCGACGTCCGTGTCGGTGTGACGGCATCGTCGGACACCTTCTATCCGGGCCAGGAGCGCTACGACACGGCCTCGGGCCGTGTGACCGGTTCGTTGCGGGGAAGTCTCGAGGAGTGGCAGGCGCTCGGGGTGCTCAACTACGAGATGGAGTCGGCCACATTGTTCACGATGTGCGCCACCAACGGCTGGCGGGCGGGCTGTCTCGCCGGCGTGATCGTCAACCGCACCCGCCAGGAGACCCCGGACGAGGAGACGATGACCGGCGTCGAGTCACGTGCTGTGAGCATCGTGGTCGACGCCGCCCGCCGGCTCCTCGACTGAAGACACCGACTCGTCGACCTCCTCGGGCTCGATGGCGACCGCATGGCCCGAGACGTCGATTCCCCCATGGGTGGGGATGTGCACGTCGATCCGGCTGGGTCGGCCCATGTCCTCGCCCTGCCGGATGACGATGTCGGCCGGCAGCTCGACGAGTCGATGATGACGCAGGTACCCGCCGAGCGCTGCGGCCGCGGCCCCGGTGGCCGGATCCTCGACCACACCACCCACCGGGAAGGGATTGCGGGCGTGGAACAGGTGCGACCGTTCCCGCCAGATGATCTGGATCGTCGTGAGGTCGGCAGCCAGCATGTGCTCCTTCAGGGCGTCGAAGTCGTACTCGAGACTCGCGAGGGTCGGGCGGTCCGCCACGGGCACCACCATGTGCCATGCCCCGGCATACGCCAGGTCGAGCGGGAGAGCGGGGTCGAGATCCGACCGCGACCAGCCGAGCGCCCGCAGGCACCCGTCGCGCAGTGTCGCGGGCACATCGCGACGGTCGGGCTCGACCGAGGTGAGCGTCGCGGTCACCCGGTCGCTCGTCGTCTCCACCCGAACGGGCACCTCACCGGCTGACGTCTCGAGGTGGAACGTCCTCTCGCCGAACCGGCGACCGAGCACCGTGCCGGCCGCGACGGTCGCATGACCGCAGAACTCGATCTCCGTCTCGGGACTGTAGTAACGGATCATCCAGTCGTCGTCGGACTCGCCGGTGCGCACGAGAAACGCGGTCTCGGAGTAGCCGACCTCGGCCGCAATCTCCTGCATCGCCGCCGGCGGCGGCAGCTCGGAGCCGATCCAGACGCCGGCCGGGTTTCCGCCGGTCGCCGTGGTGGTGAACGCCGCGAGTCGTTCCACTGTCGGGCTCGGCACGGGGCCTACTCGACCCCTTCGGCGACGATCGCGGCGAGTCGATCGAAGACCGCCGAGTCGCCGTCGACCGAGAGGTCGGTCGCCGCGCCTCGCCCCCACAACCAGGCGTCGAGCCTGCCCGCCGGTCCGCGGAGCACGACACCCGGCGTGCCGGGCGCAACGTCGTCATCCACGACGAAGGCCTCGTCGTCGTAACTGATCCCGGTGTTGGGACTGACGCCGGTGAACCGCCCGAATCGGAGATCCCATGACATCGGCTCGTCGGTCGTATGGACTCGAGCCGTGTGTCCGTCGGCGATGAAGTCGGCCCAGGCCGGGACACCGCCGATCACGATCCGCAACACCTCGTCGACGCCGTCAGCGGCGAGGGCGGGGTCGATCGCGTGTTCTGCACCGGCGGTCTGCTCGGCGTCGAGCCGGTGGATGAGTGCCTCCTGGGCCTGGCGGCGCCGAAGGAAACCGACGGAATGGTCGTCCGCCCATGTCCAGACCTCGGTCTCGCGTGGCGTCGACGTCAACACGTCGACGAGCTCTCGGGTCGCGTCGTCGAAGGCGGAGAACGTTGCGTCGAAGCCGTCGGGGCGAGGACCGATGGCGGCCTCCGCGGCGTCGGGACTGCCGAGCCGGTCGCGCACGACGATCGACCAGAAGAGCTGTACCTCGGTCAGGTGCCACAGCAGGTCGGACGCCGACCAGTCAGGGCATGTCGGCACGATCGCATCCGGCTCGACCGAGGTCAGGACCTCCGCGAAGCGAGCCGACTCTCGACGGATGTGGTCGATGAAGTCCAACGGGGCGGTCATGCCGCGATCATATGTGTGCGCGACCGTTCCGATCTCGACGTCATCGACGCTCGGAGACCACCGGCCGCGGTCAGCCGAGAATCTCCGTGACGGCGCGAACGGTCAGCGCACCACACACCAGCGCGGCAACACCGACCACCACGTAGCCCGCTCGCTCGACGGTTGCCCGGCCGAGCACCGCGTCGATCCGCTCGCCGGCGAACGTGCGGACCGCGACGTAGGCCAGCGCGATCGTGAACGGGGGAATGACCACGAAGATCAGCGGAGCCGCGGGCAGCCAACCCCGACGGCCCGGTTGGCGGATCGTCTGTTCGAGCCGGGCGGCGACCGCCGTGAGCGTCGTGGCGAACAGCACGCCTGTCCCGACGACGAGCACCACGACGACCCACTGTGGCGAGAGGACCGCGAAGTCGATGTTGTCGGGATTGATCGGGTCGGCGATCCCGAGCGTGCCGGCCAAGAGCACTGCACCCACGAGCCCGGCCGGCCCTGCCCGATCTGGGAGCCAGCGACGGACCAACAGATAGGCCGCCGTGGCGATGACACCGGCGCCGAGGCCGATGAAGGCGATGAAGCCCACCGTGCCGTCGAAAGTTATCTCGCCCACGATCTCACCGGCCTCGGTGCCGCGGCCCTGCGCGCCGTCGCCGGACATCGCGGCGGCCACCCGCATCACCAATCGTCCGCCGAGGCCCATCACGAGCAGCCCGGCGATCAGGCCGCCGCTGAGAGCGGCGCCGGTGGAACGAAGCGCCTGTCCGAACCGGGAGCGGTAGTCGTGCGCGACCGCGCCGGCAGGCTGGACCAGCGAGAGGTTGCGCCAGCGCCAGGACATCCATGCGCCGACGAGGATGCCGATCAGCCCGAACCCGGAGACCACCAGGTTGGACGCTCGCATCACGGGCTCGAATCGTCGGGCTGGTCGACATCCCGGTCGGACAGATCGCGTGAGGCCAGCTCACGCATCTGCTGATCGAGACGCCGGTTCAGGGTCAGGAGACGCCCGATGACGGGCAACACGATCAGGTTGACCCCGTGCAGGACGCCGATGATGAGCAGGATCCCCCCGACCCGGATCAGGCTGGTCTGCACCTGTTCGGCCCCGACCGTCTCGGTCCAGTCCCGCGGCCGGTCGATCGTCGTGGTGAACAAGATGTAGGCCCCGAAGATCAAGTAGTACGCGAAATCGGTCAACACGATGAAGCTCTTGCCCGTGCTCGGGTTCGAGCGGAACACATCGGCGGCATAGCTGCGACCGAACCGCTTGATGAACGGCCCCAGCACCAGCGCGAGCACGGTCAGCAGTGCGACCGTGATGAGCTCGAAGATCCACCAGTCCATGTCGGTTTCTCCATTTCTGTAGAGCACTGCGGTGAGTGCCGCGCCGGCCCCGGTGAGGGCGCCGACGGCGATCGTGATTCGAGTGCGGAAGCGGCGGCGGCCGCGGTCCGCGTCGATCCCGGCCCGGACCCGGGCGAAAAGATCGTCGGCGGGTTCGACGTTGGCGCCGGCCGCGTGCAGTGCGTCGCGAAGCTCGTTCTCGAGGCGGCTCATCGTCGGCCCTCCCCGATCGACGTCAGCTCGACGTCGATGCGCAGCGTGGCGAGGCCGCGCTTGAGATGGGTCTTCACCGAGTTCGGGGACAGACCGAGCGTGTCGGCCATCTCCGGCACGGACAGCTCGAGCAGGTAGTGCAGTGCGAGACAATCACGTTGGCGGCGAGGGAGTCCGCGGAGCGCCGCGAGCACGCGCCGGTGTTCGTCGCGATCGGCGATCTGCTCGTCGACGCCGACCGGGTCGAGATCGTTCGCCGGCATCCGATGCCGGAGCGAGAGCAGCCCACGCCGGTTGTGGTCCCTGGCCAGGTTCAACACGATCGACCGTAGGTACGCGGCTGCCCGATCGTCGTCCTCGATTCGGTGGAGCGACCTCGCCAGGCGGATGAACGACTCCTGCACGATGTCCTCGGCGGCGTCTCGGTTGTCCACGAACAGGCGCGCGAGGTTGACCAGCGATCGAGCGTGCTCGCCGAACATGTCGGCGATCACGGCATCAGGATCAGCCCGGCCCTCCGTTGCATCCTCCCTCGTCGGCCAGCGTGTTTCCGGCGTCTCGCGGCGTCGTCCGGTCAGCCCAGGTCTGCTCTCCCACACAGTCTCTCCCGACCGGACGATCCGATCCACAGAGACAGACGTACGAACCGTGCGGTCCGGGTGACACCGACGCAGCGCCACCCGTGGCGGCTCCGACTATCTCGAGGACCGGACCCTGATCGGCCCACGAGCGGCACTCGCTGCACGGTGGACGGCCAACAACACGATGGCGCTCGGCAGGGTCACGATGGCCATCGCCTCGCCGATGGACAGCGCCGCGGTGTTCGCCAGCGAGCCGACGACTGCCGGCATGACGAGGACAGCCAGGCGCTGCCCTCCGGTCAGCATGCCCAGTCCGGCTCCCGGCCGACCCGGAGCCTTGGCCGCCTCGTCGTAGAGCTGTGGGAAGAGCACTGCGATTCCCGTTCCGGCGACGAAGAACCCGAGCAGCGAGACCGCGACAGCCGGCACGAGCGTGGCCCAGACGAGCCCGGCAACGGCGAGGACGATCCCGTATCGAAACATGCGAGCGCCCCCCAGGCGGGAGACCACGGCGTCACCACCCAGCCGACCGAGGACCATTCCCGAGGCGAAGGCGACGAACCCGAACCCGGCCCGGCCACCGCCGACCTCGAGGTCGTCGGCGAGTCGGAACGAGGCCCAGTCGCTTGCGACGAGCTCCATGGTCATGGCCGCAGCTCCCATCACCGCGAGAAGCAGGAGCCCGCGATCCCACGACGTGCGCTGACCCGATGCCGACTCGCTCGTGGCCGACGCCCGCGGCGCGGGCGTGACGTCGGTCGGCAACAGGCCTGGCGCGACGAATGCCATGGTGATGATCAGGATCACCGCGACGCCGAACAGGTGGATCGAGAGCGAGACCCCGGCCGCGGCGATCTGGGTGGCGGCGAGGCCGCCGACCACCGCGCCGACGCTCCACAGGCCGTGCAGGCGCTGCATCACCGGAGCCGGTCGGAGCGCGCTCAGCCGCGACCCCTGGATGTTCATCGCCACATCGGTCAACACATCGAACAGGTGCAGCCCGACCAAGCCGAACAGGAACACCGCGGGCACGGTGGCGAACCCGATGACGGGGAGGGTCGCGACCAGCGCCAGGCCGCCGCCGACCATCGTTGCCCTGGAGCCGAAACGTGAAACTGCCGGGCCGCACAGGGCACTGCCCACCAGCCCGCCGGTGCCACCGACGGTGAGCAGTAGGCCGAGCGTGCCGACGTCGACGTCGATCCGGTCGCGGATCTCGGGCAGTCGGGGCACGAAGGAGGCGAACACCACGCCGTTGACGAAGAACTGCGCCGCGACCGACTGGAGGGCGCGTCGCTGCCGAGGCCCGTAGGTCGTCTCGTCTCGACCGGCGTCAGTCATCCGCAGTTCGCTCTCGCGCTCTGCCGGCGCCATCACCGGCCGCGAAAGCGTAGTGCCGGGACCCCGTTCAGACCGCCGCCACCGTCGGATCGTCCGACGGTGGTTCGAACCGCTTCAGCACCGACGACATGACGGCGATCACGACGAGACCACCGAGGAACAGGCCGATCGCTGCGGAGTTGTCGCTCATCAAGTTCGTGCGCGACGCCGACCACTGATCGACGATGCCCGCCGGCGCGCCCTGCTCACCTGCATCCGACGACAGGTCGTCGGCCCAGAACCACGTGATGTAGATGCCGGCGACCACGAGGAAGACCGCGGAGATCTTCTGGACGTGCGGCAGCATCGACCGGAGCCGGCGCACCAGACCCTGCTTCGCGAACGCCACCGCCAGTGTGAGGGCCATCAACAGGACCGACATGCCGACGCCATAGGCGATGTAGGTCAGGAAGCCCGAGATGAAGTTGGCGGAGGCGATCGAGCCGACCACGACCGACAAGAACACGGGCAATGTGCACGACAGCGATGCCAAGGCGTAGGACACCCCGAACGTGAACACCGACCGCTTGTCCCGACTCCCCGTGCCGCCCTGCACCTTCATGAAGCCGATCGAGAGCTGGTAGCCACGGAACATCGCGATGCCGAGGATCACCATCAAGACACCGACACCGAGTGCGACGTAAGGGATCCAGTCGATGATCGACCTAACTCCCGCGTTGATCAACAGGCCGGTCGTGCCGAAGACGGCAAGAAAGCCGAGTGAGACGATCGCGCCGACCTTCAGCGCCTGTCCGACGCCGGCACTGGTCACCTCGTCGTCCTCGGCCCCTTCGAGGCCCATGAAGTACGACAGGTACGCGGGCAACATCGCGAATCCACACGGGTTCACGGTCGCGACGAGTCCTGCCGCGAACGCGAGCCCGATCGGCGCCTCGATCACGACGCCTCGATCAGATCGTCGATGCGTTCGGCGAGCGCGCTCTCGGTGAGCAGCCCACCGAACACCTCCTGGATCTCCCCGTCGGCGGTGATGAAGACAGTGCTCGGCATGGCCAACAGATCGAGCGATCGGAAGAGGTCGCCAGTCGGATCATCGGCAAGCGTGTAGGTCAGCCCGACATCGCCCGCCAGTTCGGTTGCGGCCCCACGATCGTCGGTGTTGGCCAGCCCGACGATGGTCACCTCGTCGCCGTACAGCTCATGGGCATCCTGGATCTCGGGAAGCTCGGCGACACACGCCGGACACCACGAGGCCCAGAAGTTGACCACCAGCGGCTTCCCACCGAAGTCTCCGAACGTTGCGTCTCCACCGTCGAACAATGCGAACGACGCCGTCGGGAGGTCGCCGTCCTCGTCGGTGAGGCGAGCACCGCCGAGGGCACTGACTGCCACCACGGCGGCGATGAGCAGCCCGAGTGAGGCACCGACGATCCGGTACCGCTGTTTCCTGGTGATGACGAGTCTGCTCATCTCGGTGCCTGTGCCTTCGTCCTTTCGGCTACACGAGGGAAACTCGCCTGATCGGCGATGCATTCACGAATTCCGCAATTTCTCGCAGATCGGCCGATCCTTCGTCTCCTCGCCACCGGAAGGCTCCGAGGGGCGGGTCGGGTTACGGTCCCGACGATGCCGTCGAGCGACGGCACCCAAGACGCCGAATCGGAGGGGACCTTCATGAACGACCGGGTCGTGACGCTTGCGACGGCCGTGACGTTGCTCACGCTCGTCATCGTCGGATTCATCGATGCCCTCCGTGATGACAACACCGGGGCGGCGGTGCTGTTCGCCATCATCTTCGTCGGTGTGTTGAGCCTGTCGCGGTCGCGCACGAGGCCGCCGCCGAGGAGTCAGAGCTCGTGATCCAGGCCGTCGACAACGTGATCGAGCACGAGCCCGACATCGGAGCGCTCGACGATGCCGCGCTGTTGGCCTACTGGAACCGGCTGCTCCACCTCTCGCAGCGGGTCGTCGCCGTGGAGATCGCCGTGGCGGCGATGGCAGCCGCCAGCTACCGCAGCGTGGAGGTGTTCCTCTCCCGATACATGGACAGCACCGAGGCCAGCCGGGCGGTGCAGCGGCTGACGGCATCGGACTCGACCGACCGCCGGTCGCGCATCGCTCTCGCGCTCGACGAGGTCATCGAACGCATCAGGACCGATCCGGCGTTGTGTCGCGCCGCGGTCGAAGAGTGGGAGCGGGCCCGCGAACAGCTCGGTGCAACTGACGCCGGCCAGCAGGTGCTCGACACGTTCTTCACGTCGCTGCGACGGGCCGGTTCGACCGGGATATTCGCGGGACCGACATGGGACGAGGTCCCCAACCTCGCATGGATGACGGTCTTCCAGGAGCTGGCGCACCCGAGCGTCGCCGAGGCGGCAGTCCGGCGCAGGTCCGAGCAGGACGAGCTCGAGAAGATCCTCGTGTCGGACCCGAAGTGGAACTGGGCTCGATTCGTCACCGGCCAGCTCATGGACGTACGCCGCAAGTTCCTGCGGCGCGAGGCGGCCGACGCGGCCGAGTTCCTCCAACGCCGTGAGCACACGAAGGCAGCCGTGCTGATTCTGGGCGGGGTCGTGCGCCGGTGCAACCTCGAGATCGGTCGTCGACTCGTCGAACGCGGCCGGCTCGATACCATCGCCGACGTCGAGATGCTCGGCGTCGGCGAGGTACCGATGCTGGTCGGCGAGCCCGGGCCCACACCGGAGACGATCGCGCTCCGTCGCCGCCGAAATCGCGAGGCGGACCAGGGAGGAGCGTTGCCACTCGTGTGGGAGGGCCACCCGCCAACCGTCTCGGCGGCCGACATCGCCGGCGAGCGGTTCGAGGGCTGGAGCGCGAGTCCGGGGCGATACGAGGGTCCGGCACGGGTCGTCGACTCGCCCGCGACGAGTGAACTGCGGCGCGGCGAGGTGTTGGTCGCCACGACGACCGACGCATCGTGGGCGCCGCTCTTCATGGCCGCCGGCGCCGTCATCGTCGAGCAGGGCGGCCCCCTGTCGCACGCAGCCATCGTCGCCCGCGAGCTCGGGATGCCGGCGGTCGCGAACGTGCCTGGTCTGATTGCCCGGCTCGGGCAGGAGGACGAGCAGCCCTGCGTCGTGGTCGACGGCACCGAAGGCGTCGTGGTGATCCAGACCGAAGGGCCCGAGCATGATCGGCCCGAGCCCGTCGGTGCCGGTGGCAGCACCGCCTCGATCGGCGCACCCACCGTCGCCGCCGGGTTCGCCCCGAGGCGACTCCCGTCCCGGCGCTGGGACCGGACGGCCGCGCCGATGAACGTGTTCGTCGCCGGGCTCATGGGAGCCGGAGCACTGATGTCGGTGCTCGTCGGGCTCACCGAGTCGATCAGCAGCACCCGGGGCCGCGAACGGTTGCGACGACAGGCCCACCCGATCGCCGCGATGATGGCCGAGGGCGCAGTCCACGGCTACGACTCGGTGACGTCCAGTCGCACCGGACTCCGGCCGCGGCATCACTACGCCTTCGCGGCTGTGGTCGCCTCGGCGATCGCCGTGTTCTTGACCATCACCGCATCGAACTCGTACTTCTCCGAGGACGGATCCGTCGCGGGGTGGGGGCTCAGCGTCAGTGGTGCCGTGACCCTGTTCGTCATGGCGGGCTCTGCAGGTGTCGCAGCAGCTCGGTGGCCGAACGTTCCACCGGCCATCAGGAAGCTGGCGCCCGGACGACCGCAACGATCGAGCTCGGTCTGGGCCTCGGTCGTGCCGGCGGCCAAGGTCAGCGTCATCGCCATCGCCGGGATCGTCGCCGTCGGCGGACTCCTCGTCGTCTTCGCCGAGTCCTGGCTCCTCGAGATCGACGAGCGGCTCTACTTCGACTGGCTCGACGCCGGCGAGGACGTGGAGCGCTGGGGACCGGCGTGGTTGAACCGTCTCGGTCAACCGATTCCGGCCATCGTGGTCGCAGTCGGCGTCTCGCTCCTCACCCTACGGTGCCGCATCGTCGCCCTCGCCTATCCGTTGGCCATCGTTGCCGGCGGCCTCGCGAATGTGGTCATCGGCTGGGTGACCCAATCGACTTCGGCCGCCACGCAGCGCCCACGCCGGCGAGTTCACGTCGTTCCCCGGTGGTCACTCGATCCAGCTCCCCCTGCTGTTGTTGATCCTTCCGCTGGCGGTCTTCGTCATCACCGACAGCAAGGCGGCCCGGAATCTCACCGGCGTCATCGCAGTGAGCGTTTGGGGGCTGGCCTGGGTCGACACGATTCGCACGGGCGGACACTGGCCGACCGACCAGCTGGCCGGGTTCTTGATCGCGCTCGCGTTGTTGATCATCGTCTACAGCGCGGCGGGCGACGCCAACCGACATGACAGCTGCGACGGGTGCGACATGAAACACGGCCACGATCGAGCTGCTGAGTCCGAGACACTCGTGTCGTGACCCACCCGATCGAGCGAAACTCGACCGCTCCGCCGCTGCTCGGTCTCAGCCGGCCGTTCTGCCGTGCGATGCACTGGGTTGCAGTCGCCTGGGCGCTGCTGGCCATCGCGGGCTTGGCCCTGGCCGGCCCGCTCGACCTGCTCGATCACCGACCTGGCGGCGCCGCGTTCGAGATCTCGGAACGGCCCTTCTTCATGGCACTGTTCGCGGTCGGCGTGTTGCTCGCGCTCAGGTGGCAGATCGTCGGCGGGGCGATCGCGGCCTTCACCGCCTCGGCCCTCGTCGTGTTCGCGAGCCAACAACTGCGACCAGCGCCGGCCGTGATCATCATCGTGGCATTCGCTGTCCCCGCGTTGTTGTGGATCGTGATCGATCTCAACGACCAGCGGCCGAAGACGGCAGTCATCGGCCTCGCCGTCGCGTCGGCGGCTGTCATCGGCGGGGTCGTCGTCGCCGACCGCATCTACGACAGCGTGTTCGGACCGACCCACCCCGGGTCGACCACGGTCGCGCTCCCCGACTCCGCCCTCGACTGGATCTGGTCCGGTGCGGTCTCCGACACGTCGTTCTCCGTCGTCGCGAAGCTCGACGACGAGGCCGAGTCGATTCGGCTGGCCGTGAGCGAGGACGCGCTGTTCGTCGACCCCACGTTCGGACCACAGGTCGTCGCCGACGACCACGGCGTCGTTCGGTTCGGCGCCGAAGACCTCTCGACGGACACCGAGTACCACTACGCCGTCGAGGTCGACGGCGAGCTCGACCTGACCCGCTCGGGCACCGTTCGCACGTTTCCTGTCGGCCCCGCCTCGTTCACGGTCGCCATCGGGTCGGATGCACGGGTCGGATCGAACGGCGCGGTGTTCGACGCGATCCGGGACGTCGACCCGCTGCTCTACCTCATCGTGGGAGATTTCCACTACGCAAACATCGACGAACCCGACCGCGGCTTGTTCGAGGACGTGCTCGATCTGACGCTG
>Ga0224508_10002470_pt1 | contig 15689 bp, 14 predicted proteins | sample SF_Jan12_sed_USG_4_FD_170157 | JGI IMG/M metagenome (GOLD analysis project Ga0224508, IMG submission 170157) | Sediment microbial communities from San Francisco Bay, California, United States - SF_Jan12_sed_USGS_21 | ecosystem: Environmental > Aquatic > Marine > Sediment | place: USA... | reverse complement strand
GCACACGGCTGGCCCACCAGCGACCGACACCGGCCCTCTTGTAGTACTGGAACAGGACGCGATCCTTGCCGCGAGGTGCGCCTTCGACGACCGCGGAGAAGTTGACGGGTAGAAAGCCCTCCGCGTGATGTTGCTCATCGTTGATGGCGCGCCAGATCTCGGCGGCCGCCACCGGTGCCACCATCACGCCGGAAACCTTACCGCCGTCGCGCACGGAAAAAGGCTTCCCGACCTTATCCAGCGCCTTGTCGTAAAGCTTGGTGGGAACGGGTTGTTTAAACCGCGCCGTACGCGCGGCTTTCGCCGGATCGACCTTCGCGAACCGCTCCCGCAGGGTCTCCTCGGACGGGCAGTCGGCCCGCACCGGCCCGAGGACCAGGCAGTACAAGAAGAGGGGGAGCGCGACCGCTCCCCCTCTCGGAATTCGACAATTGCGCAAGGCCTATTCGCCCTGGAAAACCTGGAGCGCCTTGCTTCGCGACGGGTGGCGTAGCTTACGCAACGCCTTGGATTCGATCTGCCGAATCCTCTCCCGCGTCACCGTGAACGATTGCCCCACTTCCTCCAGCGTGTGCTCGGTGCCACCACCCACGCCAAAGCGCATCTTGAGCACCATCTCTTCACGTGGCGTCAGACTCTTGAGCACCGACTGTGTCTGCTCGCGCAAGTTGGTCTGCATCACCGCTTCGACGGGCGATACCGCCCCATGGTCCGGGATGAAGTCTTTCAGGTGGCTGTCCTCTTCTTCGCCGATCGGCGTCTCAAGAGAAATCGGCTCCTGCGCGATCTTGAGCACTTTGCGAACCTTGCTCACTGCGATCCCCATCTTGTCGGCGATTTCGGCCGGCGTCGGTTCTCGTCCGAGTTCCTGCACCAGGCTGCGTTGCGTGCGGACCAGCTTGTTGATCGTCTCGATCATGTGTACGGGGATACGGATCGTGCGCGCCTGATCGGCAATCGCCCGGGTGATTGCCTGCCGAATCCACCACGTGGCATACGTCGAGAACTTGTAGCCCCGGCGGTACTCGAACTTGTCCACCGCCTTCATCAGCCCGATGTTGCCCTCCTGGATCAAATCCAGGAACTGCAAACCACGGTTGGTGTACTTCTTGGCAATCGAAACGACCAGCCGGAGGTTGGCCTCGACCAGTTCGCTCTTGGCCTTCTTCGCCTCGTGTATTCCGCGGCGGATCAGGGTGGCGACGTGCCGCAACGCGGTCCGATCGACCAGCAGTTGTTCCTCGATCATGCGGATGTCGCTACGCAGGTGATCGATCTTGCGCCGCACTTCGCGCCTGAGGTGTGCGTCACGGAAAGTCTTCATCTTGGCCGAGAGTTGCACGATGTTGCGTTCGTGGCGCCGGATCTTACGATCCGAGTCCGCCACGGTACGCGCCAACAGATCGATCTGTTGTGGGACCAGGTTCAGGTTACGGATACAGCGAGCAATCTTGACACGCTCGTGCGAGTTCTCCCAGACGGCGCAACGGTGCGCCTTGCCGCCCGGTTTGAGACGACGCATGCGTTTTTCCTGGGCATCGATTTTCTTCTCGCAGCGGTTGATCGCGTTGATCACCTTCCGCGCGTGGACCAGTCGCTTTGACGGATCCTTTTCTTCCGGGTTGGATTTCGCAATGCTCACCCCATCGGTGAACAAGTTGTGCGAAATCATCCCCCTGCGCATCAGATCGCCGATGGCGCGCGTTTCGGCCAACATGTAGGGGCTGCGCGCCAGAGCATTCAGGATGCGTTTTTCTCCGCGCTCGATACGGCGGGCGATGGATACCTCACCCTGTCGCGTCAACAGCGGAACCGTGCCCATCTCGCGTAGATACATCCGAACGGGGTCGTTGGTTTTTTCGAGCGGGTCCGCGGTCGCTTTGTTGGCGTCATACTTGGTCTTGGGCGGTGCTTTTACGTCGGGACCCTTGAGACGCTCTTTCGTTTCGTCGTCGACCAGCTCGATTCCCTGGGTTTCCAGCAGAGAGAAGACCTCTTCGATCTCATCCGGAGAGCTGCTGACCTCGTCAGGCAGCATCTCGGTAACTTCCTCGACGGCGAGGAACCCGCGTTCCTTCCCGATGGATACGAGTTGGCGTACCTCGTCGTATTTCTCCTCGAGATTGAGCGCTTCTCGTTTTTTCTTACTCATTACGCTCACTTTTTCGCGCCTTATTCAGAGCAGCGCGTCGCGCTGCCGCGCCAACAGCTGCAGGTGCATCAACTGGCGGTCAAGTTCCCCGGGGTCCGAGGAAGTTTCTTGGTTTTCCGACTCTCGCCCCAACTCTCGGACGGCCTGTCGCTCCTCGCGTTTGATTCTTTCGCGTTGGAACGTTTCCAGGCAGTCTTCGATCGTGGAGCCCTCCTCCGGTTCGTCGCGGAACAGGATGCGCGTCAATAGCTGGCTGTCCTCCTCGGACAGGTGCTCGCAAACCGCGGAGGCATCGATCGTTTGTTCTTGACGCGTCAGTTCGAGGACCGACGTAACGATCGGGGCGATCGCCGTCGCCTCCAAGTCGATTTCGTCGATCATCGTTTCAAGACGGCGCCGGTCATCCTCCGAACGCATTAACAAATGCACCATGCGGACTTCTGCGTCGCGTAGTTTTTCTCGAGACGTCTTGGGGCGCTGACGGACTTCGGTCCTTGCGGTCTTGAGAGCCGCGCGAAGTTCTTGCAGCACCAGATCGTCTTCGATTTGCAACGCGTCGGCGAGCCGCGTGGCCCATGACGTGCGTTCGATAGCATTCGTAAGTTTGGCCACGTGGGGGAGCACCGCGTTGACCACGGCGACCTTGGCGCGCGAATCCGCGATGCCGTGGACGGCGACTTCCCGATGAACCAGGAACTCGAGGTACTCGGGCGCTTCGCGCACGAGCCGCCCGTATTCGGACTTACCGTGTTCGCGGATGCAATCGTCGGGGTCGGTCCCACCGGGAAGTTCGACCACGTGGACTTCGAAGCCTTGTTCGAGCAACATGTCCAGCGAGCGTGCCGTTGCCTGAGCGCCGGCTGCATCGCCGTCATAAGAAACCCGCACGCGCTGGGTGTAGCGGGCGAGCAAGCGCGCCTGCGCGGGGGTGAACGCGGTGCCCAATGAGGCGACGACGTTGTCAAACCCCGCTTGCGCGAGTGCGGCCAGATCCATGTAGCCCTCGACGACGATTGCAAATCCCTCGCGTCGAATAGCCTCCCGGGCCTGATCGAGCCCGTAAAGATGATTCCCCTTGATATACGCAGGAGTCTCGGGAGAGTTGATGTACTTGGGCTGTGCGTCGGGGTCCAGGGCTCGTCCGCCAAAAGCGACGATGCGGCCCTGGATGTCGCGGATCGGAAAGATCAATCGGTTGCGGAACCGGTCGTACTCGCCGCTGCCACTCTTGCGCGCCGATACCAACCCGGCCTTGAGCAGGTCGTCGGCCCGGTAGCGCTTGCCCATCAGATGCCCGCGAAGAGCTTCCCAATCATCGGGGGCGTACCCCAGGCCGAGCCGCTCGAGCGTCTTGTCGTCGAGCCCTCGTTTGGCCAGGTACTCGCGGCAACCGCGACCCGCGTCCTGCCGCAACGACTCCCTGAAAAAGGCAAGGGCCGCAGCGTTGATCTCGAGGACCCGTTCACGATCGTCCCCGCCCTTGCGCTGGGTTGCCGGAAGCGGCACGCCGAACCGACGCGCCAACGCCTCGATCGCCTCACCGAAATTGAGCTTGTCGTAAATCTGGATGAATTTGAAGATGTCCCCGCCGGTCTGGCAGCCGAAGCAATAAAAGAGTTGGCTCTCGGGGTCGACCGAAAAGGACGGCGTCTTTTCCTGGTGAAACGGACATAGCCCCTTGAGGCGACGCCCCGCTTTTTTAAGCGGAACGTAGTCCGAAACGACCTGGACTATGTCGCCTGAAGCCCGAACGGCTTCGACGAAATCCGGTTCAAAAGGTCCACCCACGTAGGGAACACCCGCTTTTAGGGTCCGGGCGAAGCTTTCAGCCTCTTCGCCCGGACAGGTTTAACCGTTCATCCTTCGCTCTTGCGACAGTCGCTTGAGCAGCTTCTTCCGTGCGGCCAAAGCCTTGCGTTTCCTCTTAACACTCGGCTTCTCGTAGTGCTGGCGTTTCTTGATCTCGGTCAAGATGCCCGACTTCTCGCACTTGCGTTTGAAGCGTTTCAAGGCGTTCTCGAGGGATTCGTCCTCCCTCACCTTGATCAGCGGCATTCGGTTAATCACCCCTTTCAATGAACCTGATATGGCCGACTTTGCGGCCCAATCGGGGCAGTTTAGCCGCGTCCCTGGACTTCTGCAAACCAGGGGATCTAGCGGGGAAAGGTCGGGGTCCAAAACCGCGACATTCCAGAAAAACCCTCCTCCTCTGAGCTCGCCATTTATATAGAGAGAAACGGGGTTAGGGTCAAGGATTCTCGATGGGCTATAAGAATTAAATGCTGACTGTTCACCGCACCTAGAGGGGGGCGGGAGGCGGTCCCCTCAGCGGGCGCGATTGATCAGAGCAGCCGCGTAGCCGGCGCCGAACCCGTTGTCGATGTTGACCACGGTCAGCCCGGCGGCGCACGAATTAAGCATGGCCAGCAGCGCCGCCTCGCCCTCTCCCCCGTAGCCGTAGCCCGTACTGGTGGGCACCCCGATCACCGGGCAGTCGGTCAAACCGGCGACGACCGAAGGCAACGCCCCTTCCATCCCCGCGACGACGACGATCACCTTCGCCTTCGCGAGCGTTTCCTTGTGCGTGAGTAACCGGTGCAATCCGGCAACGCCGACATCGCGAATTCGAATCACTTGATTCCCCATCGCCTCGGCCGTCTCGACGGCTTCTTCGCCGACAATTTGGTCGGACGTTCCCGCGGTCATGACGACGATCCCGGGTTTGCCCTTGGGTGCCCGCCCCACCGGCGCACGCAACGTGCGTGCTTCTGGGTTGTGTTTTGCGCGGGGCGCGACCGCGATCACGGTGGACACGGCTTCGGTGGCGATCCGCGTGACCAGCACGCTCTGTCCGGCCTTGTTCATACGCTGAACGATATCGGCGATTTGATCAGGGTTCTTGCCGTGACCGAAGACGACCTCGGGGAAGCCGCGGCGAACCGCGCGTTCGAGGTCGAGCGTCGAATGTTCGAGTTCGGCGATACGCTCGACCTGCATTTGTTCGAGAGCGCTATCGATACCGAGCCGGCCATCTTTGACCTGGCGCAGTAGTTTGCGTAAACGTCCGCGATCCAAAACTCGATCCCTTTTGGGTTGACGAAAACGACCGTTGATTTGCCCGTTCCGGTTCATTAGTGTAGACCGTCCTTGCGGAACATCAATGAACCTTTGGGAGGGCTGCAACGTGGGTCATGAAATCGCCGAGAGAAGAGCAAATCCTCGAATTTCCGCGGTTTTTGACCTGCAGGGAACTCCCGACGACGGTGGCGCCGTTGCCCGGATGGAAGCCTCGGACATCTCGTTGAGCGGCTTGCGGTGCACCTCGACGGCCGACTTCGCGGAGATGACGCAACTCGCGGTGCGCCTCCAACTCCCGACCGACGGCAACGGTCAAACCGAAGTTGTCGACGTGCGCGCCGTAGTCGTGCGGCGGATCGAGATACCTTCGGCAACACAAAGCGCATCGCGCTACGAGCTCGGGTTGTTCTTCACAGGACTCGAAGACGACTCGAGGAACCGGATCGAGCGCTTTCTCAGTCGCTGAAACCCTGCTCTCCACAGGGTTTTGAAACGATTCTCCCTTGACAGCGTGAACGCCGTCGCGTGTAATCGTTGACGTCACCGCGTATTGTGCGTGTGACGTTTCGAAACGTAACGTAAAGGAGGTGAGAACAAATGAACAAAGCAACGTTGATCGACAAGATCGCGAAAGACGCGGGTATTACAAAAGTTGCCGCGGCGACCGCCGTGGACAGCCTGATCCATGGCGTCACGTCTTCTCTCAAGAAGAACCAAAAGGTCACGCTGGTCGGTTTTGGCACCTGGGGTGTCAGCAAGCGCAAAGCGCGAATCGGTCGCAACCCGCAGACAGGGGAGGCCATCAAGATCAAGGCCAAGAAGGCCGTCAGGTTCAAGGCAGGCAAGACTCTCGATTCGGCCCTGAACCGCTAAAGCAAAAAAATCTCAGGGCCCGGGGCCGTTCGAGCCGCCGGGCCCAACTTTCCCACCCAGTGTCAGTCCTGTTGTACGACCGGGAGCACGATCCTCGAGGTGTGCTCGCCGGAATAGTGGACGCTGTTGATCGCGATCACGCCCTCTTTCTCATCGTAGTTGTTGCCCCCGGTGTTGAGGTTCCGCGCAAACCGTGGAAAGTTGCTGCTGGAAACTTCGATCCGGATGCGGTGCCCCGTGTCGAACGTGGCGCTGGTCACCATCGGGCTGAGCTTCAACTCGTAGACCTCGCCCGGCTGCAGGAATACCTCACGGTCGTAACCCTCGCGATAGCGAACGCGCTGGATCGTTTCGTCGAGGTTCCAGGCGGTCCCGTCAGGGGCGACATCGATCAGCTTGACCGTGAAATCGGTGTCCTTCGCGCTCGATCCGACGAACAACGTGATCTCGACCGGACCGCTGATCTCCATTTTTTCTTCGAGCGCATCGCCGGTGTAAACGAGGACGTCGTTGCGCACCTCGATCTTGCGCTGATCGAACGAACCGGGTTGCACGGCGCCACCGGTGCAGCACACGCCTCCACCCAGCGAAGGGACCGGGAGTTGCGGGTCGTAATGGAAACGGTCCGAACCGGCCTGCCGGACCGGCTCGGTCGATAGCCGGCCATCGCCGTAGAGGCTGTTCGCCCCTTCTTTGCTGGAAACGTAATACGGCGTCATCACGACATCGGGCGGAGGCCACGCGTCGGCCTCCTGCCACACGTTGTCGCCCATCGTGAAGTAGCGGACCCTGGGAGTGTCCTTGGTGAAGTCGTTGTCCTCTTCCTTGAGCCAGAAGTCGAACCAGTCGAGGATCATCTCGTTGTAGTCGAGACGAGCGTCTCCGAAGTTACGTTCGCCGACGATCGTTTCGTCGGAGCTCGAGAAGAAACCGCAATGGGTCACCGGCGCGATGACCATGAACTGGTTCTTCGCCACCTTCTTGTTCCGGACACCGCGGACGTGACGATACAAGGCGATGTTCGGACCGATCGACACGTCGTACCACGAGTTCAACCACAATGCGGGCACGCCGAAGTCTTCGTCGTCGTGATAGAGCCCGCCCTCGTACCAGACCGGATCGTTCGGTTTGCGCTGGATGAACTCCTTGTAGATGCCCTCGGGTCCGTCGACGTTTTCCATCATCTCCGTCAACGGAAGATGGCGGATCGCCTCGCTCCACTCAACGTCGGGCATGTCGGGTGCGAGATCGAAATAGAGAGACAAACGCGCCAGGTCTTCGCGGGACAGATCCGGCGGGAACGCCGGCCGCTGGGTGTTCTGCACGCCGTAGAGCCAGGTTGCGAACAACATCTGAAACACGCCGCCGCGATACCAGTTTCCCTGTTCGTAAAACTCGCCGACGCGCCCGATTCCCGCTCCCGCGGCCATCGGAACCATCGCCGCGTGGGCCGGGTGATCCATCGCGGCCAGTCCCATTTGCCATTCCGCCGACGATGAGCACCCGATCGTGCCGACCCTGCCGTTGGACCATTCCTGTGCGGCGACCCAATCCAACGTGTCGTATCCATCGGTTCGCGGCCGGCCGAGGATCTCCCACTCGCCCTCGGAAAAGAACTTCCCCCGTTCGTTCTGGATCACGAAGGCGAATCCGTTCTCGATCGCGTTGCGGGCCATCCGCGACCTTGGCCCGCTCAGCTCGTTGTAGTTGTAAGGTGTGCGCCAGAAAATCGTCGGTAGTGGGCCCTCCGCATCTTTCGGCAAGTAGATGTCGGTCGAGAGCCGTATTCCGTCGCGCATCGGCACCCAGGCCTTGCGTTGGATCGAAGCGATGTCCTTGACGCCGTCTTCCTGCGCCGGCAACGGCGGGTAGGCAAGGACGAGAATTAGGATCAGAGCGGAGCGGTTGAGTCGCATCCGCAAAGCATACGCCCTTTGGGATACAATCGGCGGGCACGGGCAGTTCAAGGCGAGGTTTTTCTAGGAGGTTACCGATGGCTAAACCGATTCCCGAAGGATTCAACACGGTCAGCGCTTACTTGATCGTCAAGGACGCCAAGGAAGCGATGGGCTTCTATCAAAAGGCGTTCGGCGCCGAAAAGTGCACACACATGCCGGGGCCGGGCGGCCAGGGCACGTTGCACGCGGAGATGCGCATCGGCGATTCCGCGGTGATGTTGACCGATGAGAACCCGCAGTGGGAAATGAAGTCTCCGACGACGCTCGGTGGAGTCGCCTCCAGCCTGCACCTGTACGTGGATGACGCGGACAAGGCGTTCCAACGCGCCCTCGATGCGGGGTGCACGGTCAAGGCACCGTTGATGGACGCGTTCTGGGGCGACCGTTACGGCAAGGTCACCGATCCGTATGGCCACGAGTGGGGCATCGCGACGCACGTCGAGGATGTCGCACCGGAGGAGATGGGCAAGCGCGCCGCGGCGTTCTTCTCCCAGATGTCCGGAGACAAGTGACCCGACCGATCGCCGCGCGGTAGAATCTCCGCATGCGTTGGAAAACGATCGCCGCCGAAATCGAGCGAACGGCAACGGCAAAGGGGCGGGCGGCTTCGGGGCGTTTCTCGGTCGAGGGCTTACGTCTGATCGAGCGGGCGTTCGCGGCCGGGGTCGAAGTCGAGTCCGTTCTTGTCGGGGAGTCTTCCGTGTCGCGCGCCGACCTGCGCGCTCGCCGCTTGCTGGATCAACTCGAACAAGCGGGAGTCGAGATCGTCGAGGCCCCGGACATCGGGCTGTCGTATGTGATCGAGGGACGCGAGACCGGTGCGGTAGCCGCACTGCTGAAACTACCGAAGTCTCCGACACTGAAGACGGCGATCCCCGATCGTGAACCCGCTCGGATTCTGGCTGCGATCGATGTCGACGATCCGGGCAACCTCGGTGCCTTGATCAGGACCGCGCTCGCCGGTGGCGCCGATGCGTTCGTGGTCACCGGCCCGGGCGACCCCTACCACCCACGCGCCGTGCGGATTTCGCGCGGTAGCATGTTCCGGATTCCGGTCATCCGCATAGACACGAAAGAGAATCTGCTCGCCGCTCTCGAGGAATGCGACGTGGAAACGGTCGCCGCGGTTACACGAGATGGGCAGCCTCTGACCGGAATCAAGCCGGGGCCGCGGGCGCGTTGGGCCATCTGTGTCGGCTCCGAGGCGTTTGGCCTCGCCGACGGATTGGTGAAGAAGATGGATCGGGCGGTTTCGATTCCGATGGCCGAGGGCGTCGACTCTTTTTCGGTCCATGCCGCGGCTGCAATTCTGCTCTACGCGCTCCGCCGGTCGGACTAGGCGTCGCCGAATCCGCGAATCTTGGTCTTGACCCGGACGAGGATGAGACCCAGTCCCAACCGGGCCGCCAATGCGATGTCCTGCGACTCGCTGGTCTTCAAGGGTCCCTCGCCATTGTCCCCGTAAAGGATGGCGACGAGGCGACCCTGGACCTCGACAGGGGTAAGACTGATTTCCTTCGGGTAGAACAGGCCGAGTTGTTCGAAGAACGGCACGTAGGCCTCTTCGACCGGTGTGGCGCCGCGATAGTGCGGGTGGATCGTCAGTAACTCGAGGGGGTTCCCCGATACGGGCGACGCTGTGAAATTGAGCAGCGATTGGGTTTGATCGACCCAACCACGGGAATCCCAGACCGTGGCCTCGTTGTCCTTGATGCGAAAGAGGATGCAATGTTCGAAATGAGCACCCGCCTCGTCGAGCACGGCGTCGATCGACTCCTGGGGTCGTTCGGCCCGGCAGAGCCGGTCGGCGAGGAGTCGATTGCCGAGGGGCACCGTTTCGCGCCGACTCATTTCTCCGGCGATCTCCCGCCAGTTGCGGCCGTAGCCCTCACCCATTTCTTTTTGGCTCATCGATTCCTCCTGCGGTTTAGGTAAGGATAATTGCGCCGAATTCCATCAACGGTTCTGTAATGAGAGGTCTCGAGACCAAGAAAACCCCGACCGCGCCGTCAACGAGTATCATCTCCAAGATGATTGCCCGGTCCGCCTGCCCGGATTGCCTTCAAAACCACGCGATCCTCGCACCCGTCACCGGGCGCAGCGTGGTGCGGTGCACGCATTGCCGCAGATTCTGGCCCCCGGGTGAGCACTCGGATGCCGGCCCCGATGCCCAACGCTGCAACGACCATCCCGGACGTTCCACCCGTGGGATCTGCCGGCGCTGCGATTTGACCTGGTGCGAACCGTGCGGCGGCCGGGTTCGGGTCCAGGGTTTCAACACGACGTTGTCGCCGTGTTGCCGTGAAGGACTGGATCCGGTCGCCGAGATCAAGACGATCCTCCCGTACTGGGCCGAACTTCCGGCGATGCTGCGTTACGCGTTCCGCGGCGGCAGCCCCTTCGTGTTGCTGTTCCTGTTCCTTGGCGGCTACGTCCCGATCTTGTCCCTGACGATCCCGTTTTTCGCAACGGCGTACGGAGTGCACGTGATCCGGTACTCGAGTTCCGATCCCTACACGGCACCCGGTTTCCCGGAATCCGACGACGTTCTCGTGGCTTTCCTGTATCCGTTGTTGCGTCTACTCGGCGCCAGCCTGGTCGCCGGATTTCCGTGGTACCTCTACGACCGGTTCGGGACCGCGAACCCGATCGTGCAAACGCTGTTTCTCGTTCTCGGTTTGTCGATCTATCCGGCGATCGTGTTGAACGCCACGATCCAGAACCGGTTTTTCAGCGCGATCGTCCCCACCGAGCTTTGGCGAACGGTACGCTTGATGGGCGTCGATTACCTGGCGCTCGTGGCGGCGCTCGGGATTTTCATTCTGGTGTGGAAAGCCACGAGTCCGATCGCGTATCACGAGATCCTGGAAATGCCGGTGTGGTACGGCCGTTTCTACCTGCTGATCACCATGTTCCACGTCTTTGGCCGCTCGGTGTGGCAAACCCGGCACCGTATCGACTGGGGTGTGTAGCGATGGTTGCGAATCTCGGCAAGGCGGATGTGGCGATCGTCGGCGGAGGGGTCGTCGGGATTGCCTGTGCGCTGGAACTCGCGAGACGCGGCGCCGACGTGTGCGTGCTCGAACGCGAAGCGCTCGGACACGGCTGCTCGTTCGGCAACGCGGGTTTGTTGACTCCATCGCTGGCCCTACCGCTGGCCGCACCGGGGCAGACGCTCAAGGCGTTGGGTTGGTTGTTCGATCGTGAGAGTCCGTTCTACATCAAGCCCCGGTTCGATCCGGCCCTTGCGGGCTGGCTCGTGCGGTTCCTGTTGAACAGTCGCACCGCGCCGTTCGAGCGCGGCGCCCGAGCGCTGATCGAACTGGCGCGCTCGAGCGTGGACTTCTGGGAGCAACTGGCGGGGGCCCACGAGGACGACTTCAACTTTGAGCGCAAGGGACTCCTTTCGGTGTACGAGACCCCCAGGTCGCTCGCCGCGGCCGTGCGCCTGGCCGACTTCACGGCACGCGTTGGGATCGGCTATGAAACCTGGGACGCCGACACCGTTCGCGAACGCGAAGCGGCGATCCGCGGCGAGCAGATCGGTGGGTTGTTCTTCCCCGAGGATGCTCACTGCGACCCGTTTCCCGCGGTACTTGCACTCGCCAGGGAGGCCAAACGGCACGGCGTTCGGTTCGAGGAGCAAGCCGAGGTACTGGACGTCACTCGCAACGGGACCGGGAGCAGCGTCCGGACCTCGCGCGGCGAAATCCGCGCACGTGACGTCGTGCTGGCCGCCGGTGCGTGGTCCGGTTCGTTCGGCAGACGCATCGGATTGCGACTCCCGATGCTTGCAGCGAAAGGCTACTCCGTGCTGGCGCCGCGACGCGAGCCCCACCCCACGCGGTCGATTTGCCTCGCCGAACGCAAGATCGCGCTCACCCCGCACCGCGATGCCCTGCGTGTCGCCGGCACGCTGGAACTCGTCGGCGAGGATCTGTCCATCGACCGGCGCCGCGTCGGCGCGATGCTCCGCGGGACGCAACACATGGTCGACCTCGGAGAAGCGACCGCCGAGGCCGAAGTGTGGAGCGGACTACGCCCGTGCACTCCGGACGGCATGCCCGCGATCGGTAGAGCGCGAGACCGGCAGAATCTGTGGCTCGCCACAGGCCACCAGATGACCGGTCTCAAGACCGCACCGGGGACGGGGAGGTTGCTCGCCGCGTTGATCGGCGGAGAAACCCCCGACGTCGATCCCGCCCCGTTCCGCGCCGATCGCTTCTAGTCCGATTATATTCAAATTTTCTCTTGTTTTTAAATTAAAACTTAGGTATATTTTTGAACATGGCAAAGACACCTCACAAACCCAAGACCATGAAGCTCTCGACGGACGAGCAACACCGGGCGATCGCCTCGCCGCAGCGACTCGAATTGCTCGGCCTGTTTATCGATCAGGACCAGATGTCGGTGGTCCAGCTCGCGGAGCGGATGGGTCGTCCCGCGACCGCGATCCATTACCACGTGCGGGTGCTGGTCAAGGCCGGGATCCTACGCCGGGCCGGGGAACGACGTTCGGGCCGCCGCCCGGAAGCGCTCTACGAAACGACTGCCGATACTTTCGCGCTCGCAATGGAACGACCCAAGAATGCCGCGGCAGCGGCCGGCGACGCGGGGCCGGCAGGGGCGGCGGCGGTCAAGACGCTGACCGCCGCGTTCCGCATGGCCGTGCGCGACATGGAAGCGGGCCTGACCGATCCCGCGACGCGCAGTACCGGTCCGGGCAGGAATATGTTTGGCGTCCGCGTGCACTGCCGCCTGGCAAAGAAGGACCTCGCCGAGCTCAACCGTCACCTGCGCAGCATCGAGAAGATGCTGTCGCGTATCCGCAAGACCCACAAACCGTCGAAGAACGATTCCTTCGTGTCCCTCACGCTGGCACTCATGCCGCTCCGCAACCGGGAGGTTCAGTCATGACTCTGCACATTTTCGATCATATTCTTTTCGTCCTGCTCGTCCTGGTGTTCCCGATCATCGATTCGTTCTCGCTCCGCAAACGCGCAGCGCTGATCGAGGCCGGTCGCACCGAGTTGCGCATGCAGTTGTATCGCAAGCTCATCCGGGAGGAGTGGATCGCCGTCCTCGTGCTGGCCGTCCTGTGGCTCTACCTCGGGCGCGGCGCGGCGGAACTGGGTCTGATTCCCGGGACCGGCGCCCTGGTATGGGCCGGTTATGGGCTCGCCGCACTGATCTGTGTCCTGCTGGCGGTCCAGATGCGCGTCATGACGGCCAACGAAAAGAATCGCGCATCGCTTCTCGAACAAACTGGCGGCGTCGCGTTCCTCATGCCGCATACGCTACAGGAGCGGCGGACCTTCGATGCCGTGTCTTTGACAGCCGGAATCTGCGAGGAGTTGCTCTTCCGTGGTTTCCTGTTCGCGTACCTGACCGCCGGGCTAGGCGTTTCGGTCTGGCTGGCGGCCTTGCTGTCCTCCGTCGCGTTCGGTTTCGCGCACCTGTATCAGGGCCCGCTGGGCATCTTGAAAACCGGGACCGTGGGCCTGGTGCTCGCGGTCCTCTATGTGATGACGGGCTCCCTCTGGGCGCCGATCGTCGTGCACTTCCTGATGGATCTCTTCGCCGGGCGGATGACGTACAAAGCGGTGAACGAAACGACACCGGAGAACTCGTCCCCCGAGTTGGCCGCAGAATCGGGCTAGGCGCCGAAATCCCCCGCGCTGACACGGACACGGAACAGGATCGTGTACATCACCGGAACAACGCCGAGCGTCAGCACCGTGGATACGACCAGCCCGAACATGATCGCGACCGCCATCGGCTCGAACATCGGACCGCCGCCGAGGTAGAGCGGGATCATGCCACCGAGCGTGGTGACGGTCGTCAACAGGATCGGGCGCAGGCGACGCTGGCCGGCGGTGACGATCGCACGACCTGGCGTCAGTCCGTTCTCCTTGATCTCGATCTCGATGCGGTCGAGCAGGACGATCGCGTTGTTGATCACGATTCCAGCGAGCGACACGATCCCCAGCAATGTCATGAACCCGAAGTAACTGCGCAGGACGAGTAACCCGATCACGACACCGATCATCGCCAGCGGCACGGCCATCAGGATGATCGCCGGCTTGCGCAACGAGTTGAACTGCCAGACCAGAAGCAACACGATCAGCACACCCGCGATCGGTAGCTTGTCCCCGATCGAGGCGTTGGCTTCGTTCGATGCTTCGTCCTCGCCGCCGAGTTCCCAGCCGTAGCCGGACGGCCACCCGCGCTGCTGTTTCTTGAGCCAGGGTGCGAGTTGGTTGTTGACCTCGGTGGCCGTCACTCCCGGAAGAAGATCGGCCTGAACCGTGACCGTCTTCAGACGATCGCGACGCAGGATCTTCGAGGGTTGCCAGACCAATTCGACATCGGCTACCTGCTCGGCCGGAACCGACTGTCCGGTCTGCTGCGAAAAGACGTTTAGGCTGCTGAACTCGGAGATGCCGCGAGCCTGGACCGAACGAAGTGTGACCGGGATCAGATCCTCGCCCTCGCGGAACTTCGTGGTTTCAAGACCGGAGAAACTGGTTCGAAGCGATGTGGCCACGTCCTGATTCGTGATTCCCGCACGCTGCGCACGAGCGCCATCGACGTCGATCAGTAACTTCTTCGAACGACTGCCCCAATCGTCGACGATGTTGAGCGGACCGGACACCTCGCGCAGCTTGGCTTTGATCCCGTCGGTGAGCGAGAAGATCACGGCCGGGTCGCGGCCGGAGACGCGCACCTCGATGGGTTTATCGGCGCTCGGACCGGCGGATAGCGGCTCGATCGTCGCGGACAGACCGGGGATGGTCCCGCAGAATTCCCGCAGCCGTGTCGCGGTACGATCCGCCTCCGCTCGGGTCGTCGTGTTGATGATGATGCCGGCGTACTCCGAGCTGATCTGCGAACCGGTGAAACCGAGCACGAACATCGGCGGGCTGTCGCCGACGAACGCCGTGAAATCGACGACACCGGTCAATTCATCGAGCATGAACTGCTCGACCCGTTGAACGACCTGTTCGGTGGTGTTCAACGGGGTTCCGGTCGGCATATCGAGACTCGCGGTCAACGTGGCGCGATCGCTGTCGGGGAAGAAAATGACCGGTACAAAGCGGAACAACGACATCGCGCCCACGAATGCCAGAACGACGAACAGCAGGGCCACGAACGGTCGGCGTAGACCGACGGACAACCCGCGTCGATAGCCGCGGTAGACCCAGTGGTCGAACTTATCCCCTTCGCTCGGTTTGACCCTGAGACCGGACACGCAGAACAGCGGGATCATCGTCAGCGCCAACACCCACGACGTCAGAAGGGTGATCGTCACGACCTTGAACAGAGAACCGGTGTATTCGCCGACGGCCGATTCCGCGAGGAAGATGGGCAGGAACGCCGCGCTGGTCGTCAACGAGGAAATCAACAACGATGTGCGTAGTTCGCGTGCCGACTTGATCGCCGCGTCGATCGGACGTGCGCCTTCCTGGATGGCGACCATGATGCTCTCGGCCATGACGATGGCGTTGTCGACCAGGAGTCCGAGGGAGATGATCAACGCCGCCAACGACATTTGATCGATTCCCACGCCGACATAGGGCATGACCACGAACGAAACCACGATCGCCATCGGGATCAGGCTTGCGACG
>Ga0224508_10002469_pt1 | contig 15690 bp, 15 predicted proteins | sample SF_Jan12_sed_USG_4_FD_170157 | JGI IMG/M metagenome (GOLD analysis project Ga0224508, IMG submission 170157) | Sediment microbial communities from San Francisco Bay, California, United States - SF_Jan12_sed_USGS_21 | ecosystem: Environmental > Aquatic > Marine > Sediment | place: USA... | reverse complement strand
CGAGGCAATGCAAAAAGACGCCTCATCGCTGCTGAATGAATACTCCGAAGTCAAAGCCGCGTTGGAATCGGCGCGTTATCGAATTGAACAGGCCAACGCACGCAAGGATGCGCTGGCTGCTGAAGCGAGTGATCTCGAGAGCGAGAAGATTTCTGCCGAAGAACAGCTGCGTGACTCCAGCCGAATGCGTGTGCAGGCGGTGGAATCGCTCGAGCTGTTAGCGGCGGAAAAGGGCCAGCTTGAGACGCAGCGTGATGAACTTCGTGCTGAGCTTGCGCGTGTACGGGCGCAGGCTGATGAGGACCGGCAGGCGGTACAGAGTATCGCCATTCAATACGAAAGCCGTCGCACCAGCAAAGATTCGGCAGCCCAGAATCTGCAGCGAATGCAAACGCAGCTGGAGCAATTTCGCTCACGCGAGACGAATATCCGGGAGCAGTTGACTAACAGCCAGGTTCCAATCGTCGATAGCAAAAAATTGCTCGAGGAACAATTGGCGACGCGCGTGCAGGTGGAAGAGGAGCTTGCGGGATCACGGCGGATAGTCGAGGCGATTGAAGCCGAAGTACGGGACCTTGATCAGGTACGAATCAGGGTCGATCAGGCGGTGGACGAGGCTCGACAGAAAGTTAGTGAAACCGAGATGGCGGTTCAGGAGCTGAGGGTCCGCAAGGAAGGGTTCGCCGAGCAACTGGCGCAGACGAGTTTTGACCTCGATGTGTTGCTCGACGAGATTGACGAATCGGCCACCACCGAAAGTTGGGAAGAGAAGCTCGAGAAAAACCGCCGCCGAATTGATCGGCTGGGGCCGATCAACCTTGCGGCGATTGATGAATTCAAGGAGCAGTCAGAGCGTAAGGAATACCTCGATTCGCAATTGGCCGACCTTAATGAGGCACTTTCTACGTTGGAGGGCGCGATCCGTAAAATCGATCGTGAGACACGATCACGTTTTCGAGAAACCTACAATAACGTCAACGGTGGTTTCAAAAGACTGTTTCCGAAACTGTTCGGCGGCGGTCATGCCTACCTTGAATTGACCGGCGATGATTTGTTGACAGCTGGAGTCGCCGTAATGGCGCGCCCCCCCGGCAAACGAAACAGCACGATTCACTTGCTGTCGGGCGGAGAGAAGGCGTTGGCTGCTGTCGCGCTGGTGTTCGCAATCTTCGAATTGAACCCGGCACCATTTTGTATGCTCGACGAGGTTGACGCCCCGCTGGACGATGCGAACGTCGGACGTTTCTGTGAGATCGTCAAGGAGATGTCTGACAAAGTGCAATTTGTATTCATCACGCATAACAAGGTCACGATGGAACTCGCCCGCCAACTGTCCGGTGTTACGATGCAAGAGCCGGGCGTGTCCAGGTTGGTGTCGGTCGACCTCGATGCGGCGGTCAAGATGGCGGCAAACTAGACAGCGACTTCGGGTGGCGGAAAATGGACGGTTTACGCTGGTTACTATTAATCTTCGGGATACTGGTGATCGCCGGTGTCTACTTTTTTAGCCGACGTGAAAAAAAGCCAAGTGACGAAAGCGTCACTAAAATCGAGCGAGTAGAACCTACTCTCGATCAATCTGATCTTGGACCAGACGTCGATATCGGCACGGACGCGCCTGAACTTCCCGCTCCGGCCGACGATAATCAATCTCCCGAACCCGGTGACGAGCAGCCACAAAAGATCGTAACACTGCGACTGGTGGCTCGAAATAAACAGTCGTTTCAGGGCGATGAGTTGGTCTTGAGCATGCGGGGTATCGGCTTGCGTCATGGACAGTTTGGTATTTTTCATCGTTACGACGGCAATGACGAATCCCGAACGATCTTTAGCGCCGCCAGCCTCGTTGAGCCGGGGAGCTTCGACCTCGCGAACATCAAGGAACAGGAGATTCCCGGCATCAGCTTTTTCCTGGTGCTGCCTGGCCCAATAGATGGTGTAGAGGCCTTCGACCTTATGATGGAGTCGGCAAGAGCATTGTCGCAGTCCCTTGATGGAGACTTGCTGGACGAGTCCGGCAGTAATCTGAGTATTCAGAGGGAACGCTATCTGCGTGAGGAAGTGATTCAATATCAGCACCAGTACAGCAATCTGGTCGCCTGATTACCAGCCGCTCATCCCTGATGCCCGCTACAGCAGCTGTTCGAAAAAAAGTCGAGTCCCTGCGCGACGAAATTCGCTACCACAACTACCGTTATCACACGTTAGACGATATCGAGATTCCGGACTCCGAATATGATCGGTTAATGCGAGAGCTGGTGAAGCTCGAGCAGCAGTATCCGGAACTGGTTGTCGCAGACTCTCCAACCCAGAGAGTTGGTGCGGAACCCAGTAGCACATTGCAGTCGGTCCGACATCGCGTGCCGATGTTGTCGCTGGAGAACGTCTTCTCCGAGCAAGAGCTTTATGAGTTTCATACACGAGTCGCCACGAAACTGGAATTCGATGATGACGCCCCGGACCTTGAATACTCGGCGGAGCCAAAGCTCGATGGTGCCGCGGTCAGCATTCTCTATGAAAATGGAGAGCTCGTGCGTGCGGCGACGCGCGGGGATGGATCTACCGGAGAAGATATTACGCACAATGTACGAACCATCGATTCGGTTCCGCTGCGTCTGATTGGAGACGGATTCCCAGCCATGCTGGAAGTACGGGGCGAAGTTTTCATGCCACTCGCCGGATTCGAGGCTTACAACGCCGGAGCGAGAGCGGCCGGCGAAAAGACGTTTGTGAATCCGCGTAACGCTGCGGCCGGCAGCCTGCGTCAACTTGATCCGAAACTGACTGCACAGCGACCTCTCGATGCCTATATTTACTCGGTTGGTTTGGTCGACGATGGTGAACTGCCCGACAAACACAGTGAAATCTTGAGAGAACTGGGAAGGTGGGGGCTCAAGACCTGTCCGGAAAGTCGGGTAGTCAAAGGAGTTTCCGGCTGTCTCTCGTACTACGAGTCGATAGCTAAGAAGCGTGACAAGCTGGCCTACGACATCGATGGTGTGGTTTACAAAGTTGACAGGCTCGCGCTGCAGCGTGAACTTGGATTTGTCTCGCGAGCGCCGCGCTGGGCGGTCGCGCACAAGTTTCCGGCGCAAGAAGAGCTAACCGTCGTCGAGGCTGTCGAGTTTCAGGTCGGTCGTACGGGAGCACTGACGCCAGTCGCCCGGCTGAAGCCGGTATTTGTAGGCGGAGTGACGGTAAGCAACGCGACGCTTCACAATATCGACGAGCTACATCGAAAAGATGTGCGCGTTGGCGATACCGTGATAATTCGGCGGGCAGGCGATGTGATTCCCGAGGTTGTCAGTGTCGTAAAAAATCGGCGTCCCAAAAAGACCATTCCGGTCGACCTGCCTGAGCTCTGCCCGATCTGCGCTTCGCACATAAAGCGTGAGGAGGGCGAGGCAGTTGCACGGTGCACAGGTGGACTATTCTGCAAAGCCCAGCGGACCGAATCGCTTAAGCACTTTGTGTCGAGAAGAGCACTAGATGTTGATGGCCTCGGAGCAAAGTTGATTGAGCAGCTGGTTGCAGAGGACCGTCTCTCCGACCCATCCGATCTTTTTCAATTGTCAGCCGAAGAGCTGAGCCAGCGTGACCGCATGGGGGAGAAATCGGCTGACAATCTGGTTCGCTCGATCGAACAGAGTAAGTCGACAACTTTGGCTCGCTTCCTTTTCGCGCTCGGGATCAGGGAGGTCGGCGAGGCAACGGCAGCGTCGCTGGCCAACCATTTTGGCTCGTTGCCGCCGATCATGTTAGCGACCATTGATGACCTGCAGCAAGTGTCGGACGTTGGTCCTGTCGTCGCTGCGAGAGTGCGAAATTTCTTCGACGAGCAGCACAACCTTGATGTAATTCAGCAGCTGCAAGATAGCGGGCTGCACTGGCAAGATGTCGAACCACAGTCTTCATTGGGGGAGGGGCCGCTGGCCGGCAAAACTTTCGTTATAACCGGCACGCTGGCCTCTATGACGCGCGATGACGCCAAAGCGCTGATTCAGAATGCAGGCGGCAAGGTGAGCGGCAGCGTATCGGGCAAGACGAGTTACCTCCTGGCGGGCGAGAAGGCAGGTTCCAAGCTGGCAAAAGCCCAGAAACTGAATGTGGAAATACTTGATGAGGACGGCTTGCAACGCCTCATGGCCGGTTGAATACGGACAGTCCGCAATTGATGAGGACATGCTGGAATCGCTATTTCTGCACTCTTCAGCTAGAAATGGCTTTTGTTGTTGCCGTTTCAGCGCCTTTATAGGCCCCTAGTGCAGGGACGTTCCGTACTCATTCGTGGAATTTCAGTTGTCTAAGTCATATATTGCATCCTCAATGCAAGACAAGATTAAAGATCGAGTACTCCAGGCCTTCCTGCTGGTAATGCGACCGGTGGTCCGAATTTTGTTGCGGTACGGTATCGGATACAGGGAATTCACTGAGGTCGTGAAGACGACGTACGTTGATGTTGCGTCGTCCGATTTCGGTCTTCGTGGCAGGCCAACCAACGTATCGCGCGTGGCGGTAATGACCGGACTAACACGCAAAGAGATCAAGCGTGTCAGAGACAAGATTGCCAGCGGCGACTCGAGCATTTCGGTGAAGACAACGCCGTTATCTGATGTACTGCATCATTGGCACGCGCAATCTGAGTTTACTGATGCGAGCGGCACTCCATGTAAACTACCATTTACCGGTCTGCGAGGGTCGTTCACAAGTCTTGTGAAACAATTTGGAAGCGACATCCCAGCCGGGGCAATGCGCACCGAGATGAAGAGAGTCGGCGTCATTAGGGAAGATGATAACGGGAACCTCCAGGTGATAGACCGAACATTCAAGTCGGAGAGTAAGGATGAAAACCTACTGACCGTTCTAGTGCATGGCGTATACGCACAGTTGTCGAATGTTTGTCATAACTTTGATCCTGATCGCGTGGATGCAACATGGCCTAGTCGCATAGCTTATACGCAATCGATACAAAAGCCTGCAACCAAGCAATTGCGTCGCATTACAAAAGACAGAATTGTCGATTTTGCGGAGTCCATTGATGACGTGTTTATGGCTTATGAGTCTCTGAACGAAGGCGACGAAGACGTTGCTAAAGCAGTTGCCGTTGGAATTTACTATTTTGAGGAGAGGGACGAGAACGCGGACTATGAATGGTGACCGACAACTGATGGCCCTATAGCCTTAAATCAATAACAAGAGATTAATGTGATTTGTTGGGCAGGTGCAGTTTGGATAAAGAATCATTTTTTCAAATTTCGCCTTTACGCGCGACGTGGTGTGCTATGGCAACGGAAATGGCGTTCATTAGACTTTTTTTTGAAATATCTGTGCATCCAACTTCAAATCAGACGAAGTTCGGGTGTTCTGCAGTCGCAGCCATGCTCAGAAAAAACAGTAAACTAATCAGTAGTTTACATAAGACGCTTTGACAAACTCTTAGAAATGGCATTCCAAGTTGTTGAGGAATGAGCCTTGATAGCCGTATAAGAAATATTAATCCCATATACGGCACATCAACAGCCTTGCAAGCCTCGACGCGCCGATATATTTTACATATTACGCAGGAGAGGTGGCCTTAAATGGGGCAAGAAGTAAAAGACCACTTGAGGCGTGCCCTCTCGCTGATGTTTAAGCCGCTCGTCCGTCTTTTGATAGCGCAAGGTGTAACGCATGCTGAGTTCGCAGAGACAGCGAAGGAAGTCTACGTTGAGACGGCATTGCGGCACTTTGAAAGGGACGGGCGGGTAAATCGTTCACGTGTGGCGATTCTCACGGGATTAACTCGCAAAGAAGTAAAGAATGTTATAGATCGAGCTCTGGCTTCTGATCAAAAAGAAAAGACGTTTTCTAGACCAGCGAGAGTTTTAACTGGGTGGTATTCAGATCCGCGTTATCAGGGTCCTTATGGCATACCACTTGAGTTGCCCTACGATGGGGCAGGTGGCGACGAGCCGACCTTTGTTGATTTGGTAAAGCAATACAGTGGGGATATGGCGCCACGACAGATGTTGAACCAGTTATTGGAATCGGGCTCCGTTGTAGAAGTAGAGGGTAGATACAAAGCGGTCAGCAGAACATTTACGCATGCCCAGCTTTCACCAGAGTTGATCAGGCGGCTTGGAAGTGTTGGTTACCGGGTTTTTTCCTCGGCAGCAAGGAATATAGATAGACAGGATGAAGTTGACCGACATTTTGATCGGATGGTGTTTGCTGACGATGGTTGTACAGACGAAGTCATAAGCTTGTTTGACGAGTACGTTCGTACCCGCGGTCAAGAGTTCTTGGAGGAGCTAGATGTATGGTTTTCGTCCAGAAAGGACTTGAACAAAAAGGGAGAGGCTAGAAAGGAAACCGGTTTGTATATGGTTCATTACGTTGAAGAAGAAGATGAATTATTGAATCTTCAGACGCTTTTAGAAGCGAGAGGAATAGAAAGTAACAACTAGGAATACCCGATAATTGTGTTGACGGTTTCATGAGAGTCTAGGATGACTTTTTTCCGCCAGCGCTAAATCGGATTTTCCAGGGTTGGAGTACAAAAAATAAGGAGCGAAAAATGCGTGATGCAAAAAGCGCCAGGGCTGCTATGGCCTTGGGAGCGACGCTGTTTGCAATGTCTGTCCAGGTTTTAGCGTCAGACGTTAATAGCGGGGCAATGAGTCTTGGGTCATCTGAGTCCTTGCGTATTGATGCCGGCGGTCGGTACGGAATTGATGCTGGAGGACTTCTCGGAATCGATGCCGGTGGTATTTACGGGATTGATGCTGGGGGACTTCTCGGAATCGATGCCGGTGGTATTTACGGGATTGATGCCGGGGGACTTCTCGGAATCGATGCCGGTGGTATTTACGGGATTGATGCTGGGGGACTTCTCGGAATCGATGCCGGTGGTATTTACGGGATTGATGCTGGGGGACTTCTCGGAATCGATGCCGGTGGTATTTACGGGATTGATGCCGGAGGACGTCTCGGAATTGATGCCGGTGGTATATACGGGATTGATGCTGGAGGACTTCTCGGAATTGATGCCGGTGGTATTTACGGGATTGATGCCGGAGGACGTCTCGGAATTGATGCCGGTGGTATTTACGGGATTGATGCCGGAGGACGTCTCGGAATTGATGCCGGTGGTGTTTACGGGATTGATGCTGGAGGACGTCTCGGAATTGATGCCGGTGGTATTTACGGGATTGATGCTGGAGGACGTCTCGGAATTGATGCCGGTGGTATTTACGGGATTGATGCTGGAGGACTTCTCGGAATTGATGCCGGCGGCAGGCTTCTTGCCGGCCCAGTCAACTCGATCGATCGAACAAACGGCGTTTTCGAGTCTATGGGACAAATCGTTATGGCGTCGCAGTCAATGCTCGCCCAAATGAAAGTCGGTGATTTCGTTTCAGTGACAGGCTCTGTGGTTTCGGCCGGATGGCTTTACGCTGACGACGTTTCAGTTTCCTCAAAGCTCTATGTTCCTGGATCTACGAGGGTCTTCGTGAGTGGAATGCTTAGTTCTGTAGATACTCGAAACGGTACCGCTCGAATCGGCGGCCTGACCGTTGACTACACGCCAAGCCTCGCCAGCACGAGAGCGCCGACAGGCGCCGTGTGGGGTTTCAGCGGAATCATCCCGGAAAGGAATGGAGTATTGATATCTGAGGGTTCTGGCAGTCGGTGAGTTTGAATGCCCGGACCGGCATTCTGAATATCGCTCAGTACGAATTGCCGATCCGGATAGAAGGGTACCCAGCCCAAGAAAAAAGGCCGCGTCCGTGGCCTTTTTTTTATGCATATTCATCGCCCATAAAAAAGTCGGCGTCCCTGCCGACTTAGATCTCGATTCAACCAATTAAGGAGAGTCGAGGGTTGGAGGAGCCATTCCCGAGCGATTAGGAATGACTCGCGAAAATACTAGGAATGTTGACGCAACGACGGTGTGACTCGTGTCACAAATCGATTTTTGCAATAGAAAAGGGCGCAGTTAAGCGCCCCAAGCTGAACAAAAAAGCTGCGTTACGTTAAATCGAAATTAATCCGACAAGCTGGCGCGCAGTTCCTGAAGATACTTCTGGAGTTTTCCCTGCTCGACACGTTGTTTGATCACGTCGCGAACGCTTTCCAGCGTTGGCGGCGAAGTAGGACGAGAGTCTTCTCGTAAGATTACGTGCCAGCCAAATTGTGTTTGCACCGGCGCCTTGGTAAATCCACCATCTTCGAGTTTGGCAGCTGCCTGCGAAAATGGGGCGACCATCTGGTTCGGTGCGAACCAGCCGAGATCACCACCGTTGGGTCCGGATGGGCCAGTTGATTTTTCCGTGGCCAATTTCGCGAAGTCCGCTCCGCCCTCGAGCTCGGTAATCAGACTCTGCGCCTCACCTTGCGTTTCAACAAGGATATGGCGAGCCTTGAATTCGAGCGGTGGCGAGCTTTCCACCTGCTGGGCATAAGCAGCCTTTATTTCTTCATCGGTAGCCTGGTTCGACTCCACGAAGTCAGCTGCGACAGCCTGTGCAAGTATGCCCCGCGACTGTAATTCGAGCTGTGCCTTGGTACGCGGGTTGTTGGCCAGCTGCTTCGCCTTCGGCTGCGTTGTGAGCAGGTAGAGGTCCTTTAGCTCGTTCAATACGTTGGCACGTTCTTCTGCCGTTGCCTCGGACACAGGCTTCTGAATGCGTGATTCGAGATACATATTGAAGACGTTGTCTGAGATGTCAGTCCCGTTAACGGTCGCGGCCGTCTGCGCCCACGATGGCGCGGCATAAATGGCGGTGGCAGCTGCAATCAATCCTGCAGCGCGAAATGCCCCAGACATTTTGGGAGCGATATTGAAAATCATGTTTTATTCCTCTTTGCGAAGTGAGCGCATGATATACGATATGACGCACATCACGCGTAAAAGGTTCGTTGAAAAAGTGTGATTTACGGCTGATTTTCGGCTGGCGTGTGCGACTTTATGCGCAATGCGTGAATATCGGTATCCATCAAGTCGCCGAGCGCCGCATAAATCATCCGGTGGCGCTGCAGCGAGCGCAGCCCCGCGAATTTCTCAGACACAATGAATACTTCAAAATGTCCGCGTCCATCTCGCGCACCCTGATGCCCGGCATGCAGGTGACTTTGATCTTTGATTCGTAACTCGGATGGCGAGAAGGTCTCCCTCAGAGCGTTTTCAATTCTCTCTACGCGGCTTGCGCTCATTGGAGCACCAGTTTGAACGGCTTAACGCTAATGTCCCTGTAAACCCCAGAAAGCACATAGGGGTCATCGTTCGCCCAGTCTTGGGCCTCCTCGAGTGACGCAAATTCCGCGATGACAATGCTCCCTGTATATCCGGCTGATCCCGGCTCATTCGAATCTATGGCCGGGCTCGGGCCCGCCACCAGCAAACGACCCTGATCGCGCAGTGCTTCAAGTCGCGCGATATGCGCGGGACGCGCTTTCGTGCGCTTCTCGAGACTGTCTTCAACATCATGGCAAACAAACGAGTACCACATCGCTTCTATTCCTTTTCTCCCAGATTTTCATCGCTGCCGATCAGGCGCGCTATCCAGAGTGTCTGGGCCAGCATGAAAATGAAGGTTAGCGCCATCAGACCGAAAACCTTGAATTTCACCCAGGTCGCCTCGGAAAAATTGTAGGCAACATATATATTCAGAATTCCTGCCGCGATAAAAAAGAGCACCCAGACGAGATTCAACTTGTTCCATTGCGACTGCGATATGTTTTCGAGGGGGATGCCGTCGACCAGTCCGAAGAATCTTTGCACAAGGAGCTTCTCGCCGATCCAGAAACTGCCGAGGAATACGACGGCAACGACCCAGTAGAAGATCGTTGGTTTCCAGAATAGAAAATATGGATTACGGAAATACAGGGTCAGCGTGCCGGCGACCAATAAAAAGACCGTCGACCAGAAATACATTTTGTCGAAGGATTGCGTACGCAAGTATTTGACGAGCAGGCCGATGGGCATCGCGATCATCAACACGATCAACGCGAAGTAAATGCCTTTATAGAGAAACGCGGCAAGGAACAGGATCAGGGGCAGGAATTCGAAAAGGACATTCATTTGCGTTCGCGGGATGCTCAAAAAAGGAGCGAATAATACGCAATTTGTGGTTTCGGCACCATCGCGAAAAGGGGTATACGTCACGGTATGCCTCACCTACAATCCGCGGATGGCCACGATGATCGAAATCCATCCGCGAGACCCTCAGCCGAGGAGGGTCCAGGCCGTTGTCGAGATCATGCAGGCCGGCGGGCTGGTGGCGTACCCCACGGATTCCAGTTACGCGTTTGGCTGCCATATTGGCGACAAGAAAGCGATGGACAGGATTCACAGAATTCGGCGCACGGACAAGCGGCACAATTTCACGCTGATCTGCGCCGACCTGGCCGAAATCAGTCTTTACGCGAGGGTCGAAAACTGGGCCTATCGCATGATCAGATCGATGACCCCGGGACCCTATACATTCGTTCTCCCGGCAACCCGCGGAGTGCCCAAACGCCTCCAGAATCCGAAGCGTCGTACCATTGGCCTGCGCGTGCCGGATCATCGGCTCGTGCAAGATATCCTTCAGTCATTGGGCGAGCCGATCATGAGTTCCACGCTGTCGCTGCCTGGCGATGCTACGCCGCTAACGGATCCGTTGGAGATCGAAGCGCGAATCGGCCATCAAATCGAGGCGATAGTAGATGCAGGGCCCGCCGGGATCGAGCCTACCACGGTGCTGGACTTGTCGAGCGGCACGGTCGAGATTCTGCGTCTCGGCCGCGGCGACGTGAGTCAGTTCACTTGATCTGCGTAATTTGCGTTAGAATGCGGCGACCTACGACGGATCCTCTATGAAGCCCGAATTGAAAGTCCTGACACGCGCTGACGCGCCGAAACCGCCGCAGGACGAGAAGCAGTCGCCGGCACAGGCGGAAATGCCGTTTGCGGTCGTCGACGGCGAGCCTGTGACGACGTTGCCGCAGGATCTTTATATTCCTCCGTACGCCTTGCAGGTATTTCTCGAAGCATTCGAGGGTCCGCTTGATCTGCTGCTGTATCTGATCCGCCGTCAGAACATCGATATTCTCGATATCCCGATCGCGGAGATTACCAAGCAGTACGTGCAGTACATCGAGTTGATGAAGGAAATGCAGCTTGAACTGGCCGGCGAATATCTGCTGATGGCCGCGATGCTGGCCGAAATCAAGTCACGGATGCTGCTGCCTCGTCCGGAAATCGAAGATGAGGAAGAAGACGATCCACGAGCTGAGCTTGTCCGACGACTGCAAGAGTATGAACGTTTCAAGAAAGCCGCCGAGGAAATCAGCGAGCTACCGCGCCTGGAGCGGGACGTTTTTGTTGCAAATGCGGATGCACCGGAGCGCAAGGTCACGGCGAAATTGCCTGATGTTACGCTCAAGGAACTGCTTCTGGCTTTCCATGATGTACTCAAGCGTGCGGAGATGTTTTCCAATTTGCACATGCAGCGTGAACCGTTATCGGTTCGACAGCGCATGAGCGAGATCCTGACACGCATCAAGGCGGGATCCTTCACCGGTTTCGGTGACCTGTTCGACGCTGAAGAGGGTCGTATGGGCGTAGCGGTGACCTTCATCGCGCTACTCGAGTTGTTACGCGAATCGGTCGTCGAGGTGGTACAGGCAGACGCCTATGCACCGTTGCACATACGTGCCGCATCAGCCGTGCGACTCGTGGCCGACGATGGCGAGTTGCAAGTTGATGAATCGATAGAATGACGTTGAGAATTTTCCCGAATGGACACTACTGAAATAAAACACTTCGTTGAGGCAGCGTTGCTAGCTGCAGGTCGGCCATTGAGCATTGACCAGCTGAAAGGCCTGTTTGATGGTCGGTCAGCGCCGGAGAAAGCCGAGATTCGGCGTGCCATTGCCACGCTCAATGATGAGTACTCGGAGCGTGGCATCGTGGTGGCCGAGGTCGCGTCGGGCTTTCGCATGCAAATAAAATCTGCGATGGCGGATCGACTGCAAAAGTTGTGGGAGGAGCGACCGCCACGCTATTCACGTGCGCTGTTCGAGACGCTATCCCTGGTCGCCTATCGACAGCCCGTCACACGTGGAGAGATTGAGGAAATTCGTGGTGTATCGGTTAGTTCGAATATCGTGCGCACTTTGCTCGAAAGGGACTGGGTACGGGTTGTCGGGCACCGGGACGTGCCCGGCCGACCGGCAATGTTCGGCACGACCAAGACTTTTCTCGACTATTTCGGCCTGAAGAAGCTGGAGGATCTGCCGCCGCTGGCCGACTTATCCGATTGGGAGAGTTTGCGGGTGCAGCTGGACCTGCCAGAGGTTGACGACCAGATCACGAGTGGCGAATCCCTCGCAGCAGAGGCTGCCGCTCGGGATCTGCCCGTGTTGTACGGCGAAGATCACGATCAAGCGGAAGCGCCAGCTGAGCCACCGCAGCTGCGAGTTCTTTCGACCAACGCCGAACCGGAAATTGAGGACATTGAGCCCGAGGAGCGTCTGCGCGTGTCGGAGTGGCCAGACCCTGCCTGACCGGATACAAAAGGCACTGGCGAGCGCAGGTCACGGCTCGCGCCGCAAAGTCGAAACCTGGATACGCGAAGGGCGCCTGACGGTCAATGGCCGACTGGCCCAGATCGGCGATCAAATTGATGGATCCGAGAAGATCGCTCTCGACGGCAGGCCACTGTCTGTCCGCAGCATCCCGCAACCGCACCGCCACATCATTTATAACAAGCCTGGTGACGAAGTCACGACACGCAACGATCCGGAGGGCCGCAAGCAGGTATTTGACAACCTGCCGCCACTCAAGGGCGCTCGATGGGTCGCTGTCGGCCGACTGGATCTTACGACAACGGGTCTGCTGATATTCACAACGGATGGCACGCTCGCTAATGCTTTGATGCATCCCTCGGCCGAGATCGTTCGCAAATACGCCGTTCGGGTGCATGGCAATCCTTCGCGGGATGATCTCGAACGAATTACTACTGGAATTGAATTGGCAGATGGACCGGCCTGTTTCGATTCCGTCGAACACGCGGGTGGCGATGCTGCCAACCGATGGTTCAACGTTACATTGACCGAGGGCCGTAATCGGGAGGTGCGGCGACTTTGGGAGGCGCTAGGCTACGAGGTTAGCCGCTTGATTCGGGTTGCCTATGGCCCGATCCAACTGCCCCGGAAACTGAGACGAGGCCGCTACGAGGCGCTAACGCCGGTTCAGGTTCGGGCGGTGTATCTTGCCGGAGGTCTGGCCGCGCCGGGCCATGGCACGGCACGAAAGAGAAAGAAGAAGCGCGTCAAGAAGCGCTAGGTCAGGGCCTCATTCGCAACGCAGCGGTTACTGGGCGTCGAAGCTCTCCCCGGTGACGCCCTTGCTGTCGGGACCCAGCAAGAATATGTACGGAGCAAGAACCTCCTCGGGTTTCTTCAGGCAGTCCCGGTCCTCCGCCGGATAGGCGGAGAGACGCATCTTGGTCCGAGTAGGCCCCGGATTAATGCAGTTGGATCGCAGCTTGCTGTGGCGATGCTCGTCTGCAAGCACTTGCGAAAGCCCTTCTGTGGCAAATTTCGACGCCGCATAGGCACCCCAGAATGCTTTTCCGGTGCGGCCAACACCACTACTGGTAAAAACCACACTGGGGTCGTCGGACTGTTGAAGTAACGGGAGTAGCACCTGGGTCATGGCAAAGACAGACGTCAGATTGACATGAATCACTTTCTGCCACATGACCGCGTCATATTGCTCGATCGAAAAACGCTCGCCCAGAATGCTGGCGTTATGCACTAGACCGTCGAGTCTTCCGCATTCCGAATCAAGACTCTCGGCCAGAGAGTTATACGATTCGCTGTTCGCCGATGCCAGTTCCAAGACGGCGATCGATGGGCGTGGCGCACCGGCCATGGACTCGATCTCGTCGTACACCTTCTCGAGCTTGCTGACGTTGCGACCGTGCAGGATGACCTGCGCGCCCAGGCCGGCGGCGTGCAGGGCAAGGGCGCGACCAATGCCATCCGTTGCGCCGGTGATCAGGATGACCCGTCCCCGCAAAATGTCGTCGGGATAGGCGTAATCCCGCGGATGTGCGGTCACGTGTCGCCGCCCTCGATCATTGTCCGCGGTACCGGTTCCAGCGTATCCGTCTTCTCGATTTCCTTGCTCGTGCGCACGCCGAGTTCGACAAACTTTCGCGCCCCGGGCAGTACGCTGCGTTCCAGTGAGCCAACGGCCCGATTGTAATTTTCAACACTGCTGGCAAGTTGTCGCCCGACACGGTTCATGTGAGTAACGAAGGCTGCGAGGCGTCCGTACAAATCCTCGGCCAGGATTCGAATTTCCTTGGCGTTGTCGGCGAGAGCCAATTGCCGCCAGCCGTACGCGACGGCTTTGAGCAGCGCGACGAAGCTCGTGGGCGTCGCCAGTATGATCTGCTTCGACAAAGCGTATTCGATCAGGTCGGGTTCCTCGTTCAGGGCTGCACTCAGGAACTGGTCGCCGGGGATAAACAGAATGACGAACTCCGGACTGGCGTCAAACTGTTCCCAGTACGCCTTTGATGCGAGCGTTCGAATATGCGACCGGACATTCTTCGCATGGCGTTCAAGGCCGAGCTTGCGCTGCGCATCGTCCGTAGCTTCGACCGCATGCAGGTATGCATCGAGAGGCGTCTTGACGTCGACGACGAGTTCGCGATTGTCGGGCATGCGCACGATCAAATCCGGGCGAATGATCTGGCTTTCTCCCGCGACATGCACCTGTTCGACGAAGTCGCAGTGTTCGACCATGCCGGCGAGTTCGATCAGGCGCCGCAACGTGATTTCGCCCCAGCGACCGCGTACTTCCGGGCGCCGCAGGGCTTTGACCAGGTTTTGAGTTTCCTGCGTCAATGATTTCTGATTGAGCTGCATCGCCTCGAGCTGGTTCTTGATGCCGCCATAGGCCTCACTGCGCGCCTTTTCCAATTCGGCGATTTGTCGTTGCGATGCCTCGAGTGAGTCGCGTATCGGTTTGACCAGTGCTTCGACCGCCTTTTCCCGTTCGCTCAGTTCCCGTTTGGCGCGCTCCTGCTGGGTGCCGAGATTCTGCTCGGCCATGCGCAGGAAACTTTCACTGTTCGATTTCAATGATTGATTCGACAGGTTGTTGAAGGCCTGCGTCAGCTTGAGGTTCGCCAGCTCGAATGCGGCCTCTCGTTCATCCTGCAGCGCCTCCTGGTTCTTGAGCTGACTTTCCGTGTGCGAGATTTGCTGCAGCAATTGCTTGCGCCGCCGCCGGAAGATCAGCCAGAAAACCAGCGCGCCTATGGCAAAACCGATTGCCAGCGCCGGCGCGCCAATCTCGATATAGACCGGATCAATCGTTATTGAAATCATCGAAGCTCAACCGTGACCGCGTTGCGAATAATCTGCGATAACTCATTGGCGGAAACCGCAATCATATCAGCCCCCCATTCGCGGGCATCGTCATCCTCGGTGATATAGCCGTACGCAGCAGCGATCGTAGCGGCACCGGCCCGCAAACCGGCTTCAATATCACGAGCTGCGTCACCGACATATATCGTCCGGTGCGGCGGCACGCCGGCGATGTCGCAGCCGAGCAGGATCGGTTCGGGTGCCGGTTTGCGTACAGCCAGAGTATCGCCACTGATCGCGCAGACGCTGCGGCTCGCAAGCCCGAGTTGCTCCAGCAAC
>Ga0224508_10002468_pt1 | contig 15692 bp, 16 predicted proteins | sample SF_Jan12_sed_USG_4_FD_170157 | JGI IMG/M metagenome (GOLD analysis project Ga0224508, IMG submission 170157) | Sediment microbial communities from San Francisco Bay, California, United States - SF_Jan12_sed_USGS_21 | ecosystem: Environmental > Aquatic > Marine > Sediment | place: USA... | reverse complement strand
TCGTGCACATCGATGGCTTCGGCTTGCGCCTCAACGGCGATCATGTGCCCGTTGGCGGCCGGTACCCAACCAAGCTCTGGGATGAGGGAGACGTGATCGCCGATTCACAAGAGCTCACCGTTCCTGCAAACTATCGTGTCGGCGACTACGCGATTTACGTGGGCTGGTTCAGCGGAAACAAACGCCTCGAGCTGGACTCGGGCGCGAACGAGGTGGAAAACCGGCTGAACGTCGGCACGCTGCGAGTTCGGTAGGCCGCGCCTCAGTCCGCGAACACCGAAGCAGCCAAATCCAGGCCGCCCGGGAAGGCACGCTCGGCTCGCTCTACATCCGGTTCGCGCGCCGGCGTCTTCTCGATGGTCCGAGAAGCGGGGCCGTCGTATTCGACCGGGAGCGAAGGAGCTGCCCAGCCGACGACGGTCCGACCGGGATTGAGCGCAGGCTCGTAGGTTTCCGCCACGCCGACCGGAACACCCGTGAGCGTGCGCTGATCCAAGATGAACGCCTCGTCTGCCCTGAGACCACGCATGCTCCGCGTCAGACGGCGGCGCTCGTCTCTTCGTAGCGCCTCGAACGCGATGCCCATGCCTACGGCGTTCCCGTCGCCGGCTCTTCGTTGGAGCTCGACTCGCTGGACGCGGCCCGCCACGTAAAGCGGATCTTCCCAATCAGGCGGATAGAACGTCAGGGTCACCTGGCTACCGGTTTCCAGAAGGAGATCGGTTTGAATCCAAAGACCGTCTTCGCTCACGTCGGTGACCCGATGCGTGATCGCCTCGCCCCACAGCTCGGAGTAAACCTCGCATTCGAGGTCGACGAGCCGTCGAACCGCCGTGCGCGCCTCGCGTTTGGCCCCGAACTGGCGAGCTGCCATAGGAAAGCTTGTATGCGAGCAGACCCTCGCGCGCCAAATTACGGGCCGAGCTCGACGAGCTGGTCGGATTCGAGCACGTAGCGAGTTTGATCCCAGCTTCCCGGTGTGGCCGTCGCGCGGCCGTTGCCGATCTGGTACATCCAGAGCCCTTCCCGGCCCGCATGGGTCGTGCTGCCCGAGCAAAACAAGTCCAACGGGGTCTCCGGGATGCGGATGTGATAGCGCCAGTGAATGTGGCCGTGCAGGATCGCGCCGTTCCGCGCCGCAGCGCTGATCTCCAATAGCTCGTCAGCGTTCTCGAGCCCGTGCGCCGGCCTATCCGGCCGACCGTTGGCGAGCCGAGGCGCATAGTGGGTGGCGATGATCACAAAGGGATCGAATAGGCGCGGATCGTCCAAGATCCGCGCGAGCGCGTCGAGCTGATCATCCGGGATGCGCCCGCTCGAATAGGTGAACTTTGGATTTGCGCGGGCGCTGTTGACGCCGACCAGCGCCAAGCCCTCGGCCGGAAACCAAACCTGCGGCCAAACGCCGTCGACCGAATACTCCGGAAGCTCGGTCTTCATGAGCGCGCCGAAGTGCTGGTCGAACCAGCCTGCTTCGACCGTGTCGCGCAAATAAAGATCGTGGTTTCCCGGAACCGTGAAGAAGCCGAGCGGCGCATGGGTGAGCGGTTCGATGATCTTGCGTGCGTATGCGATCTCGGGCTCCGTGCCGAGCGCGGTGTAGTCCCCGGTGCAGATCACGAGGTCGACCCCCTGCTCTTTGGAAAACCTCGCGAGGGCTTCGACCTTCTGCTCTGCATCGGCGAAGACGCGCCGGCGCCTGAAGCTAAGATTTGCGAGGCCGACGATGCGCTTGTTCAGGAAGCTGCTGAACGGCACCCCTGGGAAGCCATCCTCGAGGTGCACATCGCTCACGTGCAGAACCTTGATCACGGCCATTGCGCTGGCGCCTGCAAACCCGCCCCTTCGTCGAGGGCGAAACGAACGTTGAGGCATTGAATCGCCTGACCCGAAGCGCCTTTGACGAGATTGTCGATCGCACTCATCGCGATGACCGTACCGCCGCGGCGATCCTGGGCATAGCCGAGGTGTACCCGGTTCGACCCTCGCACCCAGAGGGTGTCCGGGTGCTCGCCTTCGTCGAGCACCAGCACCGAAGGAGACCCTTGGTAGAGCTCGCGAGCCGCTTCGATGCACTGGGCCGCCGTCAGGTTCGAATCCACAGGCTGCGCATAGCAGGTCGCAAGAATTCCACGCGTCATCGGAAGCAGATGAGGAACGAACGCGATCCGAATGGGGACCTGAGCAAGCCGACTCAGCTCCTGCTCGATTTCGGGCCCATGCCGATGCGCTCCGGCCTTGTAAGCTCGGACGCCTTCCGCCGTTTCCGGAAAATGGGTCGCGCTCGAAACGCCGCGACCGGCGCCCGATACGCCGCTCTTGGCGTCAACGGCGATGCCTTCCGCCCGGACGAGACCGTTTTTCACCAGGGGTGCGAGCGCAAGGGTCGCAGCGGTTGGGTAGCACCCCGGTACGGCGACGAGGTCGGCGTCATGGAGCTCGTCCCTGTGAAGCTCCACCAGGCCGTACACTGCTTCGGACAAGCGCTCTGGAACGGGATGCTTGCCGTACCAGGCCTCGTAGACCGAGAGGTCCTCGAAACGGAAGTCGGCAGAGAGGTCGAAGACTTTTTGTCCGCGTTGCCGCAGGGCGCTGACTGCTTTGGCGCTTGCCGCATGAGGCAGCGCGCAAAACGCGACATCGGCCTGCTCGGCGATCGCGTCCGGATCGAAAGGCTGCACGTCACCGTGCACGATGCCCCGAAGGCTCGGCAAGACGTCGGCGACCGATTTACCGGCGCTGGCGTTCCCCACGATCGAAGCGAGCTCCAAGGATGGGTGAGCCAGGACTAGACGCACGAGCTCCGCCCCGGTGTAGCCGGTTCCTCCGACGATCGTCGCGCGTATGGGCTTCGAGGTCATCTGCTCAACTCCATCCTGATACTCACATGTGCGTTGTCTACAGCATTAAGCAAAAAAGCCGCGGCACTGAAGGCGCCGCGGCTCGAGATTGGAGATCCGAAGTACTCAGCGCTTCGAGTACTGGAACTTCTTGCGGGCGCCGGGCTGACCTGGCTTTTTACGCTCCTTCTTGCGAGCGTCGCGGGTCATGTAGCCTGCCTTCTTGAGGACCGGCTTGTTGTCTTCGTCCATGCCGACGAGCGCGCGCGCGATACCGTGTCGAACGGCCTCGGCCTGCGAAGAGACGCCGCCTCCGGAGACGTTGACCTGCACGTCGAATTGGCCCTGCTTCGACAGAGCGGCAAAGGGTTGCATCGCGATGATCCGAAGGATCTCTCGGGGAAAGTAGTTTTCAAAGGTGCGACCGTTGACGGTCACGTTGCCGGTGCCCGCACTGAGGAAGACGCGCGCGATCGCGTTCTTTCGCTTCCCCGTGCCGTAGTTCCGTCCGTCTATGACTTTAGCGTGTGTCATTAACCAATTCTCTCGAAATCAAAGGGGAAAGGGCTCGGGCTGCTGCGCCACGTGGGGGTGCGTGCCTTCCGCGTGGACTTTCAGCTTGCGAAACATCTGACGGCCAAGGCTGTTCTTTGGAAGCATGCCCTTGACGGCGCGCTCGACGACGAAGCTAGGCTTGCGCTCGAGCAGGTCACCGTAGCTCTCGGAGGTGAGACCGCCCGGGTAACCGGAGTGCCGCTGGTATTGCTTGTTCGCGAGCTTGTTGCCCGTGAGGCGGACCTGGGCAGCGTTGATGACGATCACGAAGTCGCCGGTGTCGACGTGCGGCGTGTACTCGGGACGGTGCTTGCCACGAAGAACGTGGGCCACCTTGGACGCAAGACGGCCAAGCGGTTGGCCCGCTGCATCGACGACATACCATTTGCGTTCGATTCCAGACGCTTTGGCACTCTGGGTAGCCATGAGATTCGCTCCTAAGACCCCGTTTAGGGGCGCGTTTCGTAGCCGCCGGTCTAGCTGGTGTCAAGCGGGCACGGCGGGACAACCGTCGGCGGAAACCCTGGGTTTTCGAGGCATACCCAATCGGCTGTCCACCCTGAGCTCGAATTGGGTTAGAAAGGGTAAGGTATGAGAATTCTTATCCAAACGGGTGGTGAGCCGCGGGCCTGCTTCCCGTGGAGCGCGATGCCGTCCCTGTTGATCGCTGCCTCGCTCTTCTTTGCAGCGGGAGGCGCCCAAGCCCAATCGGGAGAGATCCGCTGCTCGGTCACCGAGAACGGCGCACCCGCCCGCGGTACGGTTTCGGTGACGCAAAATGGAAAAGATGTTGGCGCAGGCTCGTGCGGCGCCACCCTTTCGGTGCCGGCTGGAAAGTGCAAGGTCACCGTGAGGTTGGACGGCGCACTCGACAATCCATCGCAGGTCGTCGACGTCGAGGTCAGCCCGGGACAAACTGCGCCGGTTACCGTCGACTTCAAGACCGGAGTGCTCGCAGTGACGATCGAAAGCAAGGCTCAAAGCGGCACCGGACTCGTCACGGTCAACCGCGGCACCAAACGCATTGGCACCCTCGGCAGCGGTGTCGCCGCGCGGTTGAGCGCGGGGAAGTACCAGGTCGTGGTTCGGCTGAGGGGCCAGGAACGCCGTTACGACGTCGATTTGCGCCCTGGGCAACGCCGCCTCGTTCGCGCGCAGTTCTAGTTCGCCTTTCCGTAAAAAGGCGGAATACAAACGAAACTACGTATACTCGACCCGATCCCGCACACTGCTAGGGTCTTACTCAGCGATGACCAATCTGCCGGAGCTCGCGCGGCGGTCACCGACGCCAGCGCCTTATTCGCCCAACGCGATCCTACGATGGCTCTACCGGCGTTTCTTCGCGCACATCCGAGTCGACGAGAACTGGAGCCGGGGCGTGCGCGAGGCCGCCAGCCAGGGCGTCGTCGTGTACGTGATGCGGTCGCTGTCGTTCCTGGACTTCCTCTGCCTCGACTTCCTCTTGAAGAAGTTCGGCTTGCCCTTGGTGCGCTTCGTGAACGATCTGGGCCTGTGGATCCTCGAGCCCTTCGGCAAAGGCGAGCGCCGATTGAGTCTGAGGCGACAGATCCCAGAAGCGGATGCGCTACAGCAAACCGTTGGTGACGGGTATAGCGCGCTGCTCTTCCTGAGACGGCCGCCGAAGCTTGGCAGCCAGGCTCGCCGTGGCCGTGAGCTCGAAGTCGATCTCATCGAAACGCTCGTCGCGAAACAGCGCGTCAACCCGCGGCCGATTCTTCTGGTCCCGCAGACGTTCGTTTGGAGCAAACAGGCTGGGACCGCGAGCCCGAGCCTGCTCGATCTGCTGTTTGGCCCGGTGCAGTGGCCGGGCCGGGTGCGTGTGTTCTGCCAGTTCCTGCTGAACTATCGGGACGCGAAGCTGCGTTCGGGAGAGCCGTTCAACCTTCAAGAGTTCCTCAAGAAAAACCCCGAGCTCACGGACGCCGAAACCGCCGACAAGATTCGCTTCGCGCTGCTCCGGCGAATGGAGCGCGACCGGGCAGTCATCATCGGCCCGATTAAGAAGACGACCGCTCGCATCCAGGACGAGCTCCTGCGCAGCCCGCGGGTCCGGACCCACATCGAGCAGTATGCGGCAGAAAAAGGGATTTCGTACGCCAAAGCTGAAAACGTCGCCCACAAACAGCTACGAAAGCTGTGCGCCAAGCAGAGCTTGTTCGTCGTAGACCTGATGCACCGGTTCCTCACCTGGGTTTGGTCGAAGATGTACGACGGCGTCGTGATCGACAAAGAAGGCGTCGAACGAGTTCGCGAAGCAGCCCGCGACGCCTCGCTCGTTCTCCTGCCCAGCCACAAGAGCCACATCGACTACCTGGTCTTGAGCGACATGCTCTACGGCCACGCGCTGATGCCCCCGTTAATTGCGGCCGGGGAAAACCTGAGCTTCTGGCCTATTGGCGTTCTACTTCGACGTGGTGGTGCCTTCTTCATTCGTCGAACCTTTCACGAAGATTCGCTCTACCCCGTGCTCGTCGAAGCCTACATGCGAAAACTCATCGCCGAAGGCTTCACAGTCGAATTCTTCCTGGAGGGCGGACGTTCGCGGACGGGCAAGGCCCTTCCGCCGAAGTACGGCCTGCTGTCGATGGTCTTCGACTCGGCGTCGAAGCTACGCGGTACCAAAGTCAAGCTCGTTCCGATTTCGATTGGCTACGAGCGCATCATCGAAGAGCGTTCCTTCGTCCACGAGCTCTCGGGCGGGGACAAGCAATCGGAAAATGTCGGAGACCTGATCAAGAGCTCGAGCATCCTCCGGTCGAAATGGGGCAGGCTCTACGTTCAGTTCGGCGAGATCATCGACTTCGACGAGTTCAACGAGGATCTGATGAAGCGAGGGGACGGCGTATTTTCGAAGGCAGGCAACATCACGGCGGACCAAAAGCGGAGCGCTGTGCGCGCCCTGGCGCACAAGGTGATTTACTCGATCAACGAGGTCACCGTCGTGACGCCGGCGGCGCTCGTGGCCACCGCGCTCCTGAGCCATCAGAAACGCGGCATGACGCGGGCCTCGTTACTCACCGCTTGCCAGGATCTTCTCGCCACGCTCGATGTCATGGGCGCTCGAATCGCTCACCAGCTACGCATCGGCGATGCGCGCATCCGTGAAGACACGATCGACGAAGCGCTGCACTTGTTCCTGGATGCGCGGCTCATCGTCGCTCACGACACGGGGCCCGAGCCGATCTACACGATCGATTCAGAACGCCGAATCGCTCTCGAATACTACCAAAACACGATCATTCATTTCTTCGTGCCGCGTGCTTTGATCGCGGCCGGCCTGCTGGTCGACACGGATCAATGGGTCGACATCGCGCGCCTCAACGACCGCGTCCAGCAGCTGTCGCGCGTGTTCAAGCACGAGTTCATCTTTCGAACCGATGCCACGTTCGACCAAATCTTCGAAGATGCACTTCGCGACATGGTGGAGGCCCGCGAGATCGAAGTTCGCGACGGGTACGCACAAGCGACCGAGGGCGCGATGCGGCACAGGCTCGAACGATACGCGGTGATGCTCCAGACCTTCTTCGAAAGCTATTTGCTCGCGCTGCGAGGCGCTGAAATCGTGCTCGATGGGCCGATACCGAAGAAGGATTGGTACAAGCGCACCCTCGCGCTTGGGCAACAGATGTACTTAGCCGGCGAGATCGAACGGCGCGAGTCCTTGTCGAAGCTCAAGCTTGAAACGGCGCTCAAGGCGCTTCAAGACTACAAGCTGGTTGAGCTGAGCGGCGACATCCTCGAACGCGGCGAAGGCGTCGAATCTGTGAGCGACCTCCGGGCCCTAGAGCCGAAGCTCACCGGATTTCTTCGCTGAGCGTCTCGGCGGGCTGGTTTTCCAGACGCTGCACACGTCCTGCAGGACGCAATGCTCGCACTTGGTGAGGTCAGGCCGGCTCGGGCAGTCCCGCGAGACGCCCAGGTGGCAGAGTGCGAAGTCGTATTTGACCGGATCCTCCGAATCGAACTTTCGCAGCGCGGCCGTGATCTCCTCGGCGGTCGCCCAACTCGCAGTGCGGCGATTGGTCAGACCGAGGTTCCGGCTGATGCGGTGGACGTGCGTGTCGACGGGAATCAAGAGTGCCGAGGGGGAGATGGGCCAGAGGCCAAGGTCGACTCCATCGGCGCAGCGAATCATCCAGCGGGCATAGAGCACGAGGCGCTTGCAAGCGCTGCCGGCTCGGGGGTCGCTAATCAGATGACGCAAGCTGCGGCTTCGCGTGTCGCCGCGAAGTGCATCGGCAAAACGTGCGAGGCTTTCGCGAAAATCTCCGTCGCTCGCCCGATGGAACCCGGCAAACGCGTTGCCGAGGCTTCCTTGGTCGCGCAGCAACGCCCCTGCACCCGCCAGCATCGATGCGAGGTGCTCCCCCCGATAAATGCGGTGGGCGAACCCCCGAAGCCGATGGCGAAGCTCCACCTCATCGGTGCTGGCGACGATTCGCGCCGGGTCTGGCCCGAGAGCCGTGAGCAGTCGATCGATGCTTCGCCTTGCGGATACGGCGTTTCCAAATGCCAGACTTGCCGAGATCAGGCCGACGATTTCCTGGTCACGAGGCTCATGATAACGGTGCACGAAGTCGACTGGGTCTCGCCGACGCGTAGACTCTGCGCTGCATGCGGCGAGCAGTTCGTCTAGGCGCTCTTGGATGCGGTCCACTTCGCTGAGGTTCTTGCTATATTGCCGAGCCAGCCGCAATGACCAAAAGCAGTCTTCCCAAACGCACCCTCTGTCTGATCGCGATCCTCGTGGTGATCGCTTCGGGTTGCGCGCGCGGTGCGGGCAGCGCTCGAGAGACCACGCCGGCATCGACGTCCGGTCCGAGGCTCGACCTTGGCCTGCGTTTGACCGACGGCCGCTGGGTCGAGCTCGCCGAGCTTCGTGGCACACCGGTGCTTCTCTTCGTGTTTGCGACCTTTGACGCAGTCAGCCAGGCATCGCTGAAGTCACTCCGACCCTTCGTGCCACAGCATCCCGAGCTCATCGTCATTGGGGTCGCAGCGCAGCCGAGAGCTGCGCAACTCGTCGAAGCTTGGGACTACGCCCTCGATCCACCTTTCGTGGTCGGTACCAATCCGTACGGGCGTGTCGAAAACGGAGAAAGCATGCTCGGAAAAATCGAGACGGTGCCGACTTATATCCTTTATGACGCGGCCGGATACGAAATCGATCGAACGACCGGCTTGCTGAGCGAAGGGGATCTCGCTCAGCTGGTGAAACCCCTGCCGAGCACGGTGAACTAGACGAGCCCTTGGTCTTTCCAAAGCGCGCCCAGCGAGGGGCCGAGACGCTCGAGCAGCAACTGTCGAACGGCGTGAGCGGAAACACACTCGAGGGCCTCGCGCGCAACTTCTGCCGCCGCCTCGAGATCGATGTTGCGAATCACTGCACGCGCAAGGGGAAGGACGCTGACGGGCACCGATACCTGGCGGTAGCCGAGTCCCAAAGCCAAGCCCAAGGAAACAGGATCGGCGGCCATGTCGCCGCACATCGAGCAAGGAATTCCGGCATCGCGTGCTGCGGTGATGGCGCGTTCGAGGAGCGCTAAAACGGCGGGATCGAGCGGCCCCGCCGCAGAGCGGCCGTCGTGCCGATCGATAGCCAAGGTGTGGTGCGCTAGGTCGTTGGTCCCTACCGCAAAGAAGTCTGCAAGCTCTGCGAAGCGATTCGCCAGCAACGCCGCCGACGGTACTTCGACCATCATCCCGACCGGAAGGGCGGCGAGCCTCGCGCTTTCATCGAGCAGCGTGGCCCTGCATTCCTCGACCAACGCGCGAGCCTCACGGAACTGCGCCAAGGTGGCGACCATCGGGAACATGAGCGAAACCGGGCCCTCCTCGCTCGCTCGCAGCACCGCCTTGATTTGGGTCTTGAGCCATGCGTTTTCGCGTTCGCCCAGGTGATCAGCCCGCAGGCGCTTGTCTCCTCGCCAATCGAAGGTGCGGAACACGACTCGCTTCGGCGCCATCGCTCTGATCACCCCGCGGTATAGCTCGAGCTGTTCCTCCTCCGATGGTGGCTCGCGCCGATCGAGGCACATGAACTCAGTCCTGTAGAGGCCTATGCCCTCGGCCGCGTTTTCGAGAGCGGCCTCGACCTCGGTCGAAAGCTCGATGTTGGCCGTGACTGAAATGGAAACGCCATCTGGGGTGACCGCGCTCGTCGAGCGCTCGGCCCTCAGGAACGCGGCGAACCGGTCTCGCCGCCGCTCCGCGGCTCGTCTTTCGCGAGGCGAAGCGCCCAGGGTGACCTCGCCAGAAAAACCATCGACCAAGACCAGGTCGCCGTCTTCGATCTCGGGCAGCGGACCCAGACCGACCACTGCCGGCACACCGAAAGTGCGTGCCAAAATCGCGGTGTGACTGCTACCGGCACCCAGCTCCGTCACGAGCCCCACCGTCGGGGGCGCCAAGACGTGCACGGCATCGGCTGGGGTGAGGTCGCGCGCAATCACGACGGTCGGACCATCGACGGGCGACTCGTGACGCTGCTCGCCGCTCAGGTGACGGAGCAAGTGCTCTTTGACGTGGTCGATGTCACTCGCGCGTTCCTGGAAATACGAGGAAGTGTCTTCGAGAAGCGGCTTCTTGAGGCGCTCGGCAACTTCGGACACAGCCCACTCCGCGTTGACTCTCTCCTCACGAATCGCGTTCGAAATCGCATCGATGAGAAGCGCGTCGCCGTGCATCAAGAGATAGACATCGAGGATGGGCGCGTAGGTGGGACCATGCTTCTGCGTCAGCTCCTGCTTGGCCGATTCGATCTCCGCGCGCGAGCTCGACACGGCCTTCGCAAATCGCGCGAGCTCGACCGAAACGGCCGCCTGCTCGATTTGTCGATGGGGGCGCCGGCGATGCTCCTTTCCGATTACGCGCGCCTGGCCGACCGCTACGCCGATCGACGCGGCAATTCCCTTGAGGCCTGCTGGTCGACTCATTGCAGCTCCCCAAATCCATCCGCGACCAGAGCGCAAAGCGCGGCGAGGGCGGACTGCGCGTCGGGGCCCGAAACGCGAAATGTAATACGGGAGCCCTGCCCACCGCAGAGCAGGAGCACGCCCATGATGCTCTTGGCGTCGGCCACCTGGTCACCCTTGCTCACTTCGATATGAGACTCGAATCGGTTTGCCAGGTTGACGAGCTTGGCAGCCGCCCGCGCGTGGAGGCCCAGGTGGTTCGGAACCTCCACCGTGCCGTTCAGCGCCGCGGTCACGAACCCGCCCGCTGGGCGTCCCGATGCGACACCACGACTTCGTGACTGCCGCGGAGCTCACTGCCGAGCTCCTCGGCCATCGCCACAGATCGGTGCCTCCCTCCGGTGCAACCGAGGGCGACCGTCAGGTAGGCCTTCCCCTCTCGGGCGTATTGCGGAAGGGCAAAGTCGAGCAGCGGTCTCAGGTGAGCCAGCAGCTGCTGGGTCTCGGGAGCGTTCATCACGTAGGCGGACACCTCCGCATCCATCCCCGTCTTGGGCCGTAGCGCATCGACGAAGTGAGGATTGGGCAAGAACCGAAGGTCGAAGACCAAATCGGCATCCACGGGGACCCCGTACTTGAAGCCAAACGAAAGGAGGCGAACAACCATGGAAGGCCGGTTGGGATCACGGCCAATGTAGTCGATGAGCCGGTGGCGAAGGTCGTGGACGCTGAAATCGGTGGTGTCGATCACGATGTCGGCGCGCGCACGAAGCCCAGCGAGCCGCTCACGCTCCCGGCCTATGGCGCCCTGAAGGTCGCCAGTGCGGGACAGTGCGTGTGGCCGCCGGGTTTCGCTGAAGCGGCGAACGAGGACGTCGTCTGCGCAGTCGAGAAAGATCACTTGCACACGATGGCCGAGCTCCTCGAGCTCGGAGAGCGTTGCGTCAGCACCACTGAGGAAGGCTCCGGTTCGAACGTCGATTCCCAACCCGATTCGCTCGAGCTTTCCCTCGCGATCGACGAGGCCAATCAAGGCCGGTGCCAAGCCGGGTGGCAAATTGTCGACGCAGAAGAAGCCGGCATCTTCGAGCACGCGAAGCGCAGTGCTTCTGCCAGCGCCCGAGAGGCCAGTCACTACGACGATGTGAGGGCGCTCGCTCAACGGGCAGTCCCCGGGCTGGGGTCTTCCATGTCTTCCATCAAGGTGTTGATGAATTTCTGCGCGCCGTGATGCCCGGCGGCCTTGAGGATGTGATTGCGCGCCGCGACTTCGAGAATGACCGCCATGTTACGCCCGGGTCGAACCGGGATACGCAACATTGGAATCGGTACGCCAAGAATCTCCATCGTCGAGTCGTCGAGCCCGAGACGCTCGAAAGGCTCGTCGTCGCTCCAGGGGCAGATCTCGACCACGAGCTGCACCGTTTTTTCGGAACGGACCGCGTTAGCCCCGAAAAGATCGCGTACGTTGATGATGCCGATGCCGCGCACCTCCAGGTGATTGCGCAGCAGCGTAGGCGCTCGGCCAAGGATCTGCTCCGATGGAAGCAGCGAGAGGATCACCTGGTCATCGGCGACGAAACGGTGCCCGCGCTCGACTAAGAAGAGGGCGCACTCGCTTTTGCCGATGCCGCTAGGCCCCAGGAGCAGTGTACCAATGCCATGCACGTCCATGAGCACGCCGTGGCGGGTTTCGGAAGGCGCGAGAATACCATCAAGCACCAAATGAATCGCCTGAATGGCCCGACTGGACCGTGGCTCGGCCACGGCGAGCGGTGTAGACGTTGCCTTTGCAACCTCGATCAGCGCGGCGGGCGGCTCGATGCCACGGGTCACCACGACGAGCGAAAGCCCGAGGCCGAACAGTATTCGCACGCGCTCGAGTTGCTCCTCGGGCGACAAGCCTTCGAGGAACGTGATCTCGGTCTCTCCGAGGATCTGAACCCGGGTGGGAACCACGCCATGAGTGTGGCCAACGAGCACGAGGCCTGGTTTCTGCACCCTCGGATGATTGAGGCTGCGGTCTTGCCCCTCCTGGCCGGCGACCAGGCGGATGATGGCATTGAGGCGCGGCTCGGCGAGCAGGTGTGCAACCGTAATGCCGCGTTCGACACGCATGCTCGGAAGGCCGCCGTGCCGTGAGGAGGAGGACTGGGTCACGCGCCCATCATACGCGAGTGCGTCCAAACTGTCTGCCCATCAGGGCTCGGTCAGTGCGCGATAGGCGTCTGCACTATCGACGGCCCGCAGGAGTGCATTGCGCTTCTCTTCGCTTCGAAGAACCCGAGACACACCTGCGAGAGCTGCTAAATGCTTCTGAGGCATGGACTTGGGTCCCACGATGCCGACCAGTATGTTTACCGGCAATCGGTCGACCGCTTCGAAGTCGACACCAGCGGGGCAGATGGCGACGGCAGCTCGAAGCTCCTCGACGCCGTCGAAGCGGCCGTGGGGAATCGCAACACCGCTACCGATACCCGTGCTCGCCAGGCGCTCGCGCTCGCCAAGAACCTCGTAAAGGACTTCTTCATTGACCGCTCCCTCCGGCATCGTGAGCAGCGACGCGATCGCGCGCAGGGCGGCGTCCTTGTCGCCAAGCGTCAGGCCAATCCGGACGCGTTCAGGATGGAGGAGGTCGACAAGCATGACGGGCAGGCGATACACCAGCCGTCACAGGGGCGCAACGCGGTTCAGTCTTCGGGATGGCGAAGGGACTCGCCGCTGTGCCGCCGGCGGTCCGTCTCCGTTGCCTTCGTGTCACGAACCTGACGGTCGATCTTGTCGACAACCTGGTCGATGGTCGCGTACATGTCCTCGGACTGACCGCGACCCGCGTACCGATGGCCGTCCCCAGTCAGGTTCAAATCGACGCGGTGAAGGTGCCGCTCCATGGAAAAAGTGATCTCCGCATGCAGCGGTGCCCGCATATACTTCTGAACTTTGGCTATCTTTTCTGATGCGTGATTCTTGATGGCGTCGGACGACGCCATGTTGCGAAATGTGTAGCTAATACGCATCGAACCTCCAGCAGCTAAAAGTACTTTTTCCGTTTGGATGAGCTAAGAATGTGCAGCATCTCGCGATACTTCGCGACTGTGCGGCGGGCAATCTTGATGTCGTCTTGACCGAGTATTTCAACGATTCTTTGGTCCGACAGGGGGGCCTTCGAGTCTTCGGCCCCGATAATCGCTTTGATCGCCTGCTTGACGCTCTCCGAGGCGATGTCGTTCTGGTGGTCTCTTCTTATGGCGCTGTTGAAGAAGTACTTCAACTCGAAAGTGCCCCGGGGAGTATGGACGTATTTGTTGCTGGTTACGCGGGAAATCGTGCTCTCGTGCATCGCCACGGCCTCGGCGACGTCCCGCAAGATCATGGGCTTTAGATACTCGATACCCTTGTCGAAGAAATCCTGCTGCTTCTCGACGATGCACTCGGTGACCTTGACGATGGTTTTGCGGCGCTGGTCGATGCTACGGATGAGCCACTGCGCGCTTCGCAGCTTGTCCTGAATGTACTCCTTGGCCTTTGGATTGTCGGCCATTGCGGAGCGGTAGAAACCGCTAATCTTGAGCTTCGGCATGCCGTCGTCGTTGGCAACGACGTAGTACTCGTCCCCTACCCGGTGCACGTAGACGTCCGGGATGATGTAACGTGGCTCCTCGGTCTGGAAACGGCGAGCCGGACGGGGCTCGAGCTCGGCAATGATCTGAGCGACGTCGTATACCTCGTCGAGGGCGCAGCCGCAGGCTTTGGCAATCGCCGGGTAGCGGCGCTTCTCGAGGTCCCCCAGATGTTCGCGAAGCACGCGAAGCACCAACTCGTCCATGCCGTAGTGCTTCGCTTGAATCATCAGGCACTCTTCGAGCGAGCGAGCGGCGACCCCGAGCGGGTCGAACTGCTGAATCATCATCAGGACTTCTTCGGCATCTTCCGGATCGAGGCCCGCCTCCGCTGCGAGGCGTGGCACCACTTCGTCCGGCGCCAAGCCTTCGATCTTCAGATAGCCGTTGTCATCGAGGTTGCCGACCACGAACCCGGCGAAACGGCGTTCGTCCTCGACGAAGTCGCCCATGCGAACTTGCCATCCGAGATGATCGTCGAGGCCTTCGGCGATCGACAGAGTCGCTTCGAGCCCCGGCATCTCGTCGTCCGGTCCACGACGGATCGAAGGCATCGGCGCTTCGGTCGACTGGTTCTCTAGGTACCGCTCCCAGTCGATCTCGTCCTTCTTCTGCTCGTGCGCCTTGACCTCGGCGGAAGCCAACTCCTCGGACGCTGGCGTGCTCGAGTCTCGGGGCTCCGGGCCCTCCTCGAGCACGGGGTTTTCGAGTAGCTCTTCTTGCACCAGCTCGGTGAGCTCCATGCGAGACATCTGCAGCAGCTTGATCGCCTGCTGCAATTGCGGCGTCATGATGAGCTGCTGCGATAATTTGAGTTGCTGCTTGAGCTCCATTCAGGTCCCACGCCACCGAAAGTGCGTCAACGGGCAGTATAGACGCCTCGTGCCCTCAGGGAAACTCGCGGACCAACCCTCGCGAATCCTTCGTTGCTCGGCTATTGTGTCCAGGTGGGGACTGCTCGAGCCGTGGAGAGGGCCGTAGTCGTCGTTGCCGATGACGATCAGGCTACGCGGGAGCGCATATCTGAGCTGCTTCGTGCGCGAGGCTTGACGGTCGTCGGCGCGAACAGTGGACAAAAGGCCATCGATGCCGTTCGCGCACAGGTTGTAGACCTCGTCGTCCTCGAGCTCAACATGCCTGGTCTCAGCGGAATCGATGTGTGCAAAGTCGTCAAGTCGATCGCGAACGATCGTTTCGTCCCTGTCGTTCTGCTGACGTCCATGTCCGAGTCGAGCGCGCGCATTCTCCGCAGCGGCGCGGACGACCACGTTGCCAAGACGCTCGAAGACGAGGAGCTCCTGGAGCGCCTCGAGAACATGATTCGAGTGAAGAGAACTCACGACGACGTGCAGTTTGCTAGACACGAGCTCAACTGCGGCCCTGTTCACGAAGAGGTCCAAGAGCTGCCAGATCATCGTCATTTCCATGACTGCCTCCAAAGCGAGTTCGGCGAGGCGCAACGGCATCTGGATCCGCTGGCCTGCTGCATCGTGGCGATCGATGAGTTCCGAGAGCTCGTCTCTGAGCTAGGGTCGGAGTCCGCGGCTCGAATTCTCGAAGAGGTGTCGTCGCGACTGCGGCACACCGTACGCGCGACAGACGTTGCGGCGCGCTTCCGGATCTCCGAGTTTGGTCTCCTGCTACCGAATACACGACCGGCAAGAGCTCTCACCTTGGCCGATCGCATCGTTTCCGAGCTTGCGCTCCGACCGTTCGCGTTCGGCGACGCGAGCATCGAGCTG
>Ga0224508_10002467_pt1 | contig 15695 bp, 14 predicted proteins | sample SF_Jan12_sed_USG_4_FD_170157 | JGI IMG/M metagenome (GOLD analysis project Ga0224508, IMG submission 170157) | Sediment microbial communities from San Francisco Bay, California, United States - SF_Jan12_sed_USGS_21 | ecosystem: Environmental > Aquatic > Marine > Sediment | place: USA... | reverse complement strand
CCATCTCTTCTTTTTTCGGAGCCAGATCATGGACTTCATTACCCTCACGCTAAAGCGGTTCGTCTCGAAGACGAAGGCTTCAACCCGATTGTGGAAAGTGAATCAAATGATGTGGTCACACCACTAGAGATCAGAGATCGTAGACCGGCCGGATCGTTGCGGTCAGGGAGGCGAGGAGGTCCGGATCGGACCAGCCGACCACGGCGTAGCCATGCCGGCCGTCCCGCCAGTCCACCAGGTTGAGCTCGCCATTGGTCGAGCGTGTCGGGGTCTTGGCGGCGCCGGTCGAGGGGATGATGCAAAGGGCGAGCGGCTGATCGTCGGCGTCGAGATAGACCAGCTGGGCGACCGGCTTGTCGCCGATCCCCAAAAGACGGGCGCCGGCGAAGGTGACGTCGTGATCGGTGAGATCGGGCACCAGGACCTGCCGGCCGAGCATCCCGCTCAGCCAGGTCTGGATGTGGTCCAGCTCGTCCGCGCCGACCTCGACCAGATGGCGCCTGGCGGTCGAGGCGTAGACCCGGTGATATTGCGCGATCTGGCCTAGCCAGCTCTTGCTCGCCGCAAGCTCGGCTTCGAGCCCGAACACCTGCTGCACCGCCTCGCGGCGCCCGGCTTCGGCGCTCGCAAGGCCTGCAGCGACCGTCGCAAGGCGGCCCTCGGCATCACGCATGTCGGCTTGCAGCGAGGCGAGGCGCTGCTCAGCTTCAGCCACCGCCTCTTCCGCGGTCTGACGTTCCGCCAGCAAACGCCGTTTGTCGGTGTCCGCAATCGCTAGACGACGTTCGAGTGCCGCCTGCTCCTCACGGATTTCGGCGAGGTTTGCGCCCACGGATTGCGCGCGTTGCTCGCCGACCCGCAGCTGGTCGGCCAGGGACGCCACCTCCTGCTCGCGCTGATCGAGCCGGGCGGCGAGATCTTGGGCTTCGGCGGTGAGCCTTTCCCTGACGCCTTCGGCCTCGGTTTCGGCCTGGGCCAGCGCCTGCCTGGCGTCGGCGAGGTCCGAGGAAGCCCGATCGCGCGCGGCCTCGCTCTCGGCAATCTCGGTGCGCTGCTGCTCGAGCATCGCGTTCAGCCGCTGATTATCGCCTTCAAGCGCGGCATAGCGACCTTCGATCTCGGCGCGCTCGACCTCGAGGCGCTGCACCATCTCCTCGTTCGCGATCAAGCGATCGGCGGTCTCCTGGCGCTGGTTCGACGCCTGCTCAGTCAAGCCGGCCAGGCGCTCGAGCTCGGCGCGCGCATCGGCGAGTTCCCGGCCCTGGCTCTCCGCCTGGCCGGTCGCGGTCGCGAGCTCCGATTGCAGGCGGGTGCGCTCGGCATTGGAGGTGTTGTAAACGTGGTAAAGCGCGCCGCTGCTGATCAGGAGCGCGATCGAGGCCGCCGCGGCCAGCGGTCCGTAAGTCCTTCGCAGCACCGTCGGCCGATCAAGGGCGACCACCTCGCCGTCATTTTCGGCCTGGTCATCCGCAGGCCTACCGTCCGCCTCTGCGCGCGGTTCGCCGAACGCCGGCGCTGCGATCTCGCTCGCGCCATGGCCGCGGATCAGGGCGACCAGCCTTTCCGGCACCTCGACCGCCGCGACGTCGTCCAGGAGCTCGTCCAGCCCGGCATTGGTGGCGCGCAGTTCGTCGACCAAAGCGCGTATCGCCGGATCTTCCGCGATCATGCGGCGCACCGCCGCCTCGTCATCCGCGGTCAGCGGCGCATCGCGCCCGGCCTCGCGGTCGACGAAGGCCACGATCTTTTCCGCCATCTCGTCGGAAACGCCGCTATCGGCGAACATGGTCAAGATCCGCCTCCCTGCCTGAGCTTGTCCGCGGCGCGCTTGATCGTCGCCTTCGCCCGGGACACCCGGGACAGCACCGTGCCGATCGGCACGCCGAGCTCGTCGGCGACTTCCTTATAAGTATAACCATAGCTGTGGATCTTCGTCACCAGGGCGAAATCCTCATCGCTGAGCCCGGCACAGGCGCGCCGGAGATCGGAGATCATCAGCTGCGCCTCCACTTGGCTTTCGAAGCCGGGTGCCGCGACCATGTCCGGCTCCGGCAGCTCCTGTTCCTGGCGCTGGCGTTTTTGGCGAAGCTCGTTGAACCAGATGCTGTTCATGATGATCGACACCCAGCGATCGAGCCGCGTGCCCGCCTGCCATTGATGCGAGCGGGAAAGGGCGCGCAAGCAGGTGCGCTGCAGAAGATCGTCCGCCCGATCGTTGGATCGCGTCAGATAGAGCGCATGGACCTTGAGCTTCGGCAAAAGGCCGACCAGCTCGTCTTCGATCCCGGGTGTTTCGTCGTCGCTTGAGCTTTGCATCACGCTTATGGCGGTCGCCGCTTGATCCGGGGATCGATCCTCGGATCGACGGGACGGGTTCAAATTCAGAGCCGGGACGAGAGACGACCTTGGAAAAATACGCCTGCCAGTCGCCGCGAAACGCGAGCGTCGACGTCCGCCCTGGATGAGCGATCCGTCCCGAAACTGCACCAAACCACATGATCATAGCGTATTTATCACAAATTGTCGAAGCTGAAGCGCCATGTTCTGATGAACACTCGACGTCCCGAAATTATTGCAAGCTTAGGGAATTCTTTGCGCGAGCGACGCGCGTTCGCATGCCGAACCTGCCTGCCGGAGCCATCGCTGCAGGTGACCCTCGTTAAAAAATTTTAAATTTGTCGCAATAAAAATGAACCCCTGGGTGTCCTGATAGGTCATGCGCCCACCAAGAGATGTCGGATCGACCATCGGGAGGCGCTGGAGGGCATGACATGATGGCACCTTGTGACGAGGCCTCTGATCCGAACCTTACCGTGTTCGGCGCGCGTGCTGGCCGGCGCCCGCACGGGAAACCTGTCCGCGTGCTTTTCCGATCGCGCGCGGCGACCGGGGGACCCTTGTCGACGCTCGGCATGGCGCTCGGATATATCGGCCTGGTCGCTATCTTGACCATCGCCCCTTTCATGCAGCAGGCGACCGTCCCCCACCAGGGGCGGCCGATGGTGTGCACGGATTTCGGCGGGAGCCGCTAGTGGCATGGTCACATCATTGGTTGTGCTCTGTCCGCACCCAGATCGACGGTTTGCGGGCAAGACGTTTGAAGCAACCAGGGAGATTCTCTAGGCGGGAAATGCGCAAGAGCCCATCCGAAGTGTTTTCGGATGGGCTCTGAGGCGCCTTCGGCACATTGCTATCCTTTTTAAGATTCAATAAAGATAAAAAGACTTTACAAAGAGATAGTGAGAAAAAGGATCGATAAATCGATGGCCGCCTTCGATCGCGACGGCCGACGGCTTTTGCAGAAGCGTTGCCGTATCTTGCGCAACCTGAGACCGACACCGGCGGCATCATGAGCAGGCGGCGTCCCGGCGCTCGACCGTCGCCATCCACCTCAACCCGCCGGCCGGTCGCCGGGCCACCGCCTGCAGAAGCGTCGACCGGCATTTGGTACGCTGCGCTGATCGGCGCCGTTCTGTTAATTGCTACAGGCATTTACGCTGCTTTCCTCTATCAGCAGGTTAAGGAGTGGCGACAGGCAGCCGATCAGCTCACCATCGGTCAGGAGCTGCTGCGCGCCGATCGCGACGAGATCCTGGAAAAAGCCCGAGCGCGCGAGGTCACGCTCTCCACCCTGGAGGCCGCGCGCGAGCAGGATAGGGCGCGGCTCGAAGGCTTGGAAGGGGCAGCGTGGTCGGTTGCAAAGCGATGTTCTGAGGTTGACCCAGGCACTCGCGCAGATCGAGCAGCAGACGAACGGCGCCGAGCGCGATGCCGACCGCTTGGCCGCTTTCGATCGCCTCCGGCGCGAACACGATCGGCAGGGCCAGGAGTTGGCGGCGCGGCGTGACGAGATCGCAAGCCTGGAGACGGTGCTTGCCGACAAGGAACGGGCGCTCGCCGTGCGGGCGAAAAGCTTGGAGGCGAGCCGGGCCATGATCGGAGCGTTGGATGCCGACATGGCCGATCTCGAAGCCGCAAAATCGGCGCTGGATAAGGACCGCGAGCACCTCGAGCGTCAGCTCGCCGAGCATCGGGAGGGCGAGCGGCGGCGTCAGATCGTCCGCGGCCATCGCGCCAGCCTCGGCGAGGTCAAGCCTTACATCACCGAGCTCGACCCGGGCGACTGGAGCGTGATCGAGAGCTGGCTCGCGATACAGCTGCGCCGGCCGATGGCGGTGCCGGACCTTTCCGACCATGGTTGGTCCTATGAAGGGGCGCGGCTGCTGGGGTCGATCGATGGGCCGCCGATGGCCATGCTGCTTTACGCCGACGTCGAAGGACGCCCGGCAAGCCTCACCATCGCCCGGGATCGGAACGGCGAGCGACCGCTCGCGGCCGGCGCGCAGGGCGGCCTCGAGCTCCTCGACTGGCGCGAGGAGCACCACGCCTTTTTCCTGGCGGGCGAAGCCGGCGAGGATGCGCTGAAGGCCGTCGCCATCGATCTGCAAAACCAGCCGCCGCGCCTCAGCGAGGATGCGCCCGTGCCGGTCAGCCGCTATGTTCGCCCAAGCTTTCGCCCGGCAACGCCGCCCTGATCGGGCGGCATCTGAGCGCGTGAAGGGTAAAGGAACCGCGATGCTCGATCTCTATGTCGATGCCGACGCCTGTCCGGTGAAACCGGAAATCTACCGCGTGGCCGAGCGCTACGGGCTGAACGTGTTCGTGGTCGCCAACGACTGGATGCGCGTGCCCGACGACCCGCGGATCAGGCTGATCACGGTCGCTGACGGGCTCGATGTCGCCGATGACTGGATCGCCGAGCGCGCTGGTCAAGGCGATATTGCGATCACCTCGGACATCCCGCTCGCCGCGCGCTGCATCAAGAACGGCGCGCGCGCCCTCTCCTCGAGCGGTCAGCCCTTCACCGAAGACAGCATCGGCGACGTGCTCGCCACCCGCAATCTGATGACCGAACTGCGCGAAACCGGCGAGATCAGCACCACCGGCCGTCCCTTCGGCAAACAGGACCGCTCGCGTTTTCTGCAAAGCCTCGATGCCGCCATCCAAGCGATCAAGCGCACTGGCAGGTGATGTCTTGAATCTTTTTGGATAGATTCCCCGTCGCTTGCGGCGAGTAAAGTAACGGTCGGCCCAGATCCCTAGCGCATTCTCCATTCTATTGAAGTCGGCACCAGCCCGCTCCCCCTCCCGACCACCCACAGGGTACCCTCGCATTGGGTGGTCGGGAGGGGGTGCGGGCTGGTGCCGTATGATCGGAAAATGCACTCGCTTCTCGGGGCGGGGGCGGCTTCATTTAGGGTGATCCATCCACCGGCGGTTCGGTATCAGCAAGAAGGCGCCGTCATGAAGTCTCGAAAAAGCTGGCGAGTGCGAGGCGGTCGCGCGATGGCGATCGGAACGTCGTCCGTTCAGAAGAGAGAAACCAACAAAAGCGTCCAAAAAGAACCCGACGCGACGCCGACCGAAAAAGCCAAATAGGCTCCAGACGCAGAAATACGCCTAGCCTCGTCCAGATCTTCCAGCCGTTGAAGTTCCTCCAATGACTGGCAGGGTGTCCGAGATGTGAGCCGCGGCGCCAAGTTTTCCGACACATCGGCACATTTGCCGGCATTCACCATCTCAGACTGCTGGCGCTGAAACGCGTTTGCGAATTTATCCATCGCAATGTTCCCTTGCTCGTAAGTGGCAAATTATCTCCAATATCATGCCACAACTTTAAATAGTTTATCTGTGCATGATACACAACTAAAGGTTTTTTCTAATCTTGTTCTAATTTTTTTCGAGTTCGCATATGGCCAATCTCGCGCAATCGGCGTCGTCAATCATTTTCTGCAATGTTTGTTGCCGATCGCCACGGCGCCAAGTCCACCGCCGGCTCGAAGGCAGCACGCAGGCATTATCCCTGCCCCCAGTCAGCATTGCCCCGGTTAGCCCTGCCCTAAATCGGCCCTGCCCTGAGTCGGCATTGCCTCAAGTCAACTTCGGTCGCCGCGTGTCCCAGTCGGTCGCCTGCTGGTAGGCGTGGGCGATTTGCAGGATGCCGGCTTCGTCGAACCCCTTGCCGACGATCTGCAGGCCGATCGGCAACCCCTCTTCGGTAAAGCCTGAAGGCAGCGAGATCGCGGGCAGGCCGAGGAAATTGAAGGGCATGGTGTTGCGCACCCGGTAGACGGGGTGATCCGGCGGATTGCCCTCGATCGGGGTTGCGGTGATCGGGCTGGTGGGCATGACCAGCGCGTCCAGCGGCGCCATAAGCTCGGCGATTTCGGTCATCAAATGGCGGCGCATGCGCTGCGCCTGCAGATAGTCCGTGGCTTTATAGAAATGGCCGAGCTCCAGATCGGCCCGGCATTGTGCGCTGAACGCTTCAGGCCTCGTTTTCAGGTGATCGGCGTGATAGGTCGCCCCTTCGGTCACGATGGTGAGCGTGCCGGCCCTGAACGCGTCCTCGATATGCGGAAGCTCGATCTCCCGGATCTCAGCACCCAGGCTTTCTAACACCGGAAGGGTGGCCTCGATCGCAGCCATCACCTCCGGATCGCCGCCCTCCATGAAGAATTTTCTAACCACGGCGACGCGCTTGCCTTTGATGCTCTGACCGAGACCGGCAGTGAAATCCGGGACCGGGCGATCGACCGAGCAGGGATCGCGCGGATCGTAGCCGGCGAGCAGGTTCAGGGTCAGGCCGGCGTCCCTGACGCCTCGGTTCAGGGGGCCTGCGTGATCCATCGACCAGGCGAGCGGCAGGCAGCCATGCTTGGAGACCCGCCCGAAGGTCGGCTTGATGCCGACGATGCCGCAGCAGGCCGCGGGCTGGCGGATCGAGGCGCCGGTGTCGCTGCCGAGCGCCATCCAGGCGAGCCCCGCCGCGACCGCCGCCGCCGAGCCGCCGCTCGAGCCGCCGGGATGGTAATCCTGCCGCCAGGGATTGTGCACGGGACCGTAGTGGGGATTGGCGGAGGTGGTGCCGTAAGCGAGTTCGTGCAGGTTGGTCTTGCCGAGAATAATCGCGCCCGCCGCTTTCAGCCGCTCGATCACCGCTGCGTCATGGTCCGGCACCCAGTCCGCGAAGAGCGGCGAGCCGAAGGTGGTGAGCGTGCCCGCTGTCGCGTAGAGATCCTTGACCGCGATGGGCACGCCGTGCAGCGGCCCCCGATAGTCGCCGGCAACAATCGCCTTCTCGGCCGCTTTCGCCGCCATGCGCGCATGCTCGGCCATCACCGTGATGAAGCTGTTGAGCGCGCCGTCATGACGCTCGATCCGGGAAAGCGCGAGCTCGGTCAGCTCGACCGGCGAGATTTTTTTCGACCTGAGCTTGGGAGCGAGGTCGCTGATGGTGGCAAAGGCGAGTTCGTTCTCAGTCATCCGATCGAGCCCCAGGCGAAGGCGCCTCGATCGCCCGCTGGATCTGCGCCGGCGCGGTGTCGCCGAGCCGGCCTGCCCAGTCCGCAAGCAGGTGGACATTCTCCAGCATGGTCGGCAGACGGCCTCGGCAGGCCTCGGCCTGCTCGTCGGTGAGCGCGACGCCGAACGCCTCCTGCACGTCGCGCTTCAACGTCTCGATCGATGGTTCCGACATCCTGCTTCCTTCTGTATCCGCCAAGCGCCTGCGCCGAGGTCAGGTCGCATCCGAAGGTGTGGCGTCCTCGGTGTCCTTCTCGGGATCGAGCAGGCGGTGCAGATGCACCACGAAATAGCGCATATGGGCGTTGTCGACCGTGCGCTGCGCGGCACCCCGCCAAGCCGCAGAGGCCTCCTCGTAGCTCGGATAGATGCCGACAATGTCGAGCTTCTCGACATCAGCGAACTCGACGCCGTCCAGATTGGTCAGCTCGCCGCCGAACACCAGATGCAAAAGCTGCTCCGCCATGAAAAACCCTTCCCAGTTTCAGAATGCCGTCCCCGATCCATAGCCGTGGTAGCCAGTCCGGGCAATGCTGTTGATTTACCACGCATTCCTGTTGCATTTCAGGACGCCTCGCCTAGGCTGATCGACAGATGACCAGTCAGGGAGACAGGGATGAGACACGCAATTCTTGGCGCGCTTGCTGGCGCGGCTATGACCATGGGTGCTGGGGCAGCGCATGCCCAGGACTTCCAGCCGGCGATCATCTACGATCTCGGCGGCAAGTTCGACAAATCCTTCAACGAGGCCGCCTATAACGGCGCCGAGCGCTTCAAGGAGGAGTCGGGCGTCGAGTATCTGGAATTCGAGGTCACCAACGAAAGCCAGCGCGACCAGGCGCTTAGGCGCATGGCCAGGCGCGGGGCGACCATCGTGGTGGCCGTCGGCTTTTCCTACGCGACCCCGATGGAAACCATCGCCGACGAGTTCCCGGACACCCAATTCACGATCATCGACAGCGTGGTCGAGAAGGACAACGTGCAGTCCGTGGTGTTCAAGGAGCATGAGGGCTCGTTCCTGGTCGGCATGGCGGCGGCGCTCAAGTCCGAGACCGGCAAGGTCGGCTTCGTCGGCGGCATGGATATCCCGCTGATCCGCAACTTCGCCCATGGCTACGAGCAGGGTGTGAAGCATGTGAACCCCGATGCCGAGATCTATGTCAACATGACCGGCACCACGCCCGCCGCCTGGAACGATCCGGCCAAGGGCGCGGAGCTTGCCCAGAGCCAGTTCGATCGGGGCGCCGATGTCGTCTATGCGGCGGCAGGCGGCACCGGCCTCGGCGTGCTGCAGACCGCGGCCGACAGCGGCAAATTCTCGATCGGCGTCGACAGCAACCAGAACTATCTGCATCCGGGCTCCGTCCTGACCTCGATGCTCAAGCGGGTCGATGTCGCCGTGTACAACGCCTTCATGTCGGCGAAGGACGGCAACTGGCAGGCCGGCATGCAGAATCTCGGCCTCGCCGAGGAGGGCGTCGGCTATGCCCTCGATGAGCACAACGAGGCGCTGATATCAGACGACATCAAGGCCGAGCTCGAAGGCGCCAAGGCCAAGATCGTCGCCGGCGAGCTGGAGGTCACCGACTACTACTCCACTCAGTAGGCCCGAACGGCGGGCTTCGTATGTCCTCCGACGCCTCATCACCCGGGCGAGGTCCAGTCGAGCGTGAAGGCGCCGCCTTCGCTATTGAGCTGAGGGGGGTGAACAAGAGCTTTGGGCCGGTTCATGCGAACCGGGACATCGATCTTGCGATCCCCCGAGGCTCGATCCATGGGATCATCGGCGAGAACGGGGCCGGCAAGTCGACCTTGATGAACATCCTCTACGGCTTCTATCGGGCCGATAGCGGCAGCATCCTGGTCGACGGCGAGGCGAAGGACATCCGAACGCCCGAGGATGCGATCCAGGCCGGCATCGGCATGGTGCATCAGCATTTCATGCTGGTGGAGCCGTTCACCGCCCTTGAAAACCTACTGCTCGGCGCCGAAGGCGGTTTTACCCTCGACGCCGGCATCGAAAAGGCAAGGGCGGATATCGTCGAGCTGGAGCGGGATTACGGCCTGGAGGTGGACCTGGATGCCAAGATCCAGGACCTCCCGGTCGGCGTGCAGCAGCGGGTCGAGATCCTCAAAGCGCTGTTTCGAGGTGCTCGCATTCTGATCCTCGACGAGCCGACCGGCGTGCTCACGCCGCAGGAGGCAGACCACCTGTTCCGCATTCTCGAAAACTTGAAGGCCCAGGGCCGGACCGTCGTCCTGATCACCCATAAACTCCGAGAAATCATGGCGGCGACCGACAATGTCTCGATCATGCGCCAGGGCCAGATGGTGGCGCATCGCAAAACCGCGGAAACCTCCACCGAAGAACTGGCCGAGCTGATGGTCGGGAGGAAAGTCCTCCTCCGCGTCGACAAGGGGGCGGCGCGCCCCGGCGCTGACGTTCTGTCCGTGCGCGACCTGTCGGTTCGCGACAGTGCCGGCGTCCAGCGGGTCAAGGGGGTGAGCTTCGATGTGCGCGCCGGCGAGATCGTCGGCATCGCAGGCGTCGCCGGCAATGGCCAGTCCTACCTGCTCGAAGCCCTGACCGGCATCCGGCGGTTCGAGAGCGGCAGCGTCAGCATCGCGGAAACGCCGCTTCCAGCAATACCCCACGGCCGCCCCGACAATCTTGGCCACGTGCCCGAAGATCGCTTGCGCATGGGGTTGATTCGCGGATTTCCCGCTCATGAAAACGCGATTCTCGGCTATCACGACGAGGAAGCCTATTGCAAAGGCGGCTTTCTGGAGCGGCCCGGCATCATCGAGACGACCAGGGATTGGATGCAGGCCTATGACGTCAGGCCCGATAACCCCGCCCTGAAGGCGGCTGCCTTCTCCGGCGGCAATCAGCAAAAGCTGGTGCTCGCGCGAGAAATGGAGCATGACCCCGTGCTTTTGGTGGTTGGCCAGCCGACCCGCGGCGTCGACATCGGCGCGATCGAATTCATCCACAAACGCCTGATCGCCATGCGCGACGCCGGCAAGGCGGTGCTCCTGGTCTCGGTCGAGCTCGACGAGATCCTGTCGCTCGCCGACCGCATTCTGGTGATGTTCGACGGCCACTTCACCGGCGAGCTTGACAGCGCCGATGCGGATGAGCGCAAGATCGGCCTTTTGATGGCCGGCGTCACAACGCCTGAACTTACTGGGGACGCGGCCTGATGGCGGCGCGTGGCGAGCTGCCGGCTTGGGTCAATCTCGGCCTGATTCCGCTGCTCAACCTCATGGCGGCGTTTCTGGTCTCCGGCTTGATCGTCCTCCTCCTCGGCGAGAACCCGATCGAAGCCGTGCGTCTCCTGATCTTCGGCGCGTTCGGCTATGGCGAGGCGATCGGCTACACGCTGTTCTACGCCACCAATTTCATCTTCACCGGCCTCGCCGTCGCCATCGCCTTCCACTGCGGTCTGTTCAACATCGGTGGCGAGGGCCAGGCCTATGTCGCCGGCCTCGGCGTCACCCTGGTCGGCCTTTATCTGGGGTTCTTGCCCTTCATCATCGTCCTCCCGATCGCGATCGCGGCCGCTGCCGCGTTTGGTGGCTTTTGGGCGTTCATCCCCGGTTGGCTGCAGGCGCGGCGCGGCAGCCATGTCGTGATCACCACCATCATGTTCAACTTCATCGCCGCGGCGCTGATGACCTACATGGTGGTGAACGTCCTGATCAAGCCGGGCTCGCAGATCCCGGAAAGCGGTCGCTATGCCGAGAGCACGCTGCTCCCGAAATTGCATGAGATCGCGGCGTTCATCGGTATGGAACTAAGCCGTTCCCCGCTCAACCTGTCCTTCTTGTTGGCGCTGGCCGCCGCCGTGGCCTTTTGGGTGTTTGTCTGGAAGACCAAGTGGGGCTATGCGCTGCGCGTGGTCGGCCAGAACGAGAGCGCTGCCGTCTATGGCGGCATCTCGCCGGCCAAACAGATCATGATAGCGATGGCGATCTCCGGAGCGCTCGCCTCGGGTGTGGCGCTGAACGAGCTCCTGGGCTCGCAGCATCGCCTCATCCTGAACTTCCCGAGCGGCTTCGGCTTCGTCGGCATCGCGGTCGCGCTCATGGGACGAAATCACCCCGTCGGCATCATCCTCGCCGCCCTCCTGTTCGGCGCGCTCTACCAGGGCGGCTCCGAGCTTTCGTTCGACATGCCGACCATCAGCCGGGACATCGTGGTGGTGATCCAAGGCCTGGTCATCCTGTTCGCGGGCGCGCTCGAGCACATGTTCCGGCCTTCGCTCGAAGCCCTCTTTGCCAAACCCGAGCGCACCGAGGCGACGGCCTGATGGACTTTTTTCTGCAGGCCGTCCTTCTCTCCGACAGCACGATCCGTCTGGCCGTGCCCCTGGTGCTGGCAGCACTTGCTGGACTTTTCGCAGAGCGTTCCGGCGTCGTCGACATCGGCCTCGAAGGCAAGATGCTGGGTGCGGCCTTCGCGGCGGCCTCGGCCGCTTTCGTCACCGGCTCGGCGCTTGCGGGGCTGCTTGCCGGCATCGCCGCCTCGGTCATGCTCGCGATGATCCACGGCTTTGCCTGCATCACCCACAGGGGCGATCAGGTGGTCTCGGGCATGGCGCTCAACATCATGGTCGCGGGCCTCGGCCCGACGCTCGCCGAGGCCTGGTTCGCCCAAGGCGGGCGCACGCCGGGCATCGGCGCCGAGGCGCGTTTCAGGGGCATCACGCTCCCCTTTGCGGAGTCATTGCGCGACGTGCCGATCATCGGTCTCCTTTATTCGGAACTGATCAGCGGCCACAACATCCTGGTCTATCTCACCGCGGTGATCGTCCCCGTGGTCGCCTGGATCGTCTACAAGACCCGTTTCGGCCTTCGCCTGCGCGCGGTCGGCGAAAATCCCAGCGCTGTCGACACCGCAGGCATCAGCGTCACCGCCATGCGCTATCGGGCGCTTTTGTTCACCGGCGTTCTCTGCGGCATCGCCGGCACCTATCTCTCGACCGCGCACGGCTCCTCCTTCATCCGCGACATGACTGCCGGCAAGGGCTACCTCGCTCTGGCCGCCCTGATCTTCGCGAAGTGGCGGCCTGTCCCTGCGCTTTTCGCCTGTCTGCTGTTTGCGTTCACCGACGCGATCCAAGTCCGACTTCAAGGGGTTCCCTTGCCGGGTATCGGCACGGTGCCGACCCAGGCGATCCAGGCCTTGCCCTATATCGCCACGGTCCTCCTGCTCGCCGGCTTCGTCGGCCGCGCGGTCGCGCCGAAGGCGATCGGCCAGCCCTACGTCAAAGAGCGATGAACGATCTCTTGAACGCGGCGCGTCTGGCCTTCGAGCGCGCTTACGCGCCCTATTCGAACTTCAAGGTCGGCGCGGCGCTGCGCACACCCACCGGCAACATCTACGCCGGCGCCAATGTCGAGAACGCCGCCTATCCCATTGGCAACTGCGCCGAGGCGAGCGCCATCGCCGCCATGGTCGCGGCCGGCGAACGCGAGATCGTCGAATGCGCCGTGGTCGCCGAGGGCGAGCGGCTTTGCACCCCTTGCGGCGGCTGCCGCCAGCGCCTCGCCGAGTTTTCCGAGCTCGATCTCAAGATCCATATCGCCAGCCCCGAAGGCCATCGACAAACCCTGACGCTTGGCGAGCTGCTACCGCATGGCTTCGACCTGCCGGACGCCGGCAACGGCGACCAGGGCGGGGACGCTGTCGAGCGCACCGTCGCCATCATCCGCGAACATGCGCCGAACGCCGCCCCGCGCGTCGGACTGATCTTGGGCTCCGGCCTCGGCGGTTTCGCCGATGGCATCGAGCAGGCGACCGCGATCGACTACGCCGACCTCCCCGGCTTTCCCAGGCCGAGCGTCGAAGGCCATAGCGGTCGGCTGGTGCTGGGGACGGTGAGCGGTCTCGACCTCGCCTGCCTGCAAGGCCGAGTGCATCTCTATGAGGGCAATCCGGCTTCTGCCACCAACATCATGGTGCGCACATTGCGCGCGCTGGGCTGCGAGATCCTGATCGTCACCAACGCCGCAGGCTCGCTGCGGCCGAACGTCGGCTCCGGTTCCTTGGTCCTGATCGAGGACCACATCAACATGCTCGGCCACAACCCTCTCATTGGTCCGGGCGCTGGCCAGCGTTTCATCGACATGAGCGAGGCCTATAGCGCTGACTATCGCGAGAAGGTGCAGGCGGTCGCCGCCGCCGAAGACATCGAGCTTGCCACCGGCGTCTATCTCGCCACCCCCGGGCCCAGCTTCGAAACGCCCGCGGAAATCCACGCGTTCAAGGCGCTCGGCGCCGATCTGGTCGGCATGTCCACCGTCCCCGAGGTGATCGCCGCGCGCCATGCTGGTCTGGACGTGATCGGCTTTTCCATCGTCACCAATCTCGCTGCGGGCATGAGCGGGACGATCCTCAGTCATGAAGAAACCTTGAGCCAAGCCAGTGCCGCCGGTACGAAGCTGGCAGAGCTGCTCACCGCCTTGTTCAAGGAGCTGGCCCGACATGGCCGAAAATGACGAGGACCTGATCCGAGCCGCGGCAAACGCCGAGGCCACGCCTTCGGCCGCCGCGCGCATTCTCCCTTTGGTCGACCTCACCTCGCTCAAAGGCGACGAGACCGAGGCCGAGATCGAAGCCCTCGCCGATCGCGCCATGGCCAAGGGCGTGGCGGCTGTCTGTGTCTATCCGAAGTTCGTGACAACCGCGCGCCAGCGTCTCGGCACCGACCCTGTCGGTCTCGCCTCGGTGGTCAATTTCCCCGATGGCAGCGACGATATTTTCCGGACTGTCGAGGAGACCAAAGCGATCATCGCGGATGGGGCCGACGAGATCGACATGGTCGCTCCGCTCGACGCCATTATGGAGGGCGATGTCGGCCTGGTCACCGAGATGGTCGATGCGGTCAAGGCGGTCGCCGATGGCCGCATGCTCAAAGTGATCCTGGAAACCGGCCGCCTGCAGGACCCCGCGCGCATCACCGCAGCCGCACGCGCCGCAATCATGGCCGGCGCCGACATGCTCAAGACCTCCACCGGCAAAGCGCCGACGGGCGCCCGTTTGGAAGATGCTGCGGTGCTGCTGGCTGTCCTGGAAGAGGCCGATGGTCGCGTCGGCCTCAAGCTCTCCGGCGGCATCCGCACCGCCAGCCAGGCGGCCGGTTACCTCCATTTGATCGAGCATTTCATGACATCAGGCTGGATCTCCCCGAAGACCGTCCGCTTCGGCGCCTCCAGCCTGCTCGACGATCTGGAGCGTATCTTGAGCCAGCCACAGCCTGACGATGAGGGCTGACGGGAGGCGCGCGCATCTGATCGGCGTGTGAGAACGCACCGCCATGACAGGAAGAACGGCTGTGTTTATCGTTCCTTAACCCCGGGTCGCTATCCTGCGGCAGCCTCGCTGGTCCATGCGATCCTGGGAGTCCGAGCCTCGCTTTTTTCTTCCGGCGGGCGGGCGGATTCCCAGGATCGCATGGACCTGATGGCGATGATGACGGGCTTGGGTTAAGGAATGACTAAAGTAGCCGATAGAGCGCCATTGACTCGATGATTTGGGTGGTAGCGTGCTTGTTGCCGACGATAGGGAATATTGCCGAGCCCATTTCGTCATGACAGCGTCGCGGAGTGGTGTGTGATGTCGATGCTTCCTCAAGAGATCATTCGCAAAAAGCGCGACGGCGCCACGCTTGATCCCGCCGACATCCAGACATTCATCAAAGGCCTGACCGACGGCAGCGTCACCGAGGGCCAGGCCGCGGCCTTTGCCATGGCTGTGTTCTTCAACGGCATGACATCAGAAGAAACCGTGGCGCTCACCCTCGTCATGCGCTCTTCGGGCACGGTGCTCGACTGGCGGGACCTGGACGGTCCCGTGCTCGACAAGCACTCCACCGGCGGCATCGGCGACAAGGTCAGCCTGATCCTCGCCCCGCTGATCGCGGCGATCGGCGGCTATGTGCCGATGATCTCCGGCCGTGGCCTTGGCCACACCGGCGGCACCCTCGACAAGCTGGATAGCATCCCCGGCTACGACTCCAGGGTCGCCCTGGAGCGGTTACGCTTCGCGGTGCGTGAGGTGGGCTGCGCCATCGTCGGGCAGACGGCGGAGCTGGCTCCTGCCGACGGGCGTCTCTACGCCATCCGGGACGTCACTGCGACCGTCGACATCGCGCCGATGATCGTCGCGTCGATCCTGTCGAAAAAACTGGCTGCAGGGCTTTCCTGCCTGGTGATGGACGTCAAGGTCGGCTCCGGGGCGTTTTTGCCCTCGATCGAACAGGCGCGAGCGCTCGCCTCGGACCTGATCACCGTCGCCGAAGGGGCGGGGCTGCCCTGCCGCGCTG
>Ga0224508_10002466_pt1 | contig 15696 bp, 16 predicted proteins | sample SF_Jan12_sed_USG_4_FD_170157 | JGI IMG/M metagenome (GOLD analysis project Ga0224508, IMG submission 170157) | Sediment microbial communities from San Francisco Bay, California, United States - SF_Jan12_sed_USGS_21 | ecosystem: Environmental > Aquatic > Marine > Sediment | place: USA... | reverse complement strand
ATCTGCACTTCGGGGTTTACCTGAATGGTACCGCGGTCGACCCGGCAATTCTGTTGATTGACTAGTCCGAGTACGGCGAGGTGAGGGCTGCCGCTCGATAGGCCTTCATCGGAAGTAAAGCGCAGCCTTAGCCGGCCATGACGAAGAGGGCCCATCGAGCGGCAGCCTAACGATCGACACAAGACTCGAAGAACTCACAGATTACGGGTCGGAATGCGTCCATTTCCACAAGAAACGAGTCGTGACCTCGGAGGCAGTCGAGTACGATCATACTCGTGTCCGGACAAACCTCCTTTATTCCTTCGGCCAGCTCATGTTGCTGATGCAACGGAAAAAGAATATCCGTCGTAACGCCGATGACGAGTATTTTTTCAAGCTGCAGACGTTTAAAACCTGAATTCAATGAGCCGCCGTGTTCAGCCAAGTCAAATAAATCGGATGCGTGCGAAAGATACAGGTAACAGTTCGGATCAAATCCACCGCTGAATTTTTGCGCGACATTTTCAAGATACGCTTCAACCGAGAATTCAATCTTAGACCGATCGCCTGTATGGCCCTCCTCCGTCACTCTTTCTCGACCAAAGCGCCCACGCCATTCCTCGGCCGAGCGATAGGTCATCATGCCGAGCTTGCGTGCAAGGCGCTGGCCGATTATCGGCGGATCATCGACCGCGTAATTTCCGTTCAACCATTTTTCATCCGAGCGAATAATCTCGCGCTGTAGCGAACGCACAGCAATCGAAAATGGCTCAGCCCGAGTCGCTGACGATATCGATATAAATCGCCGAGCAGCATCGGGATGGCGCACGCAAAACGCGAGGCCGCTCATGCCGCCCATGGAACAGCCAATGACCGTGTGCACGGCCTCAACCCCCAGATGTTCGACAACACGCCAGGCGGCCTCGGCGACATCTTCGAGCGTCAGTACCGGAAATTCCAGCCGGTACATTTCGTTGGTTTTTGGATTGATCGACGCAGGGCCGGTAGAGCCGAAACAGCTACCCAGCGAATTGACACAGATAACGAAGAATCGATCCGTGTCGATCGGCAGCTCAGGCCCAATCATGTCCTCCCACCATCCGGCCGACGGGTCGTCGGCCGACGACGCCGCATGAGCCGACGGCGACAGGCCGCTGAAGATGAGTACCCCATTATCACGAGACGCGTTCAATTCGCCCCACGTCTCATAAGCCAGCGTTGGCGACTCGAGATAGCCACCGCGGTGCATCTGAAATCGGCCGTCTAGCGTTACTTTTTTTCTTGCGCCACTCATGATTATTTTTTCACGTGCTTCAGCATGCGCCGCCGCCGCTGCTGTTGGCGCGGCGTTAGTTTGTTGCGTTTGCCTTTAAACGGATTATCGCTTGTTTTGAACGACAACCGTACCGGCGTGCCCTTCAGCTTGAATACCTTGCGGAACCGATTTATCAGATAACGGCGATAGGCCTCCGGCAGTCTTTCCGTCTGATTGCCATGAATTACGATGACAGGCGGATTGCGACCACCTTGGTGTGCATAGCGCAGCCGAATCCGCCGACCGCGCACCAGTGGGGGCGGATGCGCAATGACGGCAGCTTCCAGTTCGCGCGTCAATTCGGTCGTTGACAGATCGCGCGTCGCCGCAGCGTAAGCCCGCTCGACGGCCGGCAATAAATCACCGACTGCGGTGCCATGCAATGCGGAGATCGTAATGCGTTCGGCAAAATCTAGAAATGGCAGACGTCGGTCGAGTTCGTCGCGCACATGCTTGCGATCTTCCGCGCTAAGTCCGTCCCATTTGTTCGTGACAATCAGCAACGCCCGGCCACGTTCGAGAACCAGGCCGAGCAGGCTGACGTCCTGTTCAGTGATCCCCTCGCGCGCATCCATGACGGCGATGACGACTTGTGCTCTTTCGATTGCTTGCAGCGCTTTGATGATGCTGAACTTCTCGACGGTCTCATGAACCTTCCCTTTGCGACGGATACCGGCGGTATCGATCAGCAGGTAATGGCGATCGTTGCGATCGAACGGCACAGCGACGCTGTCGCGAGTGGTGCCCGGCTCATCGTAGACGACTAGCCGGTCTTCACCCAGAAGTCGGTTGGCCAGGGTAGACTTGCCGACATTGGGTCGGCCGATGATGGCGATACGCAACGCGTGCTTTTCATCTTCGGCGTCGTCTTCGTCGACCTGCTCTGCAAAATCGGCCAGCACGGCGTCCATCAACGCACTGACGCGATCGCCGTGTGCCGCCGATATTGCGACCGGGGCACCGAGTCCGAGCGCATGGAACTCGGCCGAAACGATGTCCTGATCGAGACCTTCGGCCTTATTGACTATGAGCCAACTGTTCGCGGCATATCGGCGTGCTAAGTCGACGACGTGTTCGTCGGCTGCGGTCACGCCTTCGCGACCATCAACCATGACGATTGCGACATCGGCTTCCTTTAACGCGCGCACGGATTGGTCGACCGTTATTTCGTCGATACCCTCTTCCCCCCCAGCGACGCCGCCCGTATCGATGACGAGATACGGTACTGGACCGAGTTTTCCGAAACCGTATTGTCGGTCTCGAGTCAGGCCGGGGTAGTCGGCGACGATTGCGTCGCGCGAACGCGTAAGTCGATTAAATAAGGTCGACTTGCCGACGTTCGGACGGCCAATCAATGCGATGACGGGCAGCATTGCAGTTTCGCCGTGACACCGGGTGTCAGGCGCCCTCGTCGACAGGTTCTGCGATGTCCGGTGCTGTTCGTCGGCTTTTGTTTTGTTGAATGACATACGCGGCTAGCGTACCGGCATCGGATTGCACATACAGGCGATCGGCGACGACGACCGGATCACTGGTGATCGCTGCGCCACCGAGCTTCACGCGCGCAACAGGCGTACCGTCGACGTTGCTGAAAAAATGCAGGTAGCCCTCAAAATCACCCGTCACAACAGTCGTGTTGAACGGTACTGGCAACGTGGGCTCACGTCGTAGCAGTGCATCCTGGCGCCAAGTCTCCGCGCCATTGCGTCGCGACACGGCGATAAGGGTGCCATTATCTTGAACGGTATACAGACTCGACCAGTCCGCCGAAACGCCTTCGTTGCTGGAGATCTCGGCGGCCCACAGCATTTGGCCGGACTCGGCGGCAACCGCAGCGAGCCTGCCCTGGTAGCCGGCCGCGTAAATATCCTGGCCGACAACGGCCATGGCGCCGTCGATATCCGACAGGCGTTCAAGATCCGAACGGCCGGACGGCGGCGCCAAAAGCGTCTCCCAGCTAACGTCACCGGTTTCGATATTAACGGCAACCAGGCGGCCGTTGTCGAAGCCCGCAACCACAGTCGGCCCGAGGATTAGCGGTGACGCCGAACCTCGCACCGTCAGCCGTGGCATCGATTGCAGAACGACCCAACGCTCACTGCCATCGAATGCCTCGAGCGCGCGCAAACGGTTGTCGACGGTCTGGATGACGACCGTGTCGTCATCGATCACCGGTCTGGCGAGTGATTCACCGCCGACCTCCGTGCGCCAACGTTCATTGCCGTCGTTGGCGCCGAGCGCGACAACAACACCGTTGGCCGCGATAACGACCACGAGGCCGTTGCCTACTCCAGGTCCAGCCGTAAGATCGAGATCCAGCTCTGAGCGCCAAATTCGTTTGCCTGATTCGGGATCAAATGCCGAGACGTTGCCATCGTAACTGGCCGCGTAAATGCGATTGCCATCGCCCATGGGCTGCAGTGCGACGCGCAGAAACTCAGCGTCACCGCCGAGCTTGGCAGACCACAGTCGTTTGATCTTGATTTTCGTGTCGAAGTCGATCAGCTCGGCGGGCTCGAGCTCTTCATCATCATCGCCAAATAGGCCACACGCGGCGACGCAAACCGATGCGCCGAGCAGCAGTATCGTGCGAACCAATCTACAACACTTGGTTTTCACTCAGCTTCCTCGTCCATATCGGGTTCCTCGGCAGCTACCGGCGCTTCTTCGAATATCTCAATAGGCAGATCGAGGAGCTTCAGTTGAACGAAGGGCTGGTCAATCGTCGCGCCCTGATTCGGCTCGCTCAACGCGCGCTGAAATGCGTCACGAGCGTCGGCGAATTGACCGAGTTTCACGTACGCATCGCCGAGCACTTCTGCATAGCGCGCGGCAAATGCCTCGCTCTGTTGACCGTCTACAAGCGCGACAACCTCACTGGCCTTGTCCTGATAGAGCAGGATCTTTGCAAGTCGCACGCGCGCAACATGTTTGAAAGCGTCATCGGCATTTCCGGCGATCAGGTCGCGAAGCGAATCGGCGGCGTCCTGATCGCGATTCTGATCCATGTAAAGCCGCGCAATCGCAAGTTTACTTTGCGGCGCATAGGCGCTGTCACCGAAGTCTGCCGAAATCTGCCCGGCGACGGATTCCGCCGCCTCTAGCTTGCCGTCGACGATATGGTCTGTGAGCGTGTCATAAAGCGCAGACGCTTCGAGATGCGCGTCGCGCTGACTCGTCTGGTAGTAATTGATGCCGAACAAGACCGCCGCGCCTAAAACGACGCCGGCGATGACGTAGGCGCCGTATTCCGACCACCACGTCCGCATTTTCTCGATTTGTTCTTTCTCTGAAAGTAAGTCGTCCATCGTTGTACCTTCGTATTTGTCGTTTGCCGCCTTATTCCGACCGGCCCAGCATTTTTGCCAGCGTCTCTACCAGCTCATCCTGCGCAATACTGGTTTGATCATCACCGCTTCGCAATGGTTTCAATCCGACGCGTTTTTCCGCAAGTTCCTGCTCTCCGAGGATCAATGCGTACTCCGCCTCGCTTTTGTCGGCGCGCTTCATTTGCGACTTGAAGCTGCCACCTCCAAGGTTTACTTCGATCCGAATCCCGTGGATACCGTCTCGCAGTGCTTCGGCCACCGCGAATGCCTGTTCGAGCGCGCCGTCGCCGACGGCCACGATATACGCGTCCGCGCTGATCGACGGCGATTTACCACCACAGGCCTCGTACAAGTCGACAAGACGCTCCATTCCCATTGCCCAACCGACGGCAGGCGTTGCACGCCCGCCGAGCTTTTCAACCAGCCCGTCATAACGCCCGCCAGAGCACACCGCTCCTTGTGAACCCAACGCATCGGTGGTCCACTCGAACACCGTGCGATTGTAGTAGTCCAGGCCCCGTACCAGTCGCGGATTTATCGAGTAATCGATACGCGCCGAATCCAACAATGCTTTGAGCTCCGCGAAGTGCTCAGCCGACTCCACATCGAGGAAATCCAGCATCACCGGAGCAGCCTCAACAATGCCTCGCATTTCCGGGTTTTTGCTGTCGAGAATTCGCAGCGGGTTCTGTTCAAGGCGGCGAATACTATCTTGATCAAGCTGACTTTTCACGCTGGACAAATACTCGACCAATGCGTCTCGGTATGTCGCTCGCGCATCAGGCGTTCCCAGAGAATTGATCTCCAGCGCAAGCCGGTCAATACCGAGCCGCTGCCACAGTCGGGCAGACATAATGATGAGTTCAGCGTCCACATCGGGGCCCGCGAATCCCAGCGCCTCGACATCGAACTGATGGAACTGTCGATAGCGCCCGCGCTGCGGTTTTTCGCGCCGAAACATCGGTCCGGCCGTCCACAATTTGTGGCGTTGATTGTGCAGCAGTCCGTTCGTGATTCCGGCCCGAACCATTCCGGCTGTCGCTTCGGGGCGCAGTGTCAGGCTTTCGCCGCCGCGATCATCGAACGTGTACATCTCTTTTTCGACGATGTCGGTTACCTCACCGATTGAACGCTTGAAAAGCTCCGTCTGCTCGAGCAACGGCAAACGAATCTCCGCGTAACCGTAGGACTGCGCAATGTCGCGAACGACATATTCCAGGTACTGCCACGTCGCGGACACGTCGGGCAGGATATCGTTCATTCCTTTGACAGCTTTAGGTTTCACGGCGGTAGCCTAGGGAGCGTAGATCGTGAGCCGCGCGGTTCGGCCACGGCGGTCTGCTGCGGCGATCGTGTAGTCTTCGCCGTTAACACTGACGGCGACGTTTTCAGCGTTGCCGAACAACACCGACAACGGCCCACGCCCACTCACATTGACATTTCGGCCGTTGCGACCAAGGTCGAAAAACAGTCGGCGACCGCTAGCGTCGCTAATCTCAGTCCAGCAATCACCCGAAAAACGCATCGTCAAACGCACTTCACCTTCAGCTAACGCTTGTGAAACGGGTTCCGCAACAGGCTGCGACTCAATCACTTCGGGCGCCGAGTCGGGCAGCACGACCGGCTGATCTGGCGGAGAATCTTCCAGACCGGACGCCTCCGGTGCGGGCGCATCGATGATTTGTTCATCGACCACCGGAGCTGGCTCGATGTCGAGGGCTTGCGGTTCGGTCGCGATCTGTGGCGCTACAGTCACTGATGCGTCACGAACAACGAAGTACCAGTAGGACGTCGCGACAACGAGTACAACGATGATCGCCGCGATCCACGGCCCGGGAGAAACTTCACGTGCCTGTTTGCGAACTTTGCCGACAACCGGCGGCATTCCGGACGCGCGATTTAGCTGGTAGTAATCGGCAAGCAGGTCATCAATGCTGACACCAACCAGCTGCGCGTATTTTCTCAGGTGTCCTTTCGCAAACACCGGTGCGCCCAGTGTTTCAAACTTGTTTTGCTCGAGCGCGCGCACTTTCATTTCATCGAGGTGCAGTTCCTTTGCAACCTCGAGGACAGTAATCTGCTGTTGTCGGCGCGCCTCAGCCAGGCGCTCGCCAGCCAGCGGCTCTCGAGCTTCGGGCGGGATGTCGCCGACATCCTTGTTTTCGATCTCCTCGCTCATATTAGCCTGTTTCTAGCAGCCGCCTCGATTCCTGTGACTCCGGGAAGTCGCGCAGCAACTCATTTGCGCATTCGGTGCGCGCACGCTCATCTCCGAGCTTGTCCTCAATGAGCACGCAGAGATACAGCACACCGGAATCTGACGGATAAATGCCAAGGTAACGCTGCAGGAATGCGCGTGCCCGAAGGTCGTCATCGGTAGCATGCTTCAGAAGTGACATTTGCAGTAGTGCTTCGCCGTGATCGGGACGGCGATCAAGCGCGCTACGAAAATAGGTCTCGGCCCTCTCGTAATCGGGTTTCTGCATCATGCATACACCGGCATTTGTCATCATGACCTCCGGGTTGTCATTCGTCGTCGACTTGATCGAACGATCGAACCGCGTTTCAGCATCGTCATAACGCTGCTGGCGACACAAAAATACCGCATAGGCGTTTTGCACATCGAAACTGCGCGGCGCAAGCCGTACCGCCTTGTCGTGTGAATCCTCAGCCAGTCGTAGATTGTCCAGCTGCTCGTAGGTCGTCGCCAGCGTAGACCAAACGATGGCGCGCTTTGGATCCAACTTAATAGATTGCAACAATCGATCGCGTGCCAATTCGTAATTGCCGTTTTGAAAGTAGCGAATTGCGAGCTGATAATTAACGCTTGCCGCATCCGTGTCATTTGCGTCGGTCGGTACCGTGCCCGTAGTCGTCGAGATACACCCCGCCAATGCCATACCGCCGGCAACGGCCAGCAGAAACCCCTTCATCCGTACGCTCATTTTCACGCTGTAATCACCTTTATGTTTTTTTCGCTCAATCGAACGCGCACACGATCGCTGACTTTTCCAGCCAGCTGGCCGCAGGCTGCGTCGATGTCGTCACCGCGGGTTTTGCGTGTGGTCGCAATGATGTCATTCTCCCGCAGGCGGTTCTGGAACTGCCTAATGGTCTCAACCGACGACCGCTCGAAATTATTGCCGTCGAACGGATTAAAAGGAATCAAATTGACCTTAGCTGGCTTGTCTTTTAGCAGCCGCACAAGCTCGTCTGCATGCCGAAGCTGATCATTGACGCCGCGCAACATCACATATTCAAAGGTAATGAAGCGGTTCGAGTGCTTACCAGCATATCGCCAGCAGCTATCCAGCAACTCGTCGATCGGATGCAACTTGTTGATCGGCACAAGTTCGTTACGTAGCTTGTCATTTGCTGCATGCAGTGAAACTGCGAGCGACACATTGCAGTCGTCACCTAGCTTTTCGATGTGTGGCACGATGCCCGACGTACTCACTGTTACGCGCCGCCGCGACAGGCCGTACGACAAATCGGACAGCAGAATCTCGAGAACGGGCACGACATTGCGATAATTGGCGAGCGGTTCTCCCATGCCCATAAACACAACATTGGTGACCGCCGGGTCGCCATTGGGTCGCCGTGGCAGTTCGCGGATCGCATGCCAAACCTGGCCGATAATTTCGGCGGCGGTCAGGTTGCGATTGAAACCCTGAGCGCCAGTTGCGCAAAACGCACAGTCAAGTGCACAACCGACTTGTGACGATATGCACAGAGTGCCGCGAGCTGGTTCAGGGATGAAAACGGTTTCGACGGCCTGGCCAGATCCACTGGAGAATAGCCACTTGATCGTGCCGTCGACCGAATTGTGGCGCGCCTCCTCGACGGGCGCCCTAATTTCGGCAACCTCGTTGAGCCGTGTCCGAAGCATTTTTGATAAATCGGTCATGTCATCAAAGTCGATAACGCCACTTTGATAGATCCAGCGCATTATTTGCCGTGCGCGATACGGCTTTTCTTCAAGCCCCGCAAAGAAATGCTCTAGATCACTCTGAGTTAACCCAAGCAGATTTACTTTGTCAGTTGTTGCAGCCACTATTTCTCAACGCGTGCGTGGGCACACGCCATCGCCAAAGAAAAAATCAATCTCGACAGCCGCCGTCTCCGACGCATCCGACCCATGCACGATATTTTCCTCGATGCTGTCGGCAAAATCGGCGCGGATTGTCCCGGCGGCCGCATCCGCCGGATTGGTCGCCCCCATGATCTCGCGATTTTTTGAAATCGCTCCGTCGCCGGACAGCACTTGCACCATCACTGGGCCAGAGGTCATATAGCTAACCAGATCGCCATAAAATGGGCGCTCTTTGTGGACAGCATAAAAGCCCTGTGCCTCTTCGATTGTCAGGTGCATCATGCGCGCAGCAATGACTTCAAGCCCGGCTTTTTCGAATCGCGAAATGATCTCGCCAATCAGGTTCTTTTGCACACCATCCGGTTTGATAATGGAGAGCGTCTGCTCAACGGCCATGGGGTTTCCTTATGGTTTATTGGTTGGAATTCGGCGGAGTAGGCTGTCGCTTTATCGGGACCGTCCCGAGAAACGACGTAAACCCTCGATTTTACGTGGCAAATCGGGGCCCGGCAATGAACCTGCCCGGCTCTAGATATTAAAACTTTCGCCGCAGCCGCACTCGCCGCTTACATTGGGATTGCGAAAGCTAAACGCCTCATTGAGGCCGTTTTTGACAAAGTCGACCACGGTGCCATCGATTAGTGGCAGAGCCACTTCGTCAACAACGACCGTCACGCCCTTGTCCTCAAAGACTATGTCGGATGCGGCGATTTCGTCAGCGTAGTTGATGACGTAGGAATAGCCCGAGCAGCCGGTCTTGGTCACGCCCAGCCGCAGGCCCACGCCCGCGCCGCGAGCATCCAGATAGGTCCGAACCCGGGTCGCCGCCGAGTCTGTCAGTGAAATCGTCATTTTTCCGATATTAGTAATTTTGGGCGATTGTGAGTATCAGGTCGAAGTATCGCGCACTGCAGCCCCAAGCGACCGCACCGCGTCTTCGAGGACTAGTATACGGCCTGTTTTCTCCACAGGTACAGCGAGAGTTTGCATAAGCTCGGATCTCTCGAAGTGCCGCAGATCGGCCAAGGTGCCCGTCTCACAGGTCGCACAGAACCATTCACAGGCAGCCAGCAGATGCGGACATCCCCAAGCCTGGAAACGCAATTCTTCAATTCGATCGTCAATATGCGCCATCGTCAGACGAATCCGAACACCCTGATCTTCGACGAAACTCTCAACGCCACCGTCCACCTCGCCCGCGTGCTCCGGGTGCGAAAATAATTTGCGCACTTCGTCGCTATAGGGCTCGAAAGTCACGTCGCTGATGCCGCGCGTCCCGGCGCAATGGCCCGCAGCCGCTCGACCGATTCGCGGTAGCGTTCGACGGCAAAATCAATCTCCGACTCGGTGCTCATGCGACCAAAACTCACGCGAACGGCGCTTTGTGCGAGTGCATCGTCACGACCAAGTGCGCGCAACACATAGGACGGTTCCTGATTTTGGGAATTGCATGCCGATCCCGTCGCGACGCACAGTGGCTCTAGCGCGAGCAACAAACTCTCACCTTCGATGTCGTCAATGCTGACATTCAAGATTCCTGGGTACGAATTCTCCGCATCGCCATTTCTGACGACACCGGCTATGGGCTGCAATCCCGCCCACAAGCGTTCGCGCAACGCCTGCACATGCTCGAAATCAGTTGCCATCGACGACGTGGCAATTTCAGCCGCAAGTCCAAAAGCGGCAATAAGTGTTACCGGCAATGTGCCGGGACGTACTCCGTGCTGCTGGCCGCCACCGTAATACAGCGGCTCGACATGGCAACGCGGCCGATCAGCGATGTATAACGCGCCAATCCCTGTCGGCCCATAGACCTTATGCGCCGTCATCGACGCAAGGTCGACCGGCAACGATGCGAGATCAAACGGTAGCTTGCCGACACCCTGCGCCGCATCGACATGAAACAATACGTCTCGATTTCGGCAACGCTCTCCAATCGCTGCGATATCCTGCAACACACCAGTTTCGTTGTTCACGTACATGATCGACACCAAAGTTGTGTCGTCTCGAAACGCAGCATCGAGATCCTGCAGGTCGAGGCTGCCGGATTCGTCAGGGCTTAGCCATGTGACGTCGAAGCCCTGTGTCTCAAGCGCACGAAACACGTCGGCGACCGCCTTATGCTCGGTCGGCATCGTGATCAAGTGTTTGCCACGATGTGTGCGATAGCGTGCGGCACCCGTGATGGCGAGATTATTCGACTCGGTGGCCCCCGACGTCCAGATTAGCTCCGCTGGCGCACAGTTCAACAGACGCGCGAGCTGCGCTGCAGCTTGCTCGACAATCACGCTCGCACGCCGACCCGCAATATGCACGGCCGAAGAATTGGCAAAGCTCGTGTCGTTTTTTAGCATAGCCGACATTAACTCCGCGACCTGCGGGTCGAGCGGTGTCGTCGCAGCATAGTCGAGATAAATTAGATCGTCCCTCATGAAGCGCCTCCGCGGCTGCGATCGATCGCCGTTAAGATGCCGCGTAGAATATTGACTTCATTCTGGTCGGGTCGCGCACGAATGAACAGACGCCGCAATCGTCGCATCAGGTGGCGAGGATTATCCGGATCCAGAAATTGTAAATCCGTTAGAACCGTTTCGAGATGCGAATAGAAGTGTTCGAGTTCTTCACTACTCGCGGCCGGCGCATCCATTTCGTATTCAGGCAGTTTTTCGGACATCGCTGCGCGAATCTCGTACGTGACGACCTGTACTGCCATGGCGAGATTTAACGAACTGAATTCCGGGTTGCTTGGAATCCGAAGCAGCGTATCGCAATGATCGAGCTCGGCGTTGGACAGTCCGGTTTTCTCCGGCCCGAATACGATAGCGACCTTGCCCTTCATACTTTCTTCCACGAGCCGCGCCGCAGCGTCTTTCGCATCCAGACACGGCCAGTCGATCGTGCGCGAGCGAGCACTTGCGCCGGCGACATAGACGCAATCTGCGATAGCGTCGGCCAAAGATTCAGTTAGCATCGCATTCTGCAGCAGGTCGTCAGCGCCAGACGCCCTTGCCGTCGCTTCGTCATGCGGAAAATAACGAGGCTGCACCAGAGCGAGATCGTCGAGACCCATGTTTTTCATGGCACGGGCGACCGCCCCGATATTGCCGGGGTGAGTCGTTCCAATCAGTACGATGCGTATCGACATGTGGCGTGGCCGGCCCAAAGTCCGGTATTCTACCGCCCCGGTTCTTCCGGGGCCGAGTTCTTTACAAATGAGGAAATCGTTTCATGCACGCATTGCTAAATGTGGCAGTCATGGCGGCGCGGAGCGCCGGTGACACCTTGATTCGGAAAATGAGAAGCCTAGACAAGCTCAAGGTCGAAAAAAAGGGTCACAACGATTTCGTCAGTGATGCCGACCTTGCCGCTGAACGCGCCGTCATCGCAACGGTACAGAAGCATTACCCCGAGCACGCATTTCTTGCCGAAGAATCCGGCGTTACCGGCGAGTCAGAGTTCGTCTGGATTATCGATCCGCTTGATGGCACGACGAATTATCTGCACGGATTTCCGGTATTTGCGGTTTCGATAGCCTTACAGGTAAAAGGCAAACTTGAGCACGCGGTGGTCTATGACCCACTGCGCCAGGAGCTTTTTACCGCGTCGCGGGGTCAAGGCGCTCAGCTTGATGGCCGAAAAATTCGTGTTAGCGGCCGCGACAGACTTGAACAATCCTTGATCGGCACCGGTTTTCCATTTCGCCAGGCCGATGCCGAAATGACGCCATACCTGGACATGCTGCATAAAGTCGTGAGGAATACATCCGGCGTGCGTCGCCCAGGCGCTGCGGCGCTCGACCTTTGCTACGTCGCAGCAGGTCGCCTCGATGCGTTTTGGGAAACCGGCTTATCGGCTTGGGACCTAGCCGCTGGTGCGCTGATCATCCGCGAGGCCGGCGGCATCGTTTCGGGCTTGGACGGTAGCGAAAACTTCTTGGACAGCGGCCATGTACTGTGCGGAACGCCGCGAATTTACCGAGCGCTTGCCAAACTCTGCTCAAAAGAGATTAAGGAGTTGCTCGCATAGCCCGACGGTCGACCGGTTGCGTAAAACCCTAATTCTTGCGCCTAAAGACTCATGCTAGGGTGTTTTGAGGCCAGCTTTTCGGAATGGATCATGGGCGCGCGAAAATTTGGTTTGTATTCGCTGCTTGCTACGTTCTTGTTCTACGCCGGCTGCGCGACCTCACCCGAAGTCGAGAGTCGGCGACAGGCGAGAGAGGCGGACATCAAAGATATACTGAGTCAGCCGCTCGACCCGGCACAATTTGGGGAAACCAAGCGCTGCCTGGCTGACCATGAATATCGCAATTTTCGCGCTTTAGATGATCGGCGAATTCTCTTTGAGGGCCGGCGCGGCAAGCTCTGGATCAATACACTGCGCTCACATTGCCCGGATCTGCGCTATGGAACCGTTCTTCGCGTAAGGTCTTTTTCGCAAACTCGCGTGTGCGATATGGATAGATTCCAGGTCGGCGACTGGTTCGACTGGCCTTGGTACCGCCGCTGGCCGTGGCGCTGGGGTAGTGGCTGGGGAACCGGGATCGCTTGTTCTCTTGGCAAGTTTCAGCCGGTAACGGAAGTTCAGGTCGCTGAAATTGAGGCGCTGCTGCGCTCGCGATAGGGTAGCTTGAATGCCTGCCTTCCGTCAGAACTAGCCGTTCCATGACCGCATTTTAGACTTGCTTAAATGCGTCCGCTAAATACCCCGACAGAACGTCGCCTAAACTACATCGACACCCTGTGGGTCTGGACGGTCGGAATAACGGCGCCAGACCTAAACTTCGATCTTGCCCAGCGCGATTAGCAGTAGCGTTAACGCGATGAGTGAGGCTGCGATTATGCCAATGGTCATGCAAACGGGGAATACGATGTCCACTGCAAGTTTCCTGTCATGAATCGATAATCCTTTTTAAGGGATACATCACAACCGGATAATGAGTAAATATACTTACAGACAAGAAGTACTCGGACGTCGCGGGCAGCAATCCAACTACGGTAGATCGTCGATCAGGTCTGGGTCTTTGACGGGCTCGATCAGGTCCTGCGGATTAACGCCCAGCAGTAACGCCGTTGCGCTCGCCGTGTAAATCGATGAGTAGGTACCGACGATGATGCCGACAATTAATGCGATGGAGAACGGCGCAATGGATTCACCGCCTAATGTCAACAACGCGATCAGCACGAGCAAGGTGGTGACCCCTGTGATCAAGGTACGTGCGAGCATTTCGTTGATCGAAACGTTCATCGATTCTTCAGCCGACTTGCCGCGCAACTTGAAAAAGTTCTCGCGTATACGATCGAACGCGACCACGGTATCGTTCAGCGAGTAACCGATTACGGCGAGCACTGCGGCGACAACTGTGAGGTCGAATGGCAATCCAAATATCGAAAAGAAGCCGACAGTCACGATAACATCGTGCGCCAGCGCAGCAACGGCGCCTGTGGCGAATTTCCATTGGAAGCGAAACATCACGTAAGCGAAGATCATCAATAGCGCGAAAATCATTGCCAGGCCGCCTTGCTCGGTCAGCTCCTCGCCAACCTGTGGACTGACAAACTCAACGCGTCGAAGCGCTACAGACTCGCCACCGACACCCAGGGTTGATTGTAATTCGGCACGAATTTGTGCCGGTTCTGCGTCACCCTGCGGCGGCAGGCGCACCAGCACATCGGTGTCGGCACCAAATCGCTGCACAAGTGCATCGTCGAATCCAGCATCGCTAAGCTTGCCTCGAATTGCCTCAAGGTCTGCTGCCTGCGGGTAGCCGACCTCGAGCAACACGCCGCCGGTAAAGTCAATGCCAAATTCCAGGCCACGCATTACCAGTGAGGCGATCGATACGACGATGAACACCATTGACAGGAACAATGCAATTTTCCGGCGTGTCCCGCCGAGAAAATCGATGTTGGTCTTTTCCCTGATCAGGCGCATCGTGCTACCTCAAACCGGCACGGACTCGATACGGCGACCGCCGAACGCGAGATTGACGATTGTTCGTGTGCCAACAATGGCCGTAAACATTGACGTGATAATTCCAAGTGACAGAGTTATCGCAAATCCCTTAATTGGTCCCGTGCCAAACGCGAACAGCACGACCGCTGCGATCAACGTCGTGATATTGGCATCGGCAATGGACGACAGCGCCTTCTCGTAACCCGAATCAATCGCTGCCTGCGGCTTACCACCTGCAGCGATCTCTTCGCGTATTCGCTCGAAGATCAGGACGTTCGCGTCCACCGCCATACCAACAGTCAGAACGATGCCCGCGATGCCAGGCAAGGTCAGGGACGCTTGCAACATCGACAGCAGTGCGACGATAAATACCAGGTTCGAGAACAGCGCAACGTTGGCGATCATGCCGAACCAACGGTAATAGATCGCCATGAAAACGATTACGGCGAGAAACCCGATCGCGATCGCCTTGAATCCACGTTCAATATTGTCCTGACCGAGACTCGGCCCGATCGTTCGCTCATCGATCTTGTAGACCGGCGCTGCCAGCGCTCCTGCCCGCAGCAGCAACGCGAGGTCACGTGCTTCGCCCGGCGTCAAGCCGGTGATTTGGAAATTGTTCTTGAATACGCCGCGAATCGTCGCGGTATTAATAATTTCTTCAGTCTTGACCGTGCGCGCCTGCTGGACACCATTGCGTGAGCTCGTCTCACGACTGGTTTCGATGAACACGGTCGACATCGGCTTATTCAGGTTGTCCTGCGTCGTCCTGAGCATGCTCTCACCGCCGGCGGCGTCGAGCTTGATGAAAACGGCGGGTTGACCTTCCGAAAATCCGGATTCGGCGTCAATAATCTGATCACCAGACGCGATGACTCTCCGCTTGAGTATCGCCGACGGTTCGTCGCCACGGCCCGGGTAGCTGCGCGAACCGGGCTCATCACCACTGGTGTCAACGAGTCGAAACTCTAGCGTCGCCGTGGCCGTGAGAATCTTGTCAAGTTCGGTCGGATCCTGAACGCCCG
>Ga0224508_10002465_pt1 | contig 15703 bp, 10 predicted proteins | sample SF_Jan12_sed_USG_4_FD_170157 | JGI IMG/M metagenome (GOLD analysis project Ga0224508, IMG submission 170157) | Sediment microbial communities from San Francisco Bay, California, United States - SF_Jan12_sed_USGS_21 | ecosystem: Environmental > Aquatic > Marine > Sediment | place: USA... | reverse complement strand
AGGGTTCTTCAAGCGACTCGCATCTTCTCGATCTTCACCCGCCACTCGGCCGGGCCGCTGGTATGGATGGAATTGCCATCGCTGTCCACCGCCACTGTCACCGGCATATCCTGCAGCTCGAATTCGTGAATCGCCTCCATGCCCAGATCCTCGAACGCCACCACGCGGGCACCTTTAATAGCCTTGGATACCAGGTACGCGGCACCGCCGGTCGCGATCAGGTAGACCGCTTTGTGCTGTTGGATCGATTCGACGGCCGCCGGGCCGCGTTCGGCTTTGCCGATCATGCCAATCAGTCCCACCTGCTCGCCGAGCATCATGTCAGTGAATTTGTCCATGCGCGTCGCTGTGGTTGGTCCCGCCGGCCCGACCGCCTCGTCGCCGACCGCGTCCACCGGGCCAACGTAATAGATCACGCGGCCGTGAAAATCCACTGGCAGCGGTTCGCCACGCGTGAGTAGATCCTGAATGCGCTTGTGTGCCGCGTCACGACCGGTCAACATTTTGCCGGACAGCAACAGCGTGTCCCCGGCTTTCCAGTTACGGGTTTCCGCGGCACTGACGGTGTCGAGGTCGACACGCTTCGCGTCTTCGCCGGCTGCGAGGATATCTTCCGGCCAGTCTTCCAGCGTCGGCGGGATCAGCTGCACCGGACCCGTCCCGTCGAGGGTGAAATGCACGTGCCGGGTGGCTGCACAGTTCGGAATGATCGCAACCGGCAAGGAAGTGGCGTGCGTAGGGTAGTCCAGCACTTTCACGTCGAGCACGGTAGTAATACCGCCCAGCCCCTGCGCACCTATGCCCAGGGCGTTGATTTTATCGTACAACTCGAGGCGCAGTTCTTCGCAGCGGTTGCCGGCTCCGCGCGCCTGCAGCTCGGGCATGTCCAGCGGCGCCATCAAAGACTCTTTTGCCAGCAACAAGGCTTTCTCGGGCGTACCGCCTATACCGACACCGAGAATACCCGGCGGGCACCACCCCGCGCCCATGCTCTGGAGCTGCTCCAGCACCCAGTCGACCACGCTGTCGGACGGATTGAGAACCGCAAACCGTGCTTTGTTCTCCGAACCGCCGCCCTTCGCCGCAACGATGACGTCCACGCTGTCGCCCTCGACCACCTCCATATGCACCACGGCGGGCGTGTTGTCGCGGGTATTCTTGCGCGAGCCTGCCGGATCGGCGACCACCGAGGCGCGCAGCGGGTTGTGCTCGTCGGTATAAGCCCGGCTCACCGCGCTGTCGACCATGGCCTGGATACTCTGTGTGCCGTCCCACTGCACCTGCATTCCGATTTTCAGAAACACCACTGCGACACCCGTGTCCTGGCATACAGGTCGTCGGGCCATCGCGGCCATGCGCGAGCTCGTGAGTATCTGAGCAATTGCGTTTTTTGCCGCTGGGTTGACTTCGCGCTCGTACGCCTGTGCCATCGCGTGGATGAAATCGACGGGGTGATAGACCGAAATGTACTGCAGCGCGTCGGCAATGCTGTCGACGAAGTCCTGGCGTTTGATCGTGGTCATGCTGTTTTCCGATGAAGTTGATACGCAGCGCGGCCGGGTTGTATCACACCACCCCGGCGTCGCGCAGGTCCGCGACATCGCTGTCGCTGTAACCGAGGTCTTGCAGAATCGACGCTGTATGTTCGCCTACATCGGGAATCGCGTCCATCCGGTGAGCGAGATCGTCGCTGATAACGGGCGGGCGCATAGCGCGTATCGGACCCTGCGGAGAGTCAACCTCGCACCAGCGGTCGCGCGCCTGCAACTGCGGATGGTCCCAGAATTCCTGCATGGTATTGAGGCGCGCGTTAGCGATGCCGACGGCATCCAGCTTCTCGATCACCGTCAAAGTCGTAAGCGCCGCGAAAGCCTCCTCGATGAAACCGCGCAGCGCATCGAGATTGGCCACGCGCGCGGAATTTGACGCGAAGCGCGCGTCGTCGGCAAGCCCCTGCTGCCCCAGCAGCTCCGAACAGAAACGCTGCCACTCGCGCTCGTTCTGAATACCCAGATTCACCACCCCGCCATCGCCGCAGCGAAACGGGCCGTAGGGGGCGATGGCTGAATGGCTGGCGCCAGCGCGGCGCGGTGCTTTGCCACCGTAGGCGGTGAAGTACGCCGGGAATCCCATCCACTCGCCGAGTGCATCGAACAGGGACACTTCGAGCAGCGCGCCGTTGCCGGTTCGCTCACGGTTATACAGCGCGGTCAGAATACCGCTGTAGGCGTACATGCCACCCGCGATGTCCGCCGTGGAAATCCCGGTTTTGGCCGGTGTGTCCGGCGTGCCGGTCGTCGACACCAGTCCGGTCTCGCATTGCACCAGCAGGTCGTAGGCCTTCTTGTCCCGATAAGGCCCGCTTTCCCCGTACCCGGACAGGTTGCAGACAATCAGGCGCGGGTGGCGCGCCCGCAACTCGGTGCCATCGAATCCCAGTCGCGCGGCGGCACCCGGTGCCAGGTTCTGTAGAAAGATGTCCGCATCCGCCAGCAGCTTGTGCAGCACCTCGCGCGCACGCTGGTCCTTGAGATTCAGGGTAAGGCTCTGCTTGCCGCGGTTGAGCCACACGAAATGACTCGACATACCTTTGACGGTCTCGTCGTACCCGCGGGCAAAATCGCCGACACCCGGGCGCTCGATCTTGACCACGCGCGCACCGAGATCGGCCAGCTGGCGCGACGCGAACGGTGCGGCAACCGCTTGCTCCAGCGCAATTACGGTGAGGTCATGCAATGGCAGCATATTTCGGTCCTCCCACTCCGGCCGATTGCCGGCTTTCTCGTATCAGGTTGGATCAACACGTGGTCCAATAGACCAGCCCCGGAAGGTCAGTAAGGCCGACACAACTCCGTGCTGCTGGCGTCGTCGAAATCGCGCACCCAACCCCACCCGCAGCCGGTTCTTCATCAGACCGAGATGTACATCCATCCCACTGGCGTTTCTGTCCCCCGTCTGCGGTTCTTTCAGATAGTGAGAATGGACCGGTGTGACGCCCTTGTTCCTGCGTCTCAATTTCCTTGAAACCCAGCTTCGATTTTATATTTTTCATTGGCCCCCATCTCATTCGGCGCACAAATACTCATCGGCACTGGCGCCGCGAGTTGCGGTTGGCGGTCAGCAGCATTCCATTATTTCCATAACGTCAGACGCGTTCTTGATCCTGGCGAAGCGCTGTGGATTATTACCGGGTATTCTATGCGTCTAACGATGGCCGGTTGCAACGGCACTTTCCAAGAGCGGGAAAGGCGCTTTCATGCAAAAGACGGAAGATTGCTAAACTACGCGGCCCCGCAGCAAGGCACCACATATGGCTACTACGGCCCGATTCGTAAGCAGGATCACACGCAACACGCTGGCGATGGTGCTGGCCGGCGGACGCGGCACACGCCTGAAAATGCTCACCAACTGGCGGGCCAAGCCTGCGATGCCATTCGGCGGAAAGTTCCGCATCATCGATTTCGCGCTGTCCAACTGCATCAACTCCGGTGTGCGCAAGGTATACGTGCTCACCCAGTACAAATCCCATTCACTCATTGGCCACCTGCTGCGAGGCTGGAACTTTCTGCGCAGCGAAACGGGCGAGTTCGTCGAGTTGATCCCCGCCCAGCAGTGGGTGGATGAAGATGCCTGGTACGAAGGCACGGCCGATGCCGTTTATCAAAGTCTCGACATTATCGCGGAGAACGCACCGCAGTACGTGCTGATCCTCGCCGGGGACCACGTTTACAAAATGGACTACGGTGAAATGCTGGCGTCACATGTCGCCTCGGGCGCCGATTTCACCATAGCCTGCCACGTAGTACCGGTGGCACAGGCGAGTGATTTTGGGGTGATGGCTGTCGACCAAGACTACCGGATCACGGATTTTGTGGAAAAACCCGGCGAGCCGCCGACACTGCCGAACGATCCAGACGCCGCGCTGATCAGCATGGGAATCTATGTATTTTCTTTCGACTATCTGCTGGAACACCTGCTGCGCGACGCCGCCGACCCCGAGTCCAACCATGACTTCGGCAAGGACATCATCCCCTACGCGGTGCGCAACAAACACTTTGTGCAGGCGTACTCCTTCAGCACGTCCGAAATCGGCAACGGTTACTGGCGCGACGTAGGCACGCTGGACGCTTACTACGAAACGAACATGGAACTGCTCGAGCTCGAATCAGCATTGGATCTGTACAATCGGGACTGGCGGATCTTCACCTACCAAGAGCAATTGCCATCGGCAAAATTCGTCGGCAGCGGCGACCTCGGGCGCATACAGCACTCGATGGTGAGCGGCGGCTGCGTGATCCGCAATTCGGTGATCGAAGATTCGATCCTGTTCTCGAACGTGCAGATCGGTGAACAGTGCGACCTGCAAGGCGTTGTGGCGCTGCCGGATTGCCAGATCGGCAACCGTGTACGCCTGCGTCGCGTGATGCTGGACAAAGGCTGCGTGCTGGCCGACGACACCTGTATCGGCGAGGATCCGGACGCGGATGCCCGGCGTTTCTACCGTACCGAATCGGGCATCGTCGTGGTCAATCGCGAGATGCTCGGCCAGGAACTGCGGTATCTGCCGAGCGACACATCCTACCAGCGATGAAACGCTTTGTCCGAGTGCCGGTCGAACTCTCCCGAAGGGAGGCCTCCCTCGAGGGCAAGGGTCAGGATGACAAGCGCTTGATTTATTCCCCTTCCCCTCTCCCCCCGGGGAAGAGGAATAAAAAGACTCCCCTCTCCCTTTTCGGGAGAGGGGCCGGGGGTGAGGGCTCCCAGGGAATCAAGCGGTCAGAGTACTTGAACCGGTTGAAGGGTTCAGGCTGCTTGCACTCGCGAGTGCAACTTGGTTCGAGCACTCTGACCGCTTGATTCCTGCACGTCAGTTAGGCGGCCGCATCACGTCACCAGCAGTCGGCCCTGCTTGCAGGTCAGTGTCCGACCGTCAAGATCGGCGACGCGCCGTGCCTCGGGAACGACTATCTTGACCCCGCACACCCGCGCAACGAAAGGATCCCTGGAGGTGAGCTGGTACTGGCGCTCCGGAAACGCGAAAGCCACCCAGCGCGACGATGAATCCTCGCCGTCGACGCCCCACAGGAAATACACGGCGTCTTCGCTCTTCAGCCCTTCCAGGTAGCGGTAAGCACTGGTCTTCACGGTCAACCGTACAGGCGGCGAATCAGGGATGTCCTGTAAAATGATTGCCTGCGTCACGGAACGGTCTCCGGTTTGACTCATGTTACAGACAACGCTCTGCGCATCGGTTTATTCCCATGCGGTTTGCTGCGCCGCAGCAATCATCCAGTAATCAAGAGGATAAGGAGTTGCGGGAGGATGCTGGTGTGCTAGAACCGCATCAGGTAATACGCGGCAATCTGATTGGAGACGTAATCCGTGCTGCTGCCGTCCGGTTCGGCCACAACATACTGCCATGAGATATCGACGGAACCTTGCGGTCCGAGTGCGCGGTTGTAACCCAGAGTCCACAGCGTCGTGTCGGCTTGGTAGCGGTAAGCAATGAAGTCTTTGTTGTGATAGGCGTCGTCCGGTTCCGTTTCGTCGGCTATAGAGGAGAAAAAATTAGAGCTGGGTGTCGAGGAAACTGTATCCCCCTGGCGGTACTCACCGCCGAAGCGCAACAGATCACGTTCGCTCAGCGAATAGTCGAGCGCGATCCGCAGGCCGGCGTCCTCGGTATCGAAAACCACGCTGTCGGCGTCGCGCCCACGTCCTTCCAGCGCGCTGAATACATCGACGCGATCAGTGACGTGTGAGTGCACATTGAGGCCGAGCTTGTATCGCGATCCGGAACGCAGACTGCTGTCGTAGGCATCGAGGTCTACCCGCCCGAGCAGACCGAACGTGGGTGCGCGGAAACGGGATGACGTTCGATACTGGAATTCAGCCTGGACACCGGCCGAAACACGATCGAGGCCATTGTGCTCGAGCATGTTGCGCCCATCCAGGTTGCCGGTCACAACGAACTGTTTGGTGACGCCTAACGGGTACCTGAACGGTTTGCGGACACTGGCGTTGAAGGCCTGGTCCGACACCTCGTCCGCGGAGTCGCTCGCCCGGTTGAGGTTCTCAAAATGCTCGTAACCGGCTTCCACGTGGACCTGGTCTTTTCTGTCGCGGACCGGAACCTCCCAGTTCAGTGGCTTGCCATCGAGGTTGCCGGTGAACCGCAGGGCGAATATCTGGCTGTCGAGTCCGCCCGAGGAATGCAGGCCCTGATACTCGAGGCCGAGCTGCATCCCGTTGTGGTAGAAAAAATCGCTGCCAAGCCCGAACAGCAGGGTCTCGTCGGGTACGTCGGTTGGCGTTACCACTGAGGCCGGCACGCCCGGTATCGTCCGCACGCCGGCGGTCACGTCTCCCTCGTCCTGGTAATACAACTCCAGGCGCGCGCGGGGCAGCGCCCAGCCGAAGCTCGTCCGGTGCGGTGCCTGGGTGAGCAGGCCGAGAACTAGCTGCGACGTGTCCACCGATTGAGTGTCGTATTGCAGATTGTTGAGACTGCCGCTTTCGCTCACGCTGTCCAGTTCCAGCGCGGAAAATTCGAACCGCGCGTAGGGAGAGACAAGCAGCTCCTGGCGGTACCATTCGTAGCCGGCGCCCAGGGACGTATACCAGAGCGTACCGTCACGACTGCTCTTGCCCAAGTCGTTGTTGGCGACGTCGTGGCGCTGTGTGTCGTAACTCAGTTGACTGTAGCCAAGCACCGCATCGAGGAACACCGAGGATGCCGGCACGTAGTTGAGGTACGCCGCCAGCGAACCAGAGGTTGCGCTGTCACGTGTGCCGTCGGTACCTATATCGGTTCTGCCGTCAGCGAACCCTGCGCCCAAACCGACTGCCAGGGCGTCTCCGAACCAGCGGTCGTAGCCGATCGTGAGGCCGTCCGAACTGAACGTCTGGCTGCTGCCGCTGCTGCTCTCCTCAAGGGTGCCGAAATGCAGATCGCCGCCGATCCACCAGCTGCTGCGCGCCAGTGAGCCGTCTTCGTCAACGGCGTGCAGGGCCTGCCCCACATCGAGCGACTGCTCCGTTGCCAGTCGCGCCAGTACGGCAGCCAGAGCCGCTTCCTTCTCGGACCCGGCTCGCGCATCACCTTCTTCCTCGCTCGCGCGCGACACAAACCTATCGATCGGCGTTTGCCGTCTGCTGTGGCGTTCTGCACGTAGGGCGTCCATACGGCGTCTGACGTTGCCGATCTGGGCCCGCGAAAAGCGCTTTGCGGCGTCGATCTGTGCGCGCAGCAGGCTCCTCACGATCGGATCCTCGGACGGATCGGCGACGCCGCCGGACAACGGCACCGTGCGGGTGATTACCGGGCTTGCGACCGCGATCGATGCAGTCTTGAAACCCACGCTCGTCGGTGCGAACGCTACCGTGATCGAACAGGTGCCGTTGGGGTGGGCCAGGCTCGGCGCTCCAGTGGTGCAGGTGCCGAGGCTCAGGTTGAATTGCCCGGGATCGGCGCCGCCGAGGGTGATGCTGGTCAACGTTGCCGCTCCGGGAGGGGGGGTGCCAGCGTTGACGACCCCAACGACGATCGTACGCGCGGCGCTCACCGTGCCCACTCCCTGCTGTCCAAATCCGACCGGCGCGGAGGTCAACGGCGTGCCGTGTGCGGGCGGCACGCCTTGATCAATGGAAACGGCGATGCAGTTGACGTCACCGCCACACTCGGCGCGCGCCACCGCCGTGACCAGCAGGCTTGCCAACGCAATCAGGGCTGAAAACAGTATTCGCATTTTTAATGGTAGACGTTTTTATCCCGGATTCTATGCCCGGGTCGCTTTTCGGTAACTAGATGCTATGACACTTGCGCTGAGTCGTCCAATTAACTTGATCCGGTCGCGCCGGACCTCCGGCATCCGCCTCCGTCAAGTCAGATTCAGATCGCAGCTGGGGTCACGGGCGCTTCGTATCGGCGGCACGCGACGCCAGATACTCGTGCAGACGCTCTGTGGCGTCCAGGTCCGGCACGGCCTCAGTCGGCGGCACGTGCTTGGCCAGGGCCTCGGTGAGAACCTTCGCGTAACCCTCGGCGGTCCGGTCCCAGGTGTACGTGGTGCGGACCCGCTCGATGCCGCGCGCGGCATAGTCATCGGCGTGCTGCAGCGCCTCGCGCAGGCCGCGGCCGATGGCGTCGCTGTCGGTTGGCTCCACCAGCACGCCGGAACCGTCTGCAAAAATCTCCGCAGGCCCGCCGTTGCTGGTGGCAACGACCGCCAGGCCACAGGCAGCGGCTTCGATGGGCGCGAGCCCGAAGGGTTCGTAAAAAGCGATCAGCGCGAACACCGAGCCGCGGCGCGCGAATGCCCGATAAGTTGCGGCCAGTTCCCGTTGTGAGCGGATGTCGAAAAAACTCACCCGGTCACGCACGCCGGCGACCGAGATGGTCTCCAGAATCGGCTGCAGAACCTGGATCTCCTGCTCGGGTAACCCCGCAATACTGGTAAACGGATCGCTTACGCCGCGCACGAACAAACCAAGCCTGGCGGCACGCTGCAACTCCGGGTCGGCCGCGTACGCGCGCACCACGCCCAAGATGTTCTTCTTTTCGTCGAGGCGACTGGAGACAATTATGTATGGCTCGCCGGCATCGTGCAGTGTCTGCAATCGCTCCGCGACACCGGCATCCAGACCGCCGGGCGTGGTGGTGAATATCTCGGTATTGACGCCCGGCGGGATCACCCGGAACCCGCTGCCGTCGACATCCACCGCGCCCTGGTAAAGCGGATGGCTGTACTGCTGCTCATGTTCCTGGCGGGTCGACGTGATGATGCTGACGGCGCGCCGCATGCTCAGGCGTTCCGCAGCGATGCGCGTCGAAAAGCGGTAGCGCTCCTCCATGGCCGCGGCATTGTCGAGATTCATGCCCAGCTTATCGAGCTTCTGCGCACCGAGCGAGTGACCGGTGAAGGTGAACTGCAACCCGGCAGTTTGCTGCAGCAGCACCCCGCAGTAGCCGCCGTCGCCATAGTGCGCCGTGGCGATATCGGGCAGGCCGCCGGCATAAAAGTCCACCAGCGCCGCGATGAACGCCGGCATGTGTTCCCACAACTGTTCTTTGGCGAGAAACGCATCCCCCCCGCAGGGCACGCGCACGATGCGCAGGCGTTCCTCGTAACCGGGGTAGTAGTCGAGCGGCGCGCTGAACTCCGGCCACTCGGGGTCGACGACGCGCCGCGTGACAATGTCGACGCGATACCCGAGGCGCGTCAACGCCATGGAGATTTCCTTCACGTAAACCAGCTGACCGCCGAAATCTGGATGCTCGGTGAGGTGCGAATCGGTGGGATCGAAATTTCCCTGTGGATTCAGGAAACAGATGTGCATCGGCGCAGGGCGTTGGTTATGGCCGAGCCGCGCTGGCGTCGTAGTGCTCGTCGACTATTATACTGGCGCGGGCCTTGTGCGAAGCGATCTCTTCATGCTCGATCGCCAGCACGCGATCGATGAAGGCGTCGAGTTCGGACGCGTCGCGCTGCCGCTTCTCGCGGTGCGCGCGTGTCTGCAGATAAGTTCGGTCTATAAAGGCGCGCGCGCTGGCATTCTCCAGCAACGTCGTGTAGGTGCCCTCGGCAATCGCCACTCTGGCATCGTCGAACGTCAGGTATTCCTCGCCGATCGAATCGTCGATGTAGCTCACCAGCGGTTTGGTCACGGTATCGGCACCGTTCAGAAAAGCACCCAGATGCGAATCCAGCAGATCCAGATGCACTTCCTGTGGGCCTACCCAGGCAATGTCTTTGCGCCGTTCCCGGTCATTCGATTTCGGGGGATAAACGAAATAGTCATCCTGCTGAAAGATAACCGCGGCGACGCCTGCGGACCGCAACTCCTCGGCAACCGCTTGTGCGGTCTCTGACTTGCCGCTACCCGATTCGCCGGCGATGGTCAGCGTGAACCGCCCGCCGCCGTCTAGCAGACTTCGCAGCAATGCCACCACGCCCTGTGCTGCGCGCACGTGATGTTTCTCGACAACGATTGCGTCGCCTTTCATTCGTTTCCCCGGTGAATACGGTGCTTGTATTGCACGATGCTTGCAGGCATAAATACCCGCCAGGCGCGGCGGGATCATAGCACAGGCCGGATGTTGAGTAGTTTGTGGCGGGAAGACGAGCATGCACGTAAATAATATCGACAACAAAGAGTACGAAACGTTGTGGGCGTCTCTGAACCAGCGCCTGGGCGCGATCGAAACGCAGCACGGTCTCGGTGCCGCGTTGCAGGCCCTGCACAACCAGCAGTGTGCGGCAGGCTTCGTGCGGGACGACCTCGGCGCACTGAACCGCTTCCGCTTCGATCACCCGCACGACGAAGGCCGTTTTTTTTCCGTGCAGTACAATCCGCGCCGTGCACAGCGCTACGCCGGCGCTGGGCGCAGCGAACCGCCACAGGGCTGGGAATCGGTCAACGGCGGCTGCTTTCTGTGCCGCGACAATATCGCCTGGCAGCAGTGCGGCATCGAACTTGGCTATGACATACGCACCGGGGGAAATGATTATTTCGCGGTTATGAACCCCTACCCGTTGATGCCCTGCCACACCGTGCTGGTGGCGCAACAACACGTTCCGCAGGCCTGGTTGTTCTCGAATCCGCCGTGCGACATGCGGCGTACGGTGCACGACCTCCTGTCGCTGGCCGAGCGCCTGCCCGGTTTCGTCGGCTTTTACAACGGCCAGGGTGCCGGCGCTTCGATCTCGGGGCACCTGCATTTTCAGTTCTTCCGCCGTCCCGAAGGTTATGGATTGTTCGCACTGGAATCGGCGACCCGGCTGCCGGTGAATCCCGGCTATCCGCTCAACGCGCTGCACTGGCGAGGCGATGCTCAGCAGGTCGCCGACCAGGCCAGCGACTGGTTGAGCCGCTGGGTCGAGCGTCTGCCGCCCGGTGCGCAACCTTCGGCCAATATCATCGCGACCGTAGCCGAGCCGGCATCGCAGGTGCAGGTATTCGTCGTGCCCCGTGACCAGCAGCGCACACATGCCCCCGGCATGAGCGGTGCGGTCGGCGGCCTGGAGGTACTGGGTGAGTTGGTGTTCTCCACGGAACAGGAGTGGGACCAGCTGCAACGCCGGCAGATCGACTATTTCACGATCGAGAATATGTTGAGCGCGGTTAGCGTACCGGACTGACGCAAAGACCCTCACCCCTGGTCCCTGTACATTAGCCCTTCTCCCCCGGGGGAGAAGGGCTGAAGGGGACCGACAGGACTAAAGAACCCTCACCCCTGATCCCTCTCCCAGAGGTAGAGGGGAATGATAGAAAAGCACCTAAATATCCTTACTCCCCTCTCCCTCTGGGAGAGGGGCCAGGGATGAGGGCGCATCAATACGAACGCGGCAAACCCAGCACGTGTTCGCCAATGTAGGAAAGTATCAGGTTGGTCGAGACCGGAGCGACCTGGTAAAGGCGCGTTTCGCGAAACTTGCGTTCGATATCGAACTCGCGCGCAAAACCGTAACCACCGTGCGTTTGCACACAAGCGTTAGCCGCCTCCCAGGACGCATCCGCAGCGAGCATCTTGGCCATGTTGGCCTCTTCCCCGCAAGCCTCACCGGCGTCGAACAGCCGCGCCGCTTCGTAACGCATCAGGTCGGCAGCGCGCACGTTACAGTAGGCACGCGCGATCGGGAACTGTACGCCCTGATTCTGACCGATCGGCCGATCAAATATCACGCGCTCCCCCGCATAGCGAGTCGCGCGCTCGGTAAACCAATAACCGTCACCGATGCACTCTGCGGCTATCAGAATGCGTTCGGCATTCATGCCGTCCAGGATATAGCGAAAGCCCTTGCCCTCTTCCCCGATCAGGCTCGCGGCCGGAATTTCGAATTCGTCGAAGAACACCTGATTGGTCTCATGATTCATCAGCGTGTCGATGGGCGTGACACTGAAGCCCTTGTCGTACGCATCGCCGAGTTCCACCAGAAACACCGATAAGCCCTGCGATTTCTTCTGTACCTGATCGCGCGGCGTTGTACGAGCCAGCAACAGCATCAGGTCCGAATGCTGCACACGCGATGTGAACACTTTCTGCCCGTTTACGACGTAACGATCGCCCTTTCGCACCGCGGTGGTTTTCAAGCTGGTGGTGTCGGTGCCGCTGCCCGGTTCGGTCACGCCAAATGCCTGCAGACGTAATTCCCCGCTGGCGATCCTGGGCAGATAATGTGCCTTTTGTGCCGCCGATCCGTGTCGCAGCACTGTACCCATGGTGTACATCTGCGCGTGGCAGGCGCCACCGTTACCGCCCGCGCGTTGAATTTCCTCCAGGATTATCGAAGCCTCGGTAATGCCCAGCCCGGAACCGCCGTACTGCTCGGGAATCAGCGCCGCCAGCCAGCCCGCGTCGGTGAGCGCCTTGACGAAAGCCTCGGGGTACTCGCGTTGTCTGTCGCTCTCCCGCCAATAGCTGTCCGGGAAACGCGTGCACAGATCGCGCACGGCATCACGAATATCCGCGTGGCTCTGGTTGGCTCGCGCAAAATCTACGGAATCCTGCGGTGCAGCCATATCAGGACTCCGGGCTCAGGCGGGCGATCTGCGGCGCGTGGCCACGCTTGAACACCATCAGCGTGCGTTTGAAGGTTATAACGACTTTGCCATCCTGATTGTAGCCCGTGGTTTTGACTTGCACGATGCCCATGGTGGGACGCGATTCGGATTCGCGTACGCTGAGTACTTCGGACTGTGAGTAAATCGTGTCCCCCTCGAACACCGGCGCCGGCAGGCGGATCTCGTCCCAGCCAAGGTTGGCAAATACGTTCTGCGAGATGTCCGTGACGCTCTGGCCGGTAACCAGCGCGACGGTGAACGTCGAGTCCACCAGCGGCTGGCCGAATTCGGTTTGCTCAGCGTAGTGGCGATCGAAATGGATGGGTGCCGTATTCTGCGTCAGCAACGTAAACCAGGAATTGTCCACCGGCAGAACCGTACGGCCCAGGGGATGCCGGTACACGTCGCCCACCTCAAAATCCTCGTAAAAACGGCCTTGCCAGCCGGGTTTTTCCGCCATTGCGCTGCGTTCCGTTGGTTTGTCGCCTGATTATGCCGCGATCCGGCGATGTAGCAAACGAAGAAACCTCACCCCTGAGCCTCTCCCACAGAGGAAAAGGGAAGAAAGCGCCCTCACCCCCGGCCCCCTCTCCCAGGGGGAGAGGGGAGAAACGCCCGGAAAAACAACTCCCTTCTCCCTGGGGAGAAGGGCTGGGGATGAGGGGCTGGGCCACTCCCGGAGGGTGTGGGGAACAGGTGTTCCGACGGAGCCCCTGTCCAAGAGGAGAGAGCAGAAACCGACATGCATTATAATGTCGGCAAAAATACCCACGTTCGACGTATCGCCCGTTCAGGGGCCGAGGAATTCCCCATGCTCGAAAAGCACGACATCGACATCGATCCGTCCGAGACGCAGGAATGGCTGGAAGCGCTCGACGCCGTCATGGAAGTGGAAGGCAACGATCGCGCCCACTTCCTGCTGGACAGGCTGATCGACAAGAGCCGGCGTTCCGGTGCACAACTGCCGTTCAGCAATACGACCGCCTACCTGAACACCATCGCACCGCACCTGGAAGAACGCAGTACAGGCGATTCGGACCTCGAATGGCGCATCCGCTCGTGGATTCGCTGGAACGCCCTGGCGATGGTGGTGCGCGCGAACCGCAGCGACTCGAGCCTCGGCGGGCACATTGCGAGTTTCGCCTCCGCGGCGACGTTGTACGACGTAGGTTTCAATCACTTCTGGCGCGCCCCGACCGCGGTGCACGGCGGCGACCTGGTTTTCATGCAGGGGCACAGCGCGCCGGGCATCTATGCGCGCGCCTACCTGGAAGGCCGGCTGGACGAACAGGACCTGGACAGATTTCGCCGCGAAGCTGACGGCACCGGCCTGTCGTCTTATCCCCACCCGCGTCTGATGCCGGAGTTCTGGCAATTCCCTACCGTGTCGATGGGCCTGGGGCCCATACAGGCGATCTACCAGGCGCGGTTTCTCAAGTACATGCACGATCGCGGACTGTCGCCGGCGCACGACCGCAAAGTGTGGGCATTCATGGGCGACGGGGAAATGGACGAGCCGGAATCCACCGGCGCCCTGTCGCTCGCCGGACGCGAAAAACTCGACAACCTGATTTTCGTGATCAACTGCAATCTGCAGCGCCTGGACGGTCCCGTGCGCGGTAACGGCAAGATCATCCAGGAACTGGAAAGCCTGTTTCGCGGCGCCGGCTGGAACGTGTTGAAAGTGATCTGGGGCTCGTACTGGGATCCGCTGATTGCCAAGGACACGCAGGGCAAACTGCTGAAGATAATGGAAGACACTGTGGACGGCGAATATCAGAACTACAAAGCCAAGGACGGCGGCTTCGTGCGCGATAATTTTTTCGGCAAGGACCCCGACGTGAAAGCCATGGTCGCCACCATGTCGGACGATGATGTGTGGCGCCTGAATCGCGGCGGCCACGATCCGCACAAAGTCTATGCCGCGTACCGCGTCGCCGCGCAGACCAGCGGCCAGCCGACAGTGGTCCTGGCCAAGACCGTCAAGGGTTACGGCATGGGCGTGGCCGGCGAGGGCCAGAACATCACCCACCAGCAGAAGAAGATGGGCACCGACGCGTTGCTGGCTTTCCGCGACCGTTTCCACCTGCCACTCAGCGACGAGCAGGTGGAAAACGCCGAATACTTCCGCCCGCCGGAAGACAGTCCCGAAATCCAGTACATGAAACAGCGCCGCGAGGCGCTGGGCGGCGTGTTGCCGGTGCGCAAAGCCCTGGCCGCGCCGTTGCCGGTACCGGGTCTGGAGGTGTTCGAGAGTCTGCTCGCCGACAGCGGTGAGCGCGAATTGTCCACCACCATGGCGTTTGTGCGCGCGCTTACCATCCTGGTGCGTGACAAGAAGATCGGCAACAACATCGTGCCGATAGTGCCGGATGAGGCGCGCACCTTCGGTATGGAGGGCATGTTCCGGCAGCTGGGCATCTATTCGTCTTCGGGACAACTGTACGAGCCGCAGGACAAAGACCAGGTCATGTACTACCGCGAGGACAAAGCCGGCCAGATTCTCGAGGAAGGTATCAACGAAGCGGGCGCCTTCTCATCGTGGCTGGCCGCCGCGACCGCCTACAGCTCGCACGGCGTGAACATGATTCCATTCTACATCTTCTATTCGATGTTCGGCTTTCAGCGCGTCGGTGATCTGGCCTGGGCGGCCGGCGATATGCAGGCGCGCGGATTCCTGATCGGCGGCACGGCCGGACGCACCACGATCAACGGCGAAGGCCTGCAACATCAGGACGGACACAGCCATCTGCTGGCTGCCACCATCCCGAACTGCAGAGCCTACGACCCGTGCTTTGCCTACGAAATGGCGGTGATCATCCACGATGGCATGAAACGCATGGTGCAAAATCAGGACAACGTGTTTTATTACATCACCGCGATGAACGAAAACTACCCGCAGCCGGCTATGCCGGAAGGGGCCGAGGAAGGCATCGTCAAAGGCATGCACCTGTTTCGCAAAAGCGACGTCGAGGAAAAAGATGCACCACGCGCGCAGCTGCTCGGCAGCGGCACTATCCTGCGCGAAGTAATCGCGGCGGCGGATATGCTGCGGGAAGACTTCGGCGTGGCCTGCGACGTCTGGAGTGTAACCAGTTTCAACGAACTGCGGCGTGACGGCCACGCCAAAGTCTTCCCG
>Ga0224508_10002464_pt1 | contig 15708 bp, 15 predicted proteins | sample SF_Jan12_sed_USG_4_FD_170157 | JGI IMG/M metagenome (GOLD analysis project Ga0224508, IMG submission 170157) | Sediment microbial communities from San Francisco Bay, California, United States - SF_Jan12_sed_USGS_21 | ecosystem: Environmental > Aquatic > Marine > Sediment | place: USA... | reverse complement strand
AAGCGCGGAGATCGGGGTCACGCTGACCTGGTAGGGGCTCTGAATCCCCCACGATTGGATGAAGACGGAGAAGTCGCCTGAAACGCCAAGCCACGGAAAGCGCCCGACGAACCACCCGACTCTGAGCCCTCCAACGGGTGACTTCGTGCTCGAGCATTCCGCGCCACAGAGCAGGCTCTCCTCCTGAAGGACGCCGTCGAGCGTGACGGTGGCATCCGTCGTGACCGCTGCGCCTAGATAGATGTCCGAGAACACTTCGCCTCGACGTGTTCGGGTGCGCGGTTGTCCGGAGGCCGCTTCGGATTCGCTGGAATCGGGATTGGCGGAGGCGCGCACTCGGCTCGGCGCGCTGACCGGGCCTTTGCTACTGGTCTGTGCGCTCGCGCCGAGGGACCAGGTCCCAACAGAGACTGCGGTGATCGCTGCGAGGTACGTCAGGCTTCGCGTCGTGAAGGTCGTGGTCGTTGGATGGATGCCGCGAGTATACGTGAAGAGGGGATCTTGCTGGAAAAACTGGTATCGGCGTTTAGCCAGCGTCCAAGAACGTTCGCCAGGGGTCCCAGTAAAACTTCCGCCACCCTTCGCTCACGCCTTCGTAGTCGCGATCCGCAACGCCGGTATGCACCAGGTCGATGCGCCCTCCTGACGGTGCCTCCGAAAACGCGAGGACGAGGATCGAGTCTGGGTCGTCTGCCGCGAAGTTCGTCGAGCGCCAAGTCTGCACCACGAGACGCCCGGGCACCGTCGCGACCATCCGCCCGCTCAGCGCGCCACCAAACGCAGAAAACGCGGACCCAGGCTCGCGCGAGACCGTCACCTCGCTCCCGGTGAATGCCGAGTGCTGCTTCGCATCGACATACATCTCGAAGAGCGCATCGGGAGAAGCGGGAAGCTCTACGCTCTGTTGAATATCTTTGCCCATCACATGTCCCTCGGGACGGCGAATGCGAGCGTCGCCACGCACGTTGAAATCGGGGACTTCATGATCGCTCCTTATCAAACGTCAAATGAGAATACCAGGGAGTCTCGAGCTTTAGAACACGTAGGCGAGGTTGAGCTGGATCTGGTGGTAGCCGGTTCGATACGAGGTGGTCGTCGCGCTGTTGAGGCTGATGGAGTAGTTGAGGTCGAAATTAAACATGGCCAAATCGACGTTCACCCCGAACCGGGCGATGGCCTGGTAGATGGCGAGGTTGTCTGCCTTCGGTTTGAGCCTGAGCGAGGGCTGCCCTTCTCTGCGAACGATGATTTTCGTGTTGAAGTGATTCACGTAGCCGCCGTACAGGAACAGCTTGAAGTACGGGTTCTGGTACGGGATGTAGCCCGCCAGGAAAGGGAGCTCGAAGGAGTTCACCTGCGTTTCGACTCCGCCGAGGTCCGGGTTCACTCCCTCGTAAAGCCATCGGTTGAAGGAGAAGAGGACTTCGATGAACGCTTTGTTTTTCCGAACCCGCGCGCCGAAGCCGATCTGGTAGCTCGGGAAGAGGTTTCGTTCGCGGCCGGTTTCGAGCATGGCCACGTAGGTCGTCTCGCTGAAGCCCAAAAAGAATTTGATGTCGAGCTTGGGTTGCTGCGCCGCGCTGGTCCGTGGCGCCGCCAAGTGCAGCAAGGGGAGCAAAACGAAGAGCGATAGTAGTAGAAGCTTCCTCATGCGCTTCTCGCGATGACTGGCATCAAGCCGAAGAGGACTTGGCCGGCGAGGCCAATCATGCCGTGAGGGGTCGCGAGGGCTTGGGCGAAGTCGTTCATCGCGCGGCCGAAGAGGGTGAGCGAGAGGGCGAGCTCGGCGACCATCAGGAGGGCGAACGCGACGGCGCCCATCGTCAAGCGGGGCGAGATACTGGGCGGGACCTGGTAGCGGGCGACGAGCTTTGCGCAGACGAACCACGAGATGCCGAGCATCATGGGGAGCTCGAGCAGCGCTGCGGGAAGCTCGCCGAATCGAGGCACGAGTAGAAGCACGCGCGCGGTGCCGAGCGCGAAGCCCGCCGCAAACACGATTGCAAAGTACGTGACGCCAGCTCCAACAGCTCGGGTGCGATGCTTCGTCAACGGCCGAATCGTACTCGGGACGGTAGGTGAAGGCGAGGCGACGGTTCCTCGCGGCAACGCGTCGGGGCGATCCACTCGGGCATCGATGTCAGGTATGCGGCCCGAGCAGCGACAGCCCCACGGCAGGGCTGCTATGAGGGCTGGGTGGACGTATCGTGAAGGTGTTGTACCCGTTGGCATTTGGATTGCTTCTCGTGCTCGGCTGCGGCGACCGACGGGCGGGTGAATGCGGTGACAATCCGTTTCCGGCCGGCTTTTGCGTGCCTTTCCAGTCGTCAGCGGCGTCCAAGGCAGCGGTGGCGCAGAAGTGCTCGTACGTCCCGTTTTTCTGCTGCGACACGTGCGGAGGCAACGAGTACTGCCTCGACTTCTGCATCGCGCCGAAAGAGTAGCGGTTTGTGCTAGAGCACGCGTCTGGGACTTCCCATGCAACCGGTCATCTCTGTCGCCAAGCTCAACAAGACGTACGAGTCAGGGTTCAAAGCCCTAGTCGACGTGGACCTCGACATTCAGCGCGGGGAAATCTTTGCGCTCTTGGGACCGAACGGAGCGGGCAAGACGACGCTGATTAGCGTCATCTGCGGGATCGTGAATCCGAGCTCGGGGGTGGTGCGGGTCGATGGGCACGATGTGGTTTCAGATTACCGCGCAACGCGGTCGATGATTGGGTTGGTGCCGCAGGAGATTTCGACGGACGCGTTCGAGACCGTGTGGGCGACGGTGAGCTTCAGCCGAGGGCTGTTCGGCAAGGCCCCGAATCCAGCACAAATCGAGAAGCTGCTGCGGCAGCTCTCGCTTTGGGACAAGAAGGATTCGAAGATTATGGACTTGTCGGGCGGGATGAAGCGGCGGGTGATGATTGCGAAGGCCTTGTCACACGAGCCGATGATTCTCTTCCTCGATGAGCCAACCGCTGGGGTGGACGTCGAGCTTCGGCGCGACATGTGGGAGATGGTTCGGGGGCTTCGAAAGAGCGGCGTGACCATCATCTTGACGACGCATTACATCGAGGAAGCAGAGGAGATGGCCGACCGGATTGGGGTGATGAGCAAGGGCGAGGTCATTGTGGTGGAGGACAAAGAGACGCTGATGCACAAGCTCGGGAAGAAACGGCTAGCGGTGCACTTGCAGAGCCCGCTCGCGCGGATTCCGGGTGAGCTCATTGGACTTCCCATCGAGCTTTCGGAGGACGGAAAGGAGCTGATTTACACCTTTGATGCGCAGCACGAGCACACGGGAATCGCCGGGCTTCTGCGTAAGCTCAACGAAAACGGAATCCACATCAAAGACCTGCAGTCGAGCGAAAGCTCCCTCGAGGAGATCTTCGTGACCCTCGTGAACGAGGACCGATGAGCTTTTACTCGATTCGGGCCATCTATTTGTTCGAGATGTCGCGGACAGGGCGAACGCTGATGCAGAGCGTCGTTTCGCCGGTGCTGTCGACGTCGCTTTATTTCGTGGTGTTCGGTTCGGCCATTGGCTCGCGGATGGTCGAGATTGACGGGGTGAGCTACGGCGCGTTCATCGTGCCGGGCTTGACGATGCTGTCTTTGTTGAACCAAAGCATCTCGAACGCTTCGTTTGGCATTTACATGCCGAAGTTTTCGGGGACGATTTACGAGTTGCTGTCCGCGCCGGTTTCCTATGTGGAGATTCTTCTCGGCTACGTCGGCGCGGCGGCTACCAAATCGATGGTACTTGGCTTTCTGATTTTGCTGACTGCCCGGCTCTTCGTCGACTACGAAATCGTACATCCGTTCTGGATGGTCGGGTTTTTGGCGCTCACCGCTGTGACGTTCAGCTTGTTTGGTTTCATCCTCGGCATCTGGGCGGATGGGTTCGAGAAGCTACAGGTCGTCCCGATGATGATTGTCACGCCGCTCACATTCCTTGGCGGGAGCTTCTACTCCATCGACATGCTCCCGCCGTTTTGGCAGAAGGTCACGTTGCTCAACCCGGTCGTGTATTTGATTAGCGCGTTTCGGTGGAGCTTTTATGGCGTGGCGGATGTGAGCGTGACCTTGAGCGCCGGAATGATTTTGCTCTTCTTGGCTGCGTGCCTGCTGCTCGTGCGCTGGATCTTCAAGACGGGGTATCGGCTCCGGGCCTGAGTGGCGGGGGAGCCCGGAGGCGAGCTCAAGGTTGCGCGAGCTGTCCGGCGAGCGCGCGGGTTTTGAGGAGCGTGAGAAAGAGTGCGGCGGACATGCCGGATGCGCCGAAAACCATGCACATGACCATGACTTGGTAGCGCACGGCGACGAGGGGGGAAACCCCGGAGAGGATCTGGCCGGTCATGAGACCGGGGAGTGAGACGAGGCCCACGGCGAACAAGGTGTTGACGATGGGGATGAGGCCGGCCTGCATCGCGATGCGCCTTGCGTCGACGTAAGGAACGCCACGCCTAAGCTCGGCGAGCATGCGCTCGGCCGCGAGGCTGACGGAGTTCATCGAGGCGGCGAAGATCATGCCGGCGAGCGGGACCATGAAGCTCGGCTCATACCAGGGGTCGAGCGTCAAGACCGCCTGCGTGATCAAGACGACGGTGAGGCCGCCTCCGATGACGATCGAGAGGAAGGCGTAGCCGTAAAGCTTGGGCCGGAGCTTCGGCACGGTGCGAAGGGCGATCCAGCTTGCGGCGACGACCATGACCAACATGACGGCGAGGACAATCCAGGAGACGTCGGCTTCGAAGATGTAGACGAGGATGTAGCCGATGAGGAGGAGCTGGATGACCATGCGGGCCAACGCCGCCAAGCTGTGAACGGCGCCTGCGGACCACCTCCAAAGAATGAACACGACGAGCAGCGCGGGGACGCCGGCCAGCGCAAGATAAAATGGTTCGATGGTTTGAATGGCTAACCTCGGATTCGTTCGGCGAGGTGGTCGATGTAGGCGCGCACACCAAGCGGTAGGGAGCGCCGGCGGGGGTAACCGGCGTCGGGATGGTTTACGCGGAGCGGGCCCGCAAGCGTGAGGGTTTCGGTTTTCGCGGTGTGCTCCTCAAGTGCTTGATATCACGGGGCTCGTGGGGGCCGAGCGTGTCGCCAGTTTTAGGAGCTCTACCATGACCGCGGTGTCGTGTTCGCAGTAGGCGGCCAGCTGCGTTCGTAGCGCTTCGCCCTGGCCCTCGCTCAGGTCTTCCGGCCGGCAGAGGAGCCCTTCCAGCAAGGACGACGCGAGTTGCCCGTCAGACACATCGAGGTCGTCGTAGGCCATTTCGGGGAGCAGTGCGGGAACGACGTTCTTGATGCTGAAGCTCCCACGGAAGTCGGGGTGGTAAAGGTTGTTCTTGAAGACGACGCGCAGGTCGTCTGTCTTGTCGCGTGCTTCGAGCAAGGCCGGCGCATGCTCGGGGCAAGCGGTCGCGAGCTGGCTCAAGCAGCGCTTCTCGACGCTCGCATGCCAGGCGAGGACGGTTTCGGCGCCGTCCAAGGCCTCGACGAGCGCCTCCGCGACGCCGGGACGCGGGTCGCCCGGACCATCTGCAAGGTACGCGCGATGGGAAACCTCGCCGTCCTCGTGAATGGTATGCACGCTGAACTGGACAGGAACCGCGCCGAATGGGCTACAGCCATTCCACACCGGCAAGGCGGGGCCGACGGTTTCGAAATCGAGCATAGCGATGGGGTAGCGGTAGGCGGCGAGCGCGTCGCGGAGGCCGGGCTCGACGATGAGCTGCTTTCGAAGGACGGCGGCTCGATGGCGCGCCCAGAGCGGCTCGAGCGGGAAGTCGCTTGGGATTTGGTCGACGGTTTCGATGCCGGCCTCACGAAGCTCGTCGAGCTTGTTGGCTCGGATTCCGTTGAGCTCGTCGATGTGGTGATCGGGCGCAGGCGCAACGCATCGGTCGCGGAATGGGCACTCGTACGGCGACGTACAATGAGCGCCGGGCTCGACGTACGGGAGCTCGCCCGCGAGCATCTGCATTTGCGCGCTTGCTTCGCCAGCGATGTCGCTCCGAAGCGCCGCGACCTCGGCGCTGATGTCGGCCCGGACGAAGAGCGGCCCATGGTTGGGATGCCGGTGCTCGCGATTGAGGTGCATGAGCTCGACGCGAACGCCCGGGAGCCCGGCCTTCTCGACGACGTGCGCTTGCACGGCCGCATCGGGAATGTGCTGCGGCTTGACCCGCGTGGTGGCTTTGACCTCGGTGACCACCCAACCGTCGCCTTCTTTCGAGAGCGCATCGACGGCCACGAAGATGTCATCTTCGAAGAACGACGCCTCGAGGATGACCGGGGCGCCGGCGTCGATGGCTTGGCGGGTGGGTTTGACGGAAGCGAGCGGGCGGCGATAGTCGAAGTCGATGAGCACGCCGTTCGGGAATTCCTGGCGCGCGCGCTCGCCGACCCGATTGCCCATGTCGAAGACGGCTTGAAGGGCGGCGTCAGGGCGCAGCTCGGGCGCACGCGGCTCGTGCACTTTCCACCAGAGTTGCCGGTGGCATTGCAGCCCGGCGGTGAATCGAGACTTGGAGAGGCGGTACGTGCGAGCCATGCCCTAATTGGGTAGCACGCTAACGCCCGATCTCCTTGTGAGCGCACAGCAACTTCAGAAGCTCGAGTGCCCGGGGAACTCAAACCCCACGGCTCGGACGCTTGGGGCGGTCTCGGAGGTGCTCGCCAAGCAGCGTCGAATCGAGGTGGCGGCCTGACGGGCTTCGCGACATGGGTGTCCCTCAATCGGGCACGCAGGGATCGCAGTCCCAAGACGTGACGGGCCAGGGTTGGCCAGAACCGAAGTCGCTGGTGATTCGGAGTGATAGATCTAGGCCCGCGGCCTCGTATCGGATCTCGCCGGCGAGGCTTTTTACGCCGACGTAACGTAAGTCACTTGCATCACCAAGCAGCGTGTATCGACCGTCCGTGGCCTGGATCGCATCGAGGTCGAAGCCGACTTGGCCCTGGCCTGCGATCTCCGAGATGGAGTCTCGCCGACCATCAGCTTGGTACTCGACTATTGTGTTGTTGCGAGTGTCCTTGAGCTCGACACAAGAGATCATCTCTGCATCGACGAGCGAGAGCAATGGCCCGAAATCCGCCCCTTCGCTATCGACAAACGGCCAAACCAACGAAGCGATGTCGAGAATGGATACCTCGATAGTGAAGAGCTGCGCCAAGGGCTTCCCACCGTTCAACAAGTCGACGAGCGGTCCCTCTTGCTCCCAGGTGAAAGAGAAAGTGTTCCTGCGATCGAGATCGTCGAGCATCTGATCCAGCGTGAGCTCGGTGTCGACGTAGACCCCTTTCAGGTAGCTATCCAGGCGGAAGGGGTCGTCCAGAATCGGCGCGTCGCTGCCCGGACGAAAGAATTGCACCCAGAAACGCGAGCTCGGGTCGGCGCCGGCAATCGGCATCGTCCAGCGGCCGTCTTCCGCAGGCTCGAACGGGGTTTGCAAATCCAAGCCGAGCATGTCTGCGTACCCTGAAATCGTCTCGAACGCGTCGCCTCGAAAAAGCTCTTCGTTGGAGGCAAGCACGATGGCGAGCATGCTCTGGGCCAAGCGCACCTGTACTTGCCCGCATGTGATCAGCTCGTGGATCGAGTTTTCGGTATCGATGTACAAGCGGGTGATGTCGTTCCAGGCCGCAGCACTTGGCATGCACTCGAGCAAGCTAGGCGGTGGACTCGACGGGGTGTGAAGCACCGAACCGTCGTCCCGAGGCGGGCTGACCCAGCGATTGTAGTTGGTGTTGTCGCCGCAACCAAGCGTGCTCGAGACGAAGATTCCCATGCAGGCAATGCGTATGAACATGACCACCTCCTGCTCTTGGCATGAGCAAAGAGCATGCCAGCATGCTTCCGCTATGATTACGGGAACGCGCTCCTATGCCCCCGTGGCCGTCGCGTCACACTGTGCAGGTTTTGACAACATCGTCGCTGTGTCACGGAGCCGTTCTTCGGTTCGAAACGGCTGCACCAGGAGACGCTCGCGCCGTCCTAGGACTTCTGCGCCGTGGCAATGAGCGCAGGATGTGCGAATCGAACGGAGCCGTCGGCGGTGACGAATCGGCTCAGCTCTACCTCGGCCTCCGCGACCAGCCGTTCGTACTGCTCGTCATCGAGCTCATTGGCCAGCGTCCAACCGCGAACGTCACTATGCATCCAGGCGCGAATCGAAGGAAAGCGGGCTTCGCCGGGCATGCGCTGGACCTCGGGATCGGTGACGCCGGCGCGCGCGATGAGCGCGCGAAGGGCGTCCGGATCTCCAAGCGAGTACGGTGATTGCAGCAAAGCCGCCACGTCGTCGCCGAACAGGCGAGCCAAGAGCGAGGTGATGGCTGAATAGCCGGGCGTGTTCTCGAGGGAGTCCCACACTGCGATGGCGAGACGGCCTCCGGGGCGAATGACGCGCCACATCTCGGCAATCGCCGCCAGCTTGTCTTCGAAAAACATCAAGCCGAACTGACTGATGGCCGCATCGAAGGTCTCGGCTTCGAACGGGAGGGACTCCGCGGGAGCTTCGAGCCAATCGATTTCTGGTGCCTTGCGCTTAGCCACGGCCAACATGCCGGGGTTCAAATCGACGCCGACAATGTGCCCGCCTGGAGATGTGGCGAAAGCGGCTTCCATCGCAAGGACGCCAGTGCCGCACGCTACGTCAACGACGCGCTGCCCGGGTTGAAGCGTTGCAGCCGCCACGACCCGAGGCGTCCAGGCCGCGAAAAGCGCGGGCAAGAAGAACTCGTCGTAGACCTCGGCTGCGCTAGCGGTCACTTGGCCTGCGTCGCTCATCGGTTCCCTCAGAGCCAGCCTACCTCGGTGGGGGTCAGGCCGTCCTCTTTGAGCAGCATGTAGCGGTAGCGGTAAAGCTCGTCGCCGTTTTTCCACTCGGAGTTGGCGTCGTTGATGCGACGGATGATTCGATTCTGCCGCTCCTTGAGTGGCTTGCCTCGGCACGGGTCGTCACGCCCGTGGGTGACGCGGGCACCCTGGAGCCACGTCTTGACGAGCTTGAAGGATTCGGTGCGACGCTGGACCAGGGTCACCTCGGTGCCTCGGTTCGAAGTTTTCGCAATTGAATTGAGGCGGACGAAGTACGTGCGGCCGGCGGCGAGGTCGATTTCGATGCGTTGGTTCCTGAAGCTGGCGACGTAGAAGATGTACTTCCCGGGTTTCATCGAGATGACCTCGGCCTGGCGGCCGCCCACTTCGGCCACGCATTGCTTGTCCGCGTCGAAGACGATGAAGCTCTCTGCGCGATCTTCATAAAGGTTTTGAATGAACACGACGAGCGCTTCGTCTTTCGGCGCAATGAAATCCGCGTTGTCGTAGGCGGCGGCTGGGTGCGGCTGCGCCAACATCAGCGCGCACGCTGCGGCGAGCGAAGCACAGTATGTTTTCAGAGGGGTGTCCATGTCGCAGCGCGGAGGCGTGTTGGTCGAGGGCTATTCTTCGGGGCAGATGACCGTGGTGCAAAGGGTCTTGACGCATAGACCATCGGTCGCTTCGACGCAGATCTCGACCGGGCCTGGGCGTTCGCAAAAGTACATTGCGTTCTGGCCAACGACGTTGCCCGACATCGGGATATTCTCGGTGTTCTCGAAGGTCCCCCAGAGTGCGCTCAAGGTGAGCAGCAGGGGCATCGGCAACCCGTCCGTCTCTGTCGCACGAGTCTGAATCTTCGTGCTGTTGTCGGGAGCTTGAATCGTCGAGGGGATTGCATTGATGACGTTCAAGTTCGGGCAGATATTGCCGTTGGACCCGCCCATTCCGCCGTAACCGCCCACGCCACCGAATCCACCGGCGCCTCCGACTCCTCCAGCGCCACCGAATCCTCCACCGCCACCACCGCCGGCGCCAGACTGACCGCCGACGCCACCGTCAGAGCCAAACCCACCGCCGAATCCGCCGACGCCACCGTCACCGTCACCGTCGAATCCGCTGACACCGCCGTCACCACGGGCGCCGTCAATGCCAGCCATCCCGCCAGTGCCGCCCTTGCCGCCGTCTCCGGCTGTGCCGTCAGTCCCGCCACCGCAGCCAAACACCAACGAGCCAAGCGCAACCAAGACGAAGAACCTCATGACCCAACGTTGTAACCGCATAGGCTACCTGTAGTCGACGATAACCGGCGCATGGTCCGAAAAGCGCGGTTCGCGCGGGATCGATGCGTGGACGACACAGTCGCCAATCCCCGGGGTGACGACCTGGTAGTCCAAACGCCAGCCAACGTTTCGTTCGCGGGTGGTCGGATGCCGCAGTGACCACCAGCTGTACTGACCGGGCTGGGTGTTGACTCGTCGAAACGCGTCGACGAAGCCGATGGGCCCGAAGACCTGGTCGAGCCAAGCCCGCTCTTCGGGAAGAAAGCCGGAGTTCTTCTGGTTGGCTTTCGAGTTCTTGAGGTCGATTTCTTTGTGCGCGATGTTCCAGTCGCCGCAGAGGATGCAATGGCGGCCGCTCGCGACGAGGCCAGCGAGGTGCGCCGAGAACGCCTCCATGAATCGGAACTTGGCCGCCAACCGCACCTGCCCACTCGTCCCAGCCGGCACGTACACCGATGCAATGCTGACATCGCCAAACCGCGCCTCAATGTAGCGCCCCTCCGGATCAAACTCCGGGGAGCCAAAGCCGTGGATCACTTCGTCCGGCTCTGCGCGTGCAAAGACCGCCACGCCGCTGTGCCCTTTGCGCTCGCCCGGTTCGTAGAAGCTGTGGTAGCCGGCTGGAGCGAGCTCTCCCTCGGAGAGTTGCTCGGGACGCGCCTTGATTTCCTGCAGACAAACGAAGTCCGAATCTTGGCCCGCGAGCCATTCGTAGAACCCTTTGCGCGCCGCAGCGCGGAGACCATTGACGTTGAGCGTGAGCACCCGCATCGAAGCGGCGGAACGCTAGCACAAAACCGCGCTGACTCAGACCGCAACGCGCTCAGACGTGCAGCTCCGCCCTCGCGCGCCGAACCGCGCGCTCAGTCCTCGTCGGAGTCAGAGTCGGAGCCATCGTCACAGTCGCAATCACTGTCACTGTCACTGTCATCATCGTCGCAGTCACAGTCCCGGTCACAGTCGCAAGGATGCCCCTCGCACCGGTCGATGCAGTGCTCCAAAACCGCGTGTGCCATCGCCGCGCAGCGCTCTTCCGAGTCGATCTTGCTCATGCAGGCGTCGTAGACATGCTCGGCATGCTCTGCGCAGCCATCTTCACAGGTCGGCGGCTCGGGCTCGGGCTCGTCGCAAAACTCGTCGACGCAGAGATTCAGGAACTCCCGCGATTCGATTCCACAGGCCCCTTCGTTCCGGGTGAGCTCGATGCATTCCTCGTGCTCCTCCTCGACCCTCGCCTGGCATTCATCCTCACAGGTCACAGGCTCGCACTTCTCACCACATTCGTAGAAGCTGTGAATCGCCCTGCCGAAGCAAGCTTCACGGTGCTCACCGCCGGCCGTGCACTCGTCGAAAACCGCAAGCCCCTCGGCTGTGCAGCCGTCGCGGCATTCGCCGTGCGCAACGCCTTCTCGATCGCCAGCTGCGTCGAGAACGGCTGCGAGCTCCGAATCGCGACTTCCGGTGTCGGTCCCGCAGCTTTGTACGAGCACAACGGAAGCCGTGAGAATCGCGAGTGAGAATGCTTTGAAGTTCATGAATGCCTGCCTAACGCCGTCCCGGTCACGACCCGAGGGCGTACTGACACTACAAGAACGGCGGTGCGCCTGTCTTGCCGAGATTGCGCCGACAAAGGGACAACTGCGTTCGATGTGGGCCAGCTCATATATCGGACCTGGAATGCTACTGGGGTGCCGTTTTGGTGAGCCTCCACACTTCGCGAATCAGCTCCACGGTGACCGCGTTGCGTTCCGCCACCGACCAGTAGTTCTTGTACGGGTCCACATCCATTACCGGGCTTGCGTGGTCGCCGGTCGCGAGCTCCGCCGAAATCGCACCGGGCAGCTCTGTGCTCGCTTGCGGGACGAGTCCGTCGTTGGGCAGCTCCAAGACCCCGTTCATGTACACGTTGGTGAAGTCCACTAGGCCGATGGTTGCCATGGCTTCGGTGAGCGCGCCGGCCACCCGTTCGCGCACCAGCCGAATCGCCTCACTCGTCGACGCCGCAACGACGCGCGAGATGTTCCGGGGAGTATCACGGTAGTTGCGGACGACGATTGCACTGACCTCCGAGACCAGGCCCGCGTTGAAGATGCTGCTCGCGAACGTGCCGGCAAAACCGGTCACGCCTCCACTGGCTTCGTAGGTCGAATACGCCGAAATGACCGGAATTCGCGCCGTGAGCGCCTCGATTCGAGCCTTGTTCGCTTCCATGTAGGGCTCGCGCACTTTGGTCTTCAAATCCTCGACCGACTGGCCGTTCCCGCCGAGCGCTTCGAGCAGAAAGCCGTTGAGGGGACCAAACGTCGAGTCGGCCACCGGCGAACCATGGAATGGCGCTTGAATGGCGACCCAGCCAATGACTCTCGTCCCGACCAACCTCGGTGCACCGAGCAGCGCATCGAGTGTGTCGAGGCTGCCCTTGCTGTGCGAGACGATGATGACTTGCTTCTTGGTGCGTCGAAGGACCTCGAGAAGAGCGGCAGCGTTGTGCTTGACGCTTGCCGACGTATTGAACGGCTCCGACACCGCCGATAAATTCCGATAGGCGATTCCCTGCGCATCGAAGTATTGCATCTGCCGGTAGAACGAGACGAAGCCCCCGGGCTTGATCGGGAGGTCGATCCGCGGAAGCGCATTGGCAATTGAATCCCCGATCGGGATGTCGATGTCTCGAGCGAATGGCAAGTCGATGTGCACGTTGAGCGCGCGCGCGGCGTCTTGGAGCGCTTCGTTGATCTCGTCTTCGAGGTTGACGCTCAGCTCCTCGTAGAGCTCCGACAGGAAACCACTGACGAAGAGCACCTCCTGCCCCTCACCCAAAACGAGCGGGGTCGTCGCAGCAAGCTCGTTTGGAGCCAAGTCGATTGCTGCGCCCCCGGAACCCGCTGCGCCTCCCGCCCCCGCGGCGCCAGGAGAGCAGCCCGGCGATGAACGGCCGCACCCAGCCAAGCCAAGCGTCGATAGACACAGGCAAAGCCAGAGTGCACCGCGGGCGTGGCTCGGAGTCACCATCCTCATCACGAATGATGAATGCGACGCGCAGGCGTCAGGCGCAAACCTAGAGGCTCTTGAGGTACCGAATGGCCTCGGCCGCGTCGGTGCGAAGGCAGGCGTTGGTGTTGACCCTGCGCTTGATGATGCCGCCCTCGGTGCGGATGCGCTTCCTTGCGCTGCGCAGCGCGGGGATCGCTTTTTTGTTGCCGAGCGTGCGCAGCTTCGCCACGGCTTCTTTGCGCGCTGCGCAGTCTTCGCCGTGCTCGAGGTCGAGCAGATACGAACTGAAGCGGTCGACCTGGTCGCCGAGGCCGACTTCGTCTGCGACGGCCATGGCCTTGTGGCGCCGCCTTGCGTCCTTGGACGAGGAAGCCAAGTCGATTAGCTGGTCGGCGGCCGTTGCGTCGTCCCCCACCGAGGCGAGCACACCCAGAAGCTCGATCGCGTCGTCGACGATTCCTGGCGCGTTCTTGTCCAAGATGAGCGCGAGGTTGGTGCGCATGAGCTTGTCGTTCGCGAGCTTGGGTTCGAGCCTCACGGCTTTGCCATACGCGGCGAGCGCCAAAATGCTGCGCTGCGCGCTGGCCTGCGCGTGTCCGAGAACCATCTGAGCGTACGGCGCCTCGCGAACCTCTTGCTGATGACCCATCAGGTACGAAACCGCTTCTTGGGGGCGGCCCTGCGAAAGCATCGCTGCCGCCGTTTCCGCCTCGGGCCCGTAGGCCGTCGGACCAATCGGCAAGAGCGGGCCTTTGGGAAGGTAGTTCGGTCCCTTGCGGCCAAGCGCGAAGGCCGTGACGGAAATCAACGCAAGGACGAGGAGCGCTCCGGCAACGATGCGCTTCATGGGCTTCTTCTTGCCGCCCTCCCGAACGCCGGATGACGTGAGCGTGTCGCGGAAACCATCGGCGACGATTGACGGAATGGCGCGAAGCCCTGACTGGCCGGGGCCCTCCTCGCGCATGACCTCGTCGATGCGCTCGATGTACGCGGCAGCGCTCCCGATGCGATCGCATGCCTTCTTCTCGAGGCCGTGGCGAATCAGCGCTTCGACGGGGTCCGGAACGTCGAGGTCGGGCGCCGCTTCTTCAAAACGGGGGACCGGAGCTGAAACGTGCATCCGTAGAAGGCTTCCGACGTCGTCGCAGTCGAAGGGCGGCACCCCCGTGATCATCTCGTACATCATGACCGAGAGCGAATAGAGGTCGGCCCGCCCATCGACGGGCTGCGCGTACGCCTGCTCGGGCGCAATGTACGTTGGCGTGCCGATGGTGACGCCATGCTGGGTGAGCTTCGCATCGTTGCTCAGCGGGCTGGTGTCGTCGTCACGATTCGCACCGTCGTCGTGGAGCTTGGCGATGCCGAAATCGAGGATCTTGGCGAAGTCCGGGTCGTCGTCCTGCTCGACCAGAATGACGTTCTCGGGTTTGACGTCGCGATGAATGATCCCCGCGCCGTGCGCGTAATCGAGCGCGCTCAGGATGTGGCGGCCAATGTGTAGGACCCGCTTCCAGCCGAGCCGCTCTTCGCGCTCGAGCAAGTCGGAAAGCAGCACGCCGTCGAGCAACTCCAACACCATGTAAAAGGTGCCGTCCGAAAGCTTGCCGAAATCCGAGACGTTGACGCAGTTCGGGTGGTCCACGCGCCCGATGGCAAACGCCTCACGCTCGAAACGCTTGGTGACTTCGTCGATATCGCCCACCTCGGGGTGCAAGAGCTTCAGCGCCAGCGGCCGCTTAATCGAAACGTGCTCCGCGAGATAGACGCACCCCATCCCGCCGGAGCCAAGAACACCGGTAATGCGGTAGCGAGAATCCAAGACCTCGCCGATCCGCGGCATCTGAGAATCTGAAGCAGACGGGAGCGTGGGCGCCCGGTCCCCCCCTTTTGAAGTGCGCACGGCTACAGTATTGCGAAAAATGAGGGCTCCTGCCTGCATCCGTCAGCCAAAATGCGAACTCCACGCAACCATGCGGGAATGGCTCGAATCCGCCGGGTTGCGGACGGCCTGACATGCGAGATAGGTCACAAGATGCGCTGCCTCCCTGGTCTAGCTCGTCCTCTCATCGGCACGCTGCTCCTCGCGCTGCTGGGCGCGAGCTCAACGTCCGAGGCCCAAATCCCGAAGACCGTCCAGGCGCCCTATGCCGCTCCGGCCGATCAGGCGTTGCTGGTCTTTTCGCGTCCCCGTCGGAGGCAAGCCAGCGAAGTGACGATGCGCGTCGTCAACCAGGCCGGCCGGTGCATCGCCGTGCTCGACAACGACTGGCTGATGGCCGCGCCGATGTGGCCGGGAAAGCACATGCTGATGGTCATCACCGGCACCGCGCCGCCAACCGTTCAGCTCATGGAGGTCAGGCTCAGCGCGGGAAGAACCTATGTGATTGATCTGCGTACACGGGTGAACGCGAAGAGCCCGGTCGCAATCCAGGTGCTCAGGCGCGCCGACCAACCCCTCGAGGCTTTTCCTCCCGCCATCCGTGACCGCGTCCCCACCAAGCCCGACCTGCGCAGGTGCACCGAGTGGGTTTCCTGGAAGCGCGGGAAGATCGAATCCCGGGCACGGCGGGTCAAGGTCGACTGGGACAAGGGGGGCGGCGAGCAACGAGCGGCC
>Ga0224508_10002463_pt1 | contig 15711 bp, 16 predicted proteins | sample SF_Jan12_sed_USG_4_FD_170157 | JGI IMG/M metagenome (GOLD analysis project Ga0224508, IMG submission 170157) | Sediment microbial communities from San Francisco Bay, California, United States - SF_Jan12_sed_USGS_21 | ecosystem: Environmental > Aquatic > Marine > Sediment | place: USA... | reverse complement strand
AACCTTCATTTTCGGTTCCATTTCCCGGCCGGCGTCCAGATACAAAAAAGTCGCCTCCCCCTGACGGGTGAGGGAGCCGACTTTTTCGTATCTGGACTTGGTCGGGGTGAGAGGATTTGAACCTCCGGCCCCTGCCTCCCGAAGACAGTGCTCTACCAGGCTGAGCTACACCCCGAACTGGCGCGCAATGATACACTCGCGCTGCACCCGTGCAAAGACAAGATCCGGGGGGAGACAGGCAATGTTGACACGCTACCGCGGGCTGCGCTGCTCGCTTTGTACCTTGCTGGTCATATCAACGATGTTCCAGCCGGCCGCTGCACAAGAGCCGGTCTACACGTCCTGCGACGAGCTTCTGCCAATGTCGCGGGTCGTCAGCGATGCTCAGGTCGGTCCTGCGTCGTGCCTGATGCGGGAAGCTGAACTCACTTACAAGGACAGGGCGTATACGAGGTTGGATCTCGGCCTCGATGGCGCGGTCGAAGGTTACGTCACCCGTGAGGGCGATTATCACGAGTACCTGACAAACGCCCCCGAGCTCGTTTTCCCGCAGGCCCAGGCGTCCGATCTTCAGGAGCCGGTGTTCGCTGTTGCAAACTACGAGCGGGCACGCGGCGCCGCGGTGCTGATTGTTTATCCCACGAGGCGTCGTAACTGGAATGGCAAGCTCTGGGTGACTGCGCACGGCCGAGGTCGCTCATTCAATAACGGTTCGCTCAAGACCTGGCACCAGTATCTCGATCCCGATGATCCGCTGGCGAACTTCAACAAGCTGCAGAAAGCGATGCTGTCGCTGGGTTATGCCGTTGCTGTTACGCGCCGCACGAGCGAAGAGAGCGTCGGCGAAGTACTTGCGACACTCGAAGATGGCACGATCGTCGACTGGGTCGCCTTCAACGACAGCCATTCGCTGATCAAGGATTACACCAAAGTTGCCGAGAACGTAATCGAAGAGCGACTCGGCAAGGCGCCAGAGCGCACGTTCCTGTACGGCAAGTCGGCGGGCGCCCGACTCGCACGCGGCATGAATTACTTGGGCTATCGCCTTAATGTTGACAGCGAAGGCAAGCCGATCTTCGACGGCTTTCTGGTCGACGACTCGGCGGCAGGCACCTGGTTGCCGGTCGTCATCGAGGACGGCGAAGACACGCTGCTCGATGAGGACAACGAAAAGGCGGCGTTCGTCCCGCAGCTCGAGCTCGTGCACCAGGCGTACTGGAACTTCAACAATCACGACCTGCCGGAGTTCGTGACTTACAGTTTCCTCGCCAACAAATACAACAACGCGCGCATCCTTATGGAGAAGGGGATGGCGGACAAGTTCCGCATGGTCGAGATTCGCCAGCTTAGCCATGACGGCGGTTCGACGCGGCCGGATGGCAGGAACGGGAAACTGCAAATACTCGATCTGTCCCTGCTCATGGAAGGGGCGATCAATCTGCTCGACGCCTGGGTCGCGGATGGTGTAGCACCACTATCAAGAAGTGACTATCCGCCCATTGGAGACGTAAATAGTGATGGCGCCATCGATAACCCGGCTATTTCATATCCCGAGGTGGCCTGTCCGTTGGGCGTCTTTTATCCGTATCCCCGCAGCGGGTCCGGCGCCACCTCCTGGGCTGCCTTTACGGGCAAAGGTATCGAACCGCGCGACGAGCACGGCGTCTTCGTCGATATGAACGGCAACGGACTGTGGGATTTTCGCGAGACGCCGGCAGAAGCATGGCACCGCCTCGGCCTGCTCGAACATGGCGAGGAGCTGACGCAGCACCGCTATGTCGACTGTGTCGGCGACGCGGCAGCAACGCTGGCCGATGCGGGGCTATTCGATCCCGAAACGGTTGCCGAATACGTCCGGAGAGCGCAATCGAAAAACCTCGCGCCAACGTCAGATGAGGAACACGCGCTGATTTATTTTTCGCGGTTTTGAATAACTGCCGCGCGCGCCTGGCAGCCTAGCTTCTTCGTTGAACCGAGAACTCCGCTAACGCGATGAGCGCCTGTTTGTGCGGTGAATCCGGCACGGCAGACAGGGCAGCAATCGACTGATTGGCCGCCTCGCGCGCTTTCTCGGCCGTGTAGTCAAGTGCGCCGGTGGCTTCGATAACACGAAGAATCGCGGCGAGTTGTTCGCGACCGCCGTCGATAATAGCATTACGAATCAACTGCTTATCATCATCCTTCGCTTTATGCATCGCGTAAATCAACGGCAGCGTCGCTTTGCCCTCGGCGAGGTCGTCGCCGAGATTCTTGCCGAGTTCGTCGGCTGAAGCGTTGAAGTCGAGCGCGTCGTCGACGAGTTGGAACGCCGTACCGAGCTGCTGGCCGAAGCGAATCATGGCGGCTTCATCGGCGTCGCTGCGCTCCGCGAGCACCGCAGCGATTTGTGCGCCCGCCTCAAACAGACGCGCAGTCTTGCGATAGATCACCTGGCGATAGGCGTCTTCGCTCGTATCCGGATCGTGCACGTTCATCAACTGCATGACTTCGCCGGCCGCGATCGTGTTGGTGGCATCGGCCAGAATCTGCATGACACGCATGCTGTCGATGTCGACCATCATCTGGAACGCACGCGAGTACAGGAAATCACCCACCAGCACGCTGGCCTGATTGCCGAACACCGTATTCGCCGAATCCTTGCCGCGGCGCCGCGACGACGAGTCGACCACGTCATCGTGCAACAGCGTCGCGGTATGGATGAATTCGATGATCGCGGCCGCCCGCACGTGCTGCTCGCCGTTGTAGCCAAGAGCGCGTGCCGCCAGCAGCACGATGATCGGCCGCAAACGCTTGCCGCCACTTGTAACGATATACCGGGATACCTGCGACACGAGCGCGACGTCGCTCTTGAGACTCGCCGAGATCAGACGGTCGACCGCGTCCATATCGTCACGCGTTAGTGCAACGACGTCGTCGAAACTCATCGGGGCGAGGGATTCTTCTACCGCATGCATAAGAACCGGAATGATGCCTGAAACGCCGTGTCTTGGCGACTGTCTGTGTCCGCAGCAAGCGCCGGCTCCGCAATCGCAAGCCTTTGAATTAAAGCGCAAATTTATGTGCACCCGACGTTGACCCGGGGCAGGGGAATCTATAGAATCCCTGCTCCCTTGTGGCAGCCGCTAAAGCTGCGCTCGCACAGTGCCCCGGCGGCCACAAAAATCACTTAATTCTCAGCGGGTTGCGTGATCATCGCGATTCGGGCTACGGAGAGTACAACGATGTATGCGGTATTTCGCAGCGGCGGCAAGCAGTATCGCGCCGCAAAAGGGGACGTATTACGTCTCGAAAAGATCGACGCTGACGAAGGCGCCTCCGTCAATTTCGACGAGGTGTTGCTGCTCGGCGAGGGCGCTGACGTCAAGGTAGGCAGCCCCCTGATTGCGGGCGGCACGGTCAGTGGCAAGGTGCTCCGCCAGGGCAAGAGTCGCAAGGTTTCGGTCGTCAAATTCAAACGCCGGCAGAACTATCTGCGGCAGGGCTCGCATCGCCAGTTTTTCACCGAAGTGGAAATCACCGGCATTATGGGTGCCGGCGCGAATGCGAAAGCGGCGCAAGACGATGTGGCAGACAAGCTCGTAGAGAAGAAAGCCGCAAAGAAGACGGCGGCAAAGAAGAAATCAACGAAGCAAGCGTCTGCCAAAAAGGCAGCGGGCGCGACGGACGCGAAGCCCGCCGCCAAGAAGACCGCGACCAAGAAAAAAGCCAAAAAGAAGGCGGCCAAGAAAAGCGCTGATTAATTAATAGTGTCCGGTTAAAACCGGGTTGAATACGACAGGTACAGTACGATGGCACACAAGAAAGCAGGCGGCAGCAGCAAGAACGGTCGCGATTCGGAATCCAAGCGGCTGGGCGTCAAGATCTTTGGCGGCCAGGTAGTGACGGCCGGCAACATCATCGTCCGGCAGCGCGGTACGCGTTTCCACCCGGGCGTGAATGTCGGTATCGGCCGTGATCACACGCTGTTCGCAAAAAAGGACGGCCAGGTTCGATTCGAGAAGAAAGGCCCGAAGAATCGCCAGTTTGTGAGTGTGGTCGCCAGTTCGTAGTAGGCCGCCATGCGGGCGACCTGGTCGCGGCCATGGCCCCCTCCCACAAGACGCTCATGAAACCCCGCGCCAGCGGGGTTTTTCATTATTGCTTTAGACTCCGATTATGAAATTTGTCGATGAAGCCACCATTCGCGTGCAGGCTGGCAACGGCGGCCACGGCTGCCTGAGCTTCCGCCGCGAGAAGTACGTGGAGCGCGGCGGGCCGGACGGCGGCGACGGCGGTCACGGCGGCAGCGTCTTTCTCGTTGCCGAGCCGTCGTTGAATACGCTGGCCGATTTCCGCGTGGCGCGCAAGTTCAAAGCCGGGAACGGGCAGCCGGGTGCCGGGCGCAACAAGACCGGCGGCTCCGGCGGCGATCTCGAGGTACGGGTACCCTGCGGCACGATGGTGCACGATATCGACACGGGCGAACTGCTGGCGGATCTGACCGAGCCGGGCCAGCGGCAGAAGATCGCCGAGGGCGGTCGCGGCGGTCTGGGTAATACGCGTTTCAAGAGCAGCGTCAACCGGGCGCCGCGCAAGACGACCAACGGCACGCCGGGTGAAGCTCGCCACCTGAAGCTGGAGCTGAAGGTACTTGCGGATGTCGGCCTGCTCGGCTTGCCGAATGCGGGCAAGTCAACGCTGATATCGGCAATGTCCGAAGCCAGGCCGCGCATTGCCGACTATCCGTTCACGACGCTGCATCCCAACCTCGGCGTCGTGCGGGTTGGCCAGTTGCAGAGCTTCGTGATGGCGGATATTCCGGGATTGATCGAGGGCGCCTCCACGGGCGCCGGTCTTGGCATACAGTTTCTAAGGCACCTGCAACGAACGCGACTGTTGCTGCATGTTGTCGATATTGTGCCGATCGATCCGCTTAGCACGCCGGCGGACGCGGTGAGGGCTATTGTTGCCGAACTGGGGAATTTCTCTGCGGACCTCGCTGCGATGCCACGTTGGCTCGTAATCAACAAGATCGATCTGTTGGACGTGGAGGAGCGTGCGGCGGCGCGTGCCGCGCTGCTTGACGAGCTGGAGTGGGACGGTCCGGTCTTCGAAGTCAGTGCCGCGACGGGCGAGGGAACCGAGGCGCTCGCGCAGGCGGTAATGCGCGAGCTCGAGGCCGACGTTGCTGCTCAGGAATCGTCGGGCCTGTAATTCAGCTCGCAGGTCTGATCGAGGCCAGGGTCCGTTTCAATCTGCGGGTCGCGCGCCGAGCGCTGCAGGAAAATACGCAAGCTCCAGCCACAACAGGCCGCCCCGATAACGAGGCCGAGGTACATAAGCAGGGGGTGGATCTTGATGCCCAGGTACGCGCCGGCGAGCCCGAAAGCTAATCCGAGCAGTAACCAGTACTGCGGTGCGCGCTCATAGAAGGCTGTTGGTAACCACATGTTCGTCGCCTCGCGGCAATACGCATTGCATCGTCAACGCAGAGGCTGCCAGCGTTACCGCTAGCCGCAGAGCTCGTCTCTCCTGGCTCGTGTTTCGGCTATCGTCTCGGCCGAATCCTCTTTGCTGAGGTACTCACGCTCACCGTTTGCACCCGTGCGATAAAGCTGGGGTGCGTTTACGTAAGAGTCGTAGATCTTGGTCGCCTGCTCGCAGTAGTAAGCTTGCGCTGCTTTGCGTTGTGCAAATTCCTCCTGCGTTTCGCCGGGAAGCGCTTGCTCCTCGCCGCCTTCCTCATCCGGCCCGGACTCCAGATCCGAGAGCGATTCATCTCCGTGCCAGATCAACTCAACGGACACGGCATCTTCATGTTCGGGCGTATCACTGTAATGGCTCTTGCCGAACTCGTCGACCCAGGTGTAGATCGGCGTATTCGTATCGACAAAATGCCGCGTGCCGCCGGCATCCACCCAGCTCCATACATCGGCGCTCGCTGTCACGCTGACACCGAGCATGAGCACACTGATTGTCAGTAACTTTTTCATCGCTGCCCCTCGTTACGCGAGCAGTATGTGCGCACTGCAAAACAATTGCTTTGACTGCTGTCACAAAACGGCATCGCAGCGCTCACACGGCCTGCAGCTGATGGCAAAACAACGCCAAAGCGGCATCAATTCGAACGCGTCGCGGCAGCGGTTAGAAAGTCGGAACTGGGTCACATATTTGATGCTTGCGGGGCCTCGAATTGCCGCAATGTAGACCTGCGTCGCATCCTGAAAACCGCATAACCAGTAGCATTGCAACATGTTTTCGATTCCGCTGACGACGCCTCCAGGTGGCGCGGCGGAGGTTGGCAAAACAAAGGTTATGTAATGCACAAGCAACACGGATTTACCTTAATCGAACTGATGGTGACCATCGGCCTTGCCGCAGTATTGCTGTCGATGGCTGTGCCGGCCGTCGGCGAATTCATTGCCAACTCGCGACGGGCCGGAGCCGTCAACGACCTCGTATCGTCGCTGCATGTTGCCAGAAGTACTGCGATCACGACCAACGCCCGCGTCACGGTTTGCCCGAGTGCCGGCGGCGCCGACTGCGAAGCCGTGTCCTGGGACCAGGGTTGGATCGTCTTCGGCGATGCGGACAGCGATCAAACGGTGGATGGCGGCGAGGTTATCGTTGCTACTTCGGACGGCGCCGCGGGATTGACTTTTACGTCTGCAGAGTTTGCAACTTTCCTGATGTATCGCCCGACCGGACGCGTCATGAACGCGACGGTCAACGGCAATTCCGGAGAGTTTACGGTATGCGATAGACGCGGCAATGATCACGCAAGAGTGATGATCATAGAACTCTCCGGCCGCCCAAGAATTTCGGAAACGCAAGCGGACGGCAATCCGCCGTCCTGCCCCTGATCCAGATGCGGAGGAACGACAACATGCTCACTCATCGTTTGCGGCTGCGCGGATTCTCGCTGATCGAGTTACTCATCGCGCTTATTGTCTTCAGCATCGGCCTGTTAGCGATCGCGGGCCTGCAGACCGTGTCCAAGCAGGCGAACTACGAGGCGATTCAGCGCACCGCGGCCGCACAGATCGCGTATGGACTGCTCGAAGATATTCGCATGAACGGTGACGCGGTCAATGTCTACCTTGCTGCCGGCGAACTCGGCGCAGGCAGTATTGGTACGGAGCCGGCGCCAAACTGCACGACGGGTGCGGAGTGCAATGCCGCACAGAAGGCTGCACACGACCTGTGGTTCTGGGAGCAGGCGCTCGACGGCAACTCCGAGACGAATGGCGGCGCCGGCACCGGCGGCCTCGTCATGCCCGCACTGTGCATCACGGGACCCGCAGGCGGCGGTCCCGGTATCTACCAGGTAACGATTGCCTGGCGCGGCACCGCGTCGATCAACAACGCCGTCGCCAACGCCTGCGGATCCGCCAGCGGCAACTACGGTGGCGCCAACGAGTTCCGCCGCATCATCCAGATTCCGACCTACATTGATCCCATTATCTGAGCAACCTGCCAATGTCTAGACATCTTCGCAAATCGCAAGCCGGTTTCACCGTGGTCGAGTTGATGATCGCGATGACCTTGTCACTGCTGTTGGGCACGGCGGTCATAACCGCGTTTGTCAACAATAGCTACAGCTTCGATCAGGACGACAACATCGCCCGCATGCAGGACGATGCGCGGCACGCGCTGCGCGAGATTGCCCACGATATCAGCATGGCCGGGCATTACGCGGAGCTGCATATTCCCGATGGTGTGACGCCCGATGGCGGCTTGTCTATCGGCACGGACTGCGGCCCGGCCGCCGAGGTCAACTGGATGTACCGCACGGTCGATGCCGGAACGGGCAATTCGATGTCCATCGCCGCAATCGACAATGCAACCAATGCCGCCGCGATAGCCGCGCACTCCTGTTTCCAGGCCGGCGAGTTGCTGGAAGGCACGGACATCGTGTCGATCAAACGCGTGGCCGGTGCCGAAGTGGCCGCTCCGGCGGCAAACAACGTATACCTGCGAACCAACGGCACCGTCGGCCTGTTGTACAACGGTCCGGCACCGGCGGCGCCGCCGATCGTGGTCGCACCGCCAATGGCTGACTGGATGTACCGGCCGAGCATCTACTACATCCGCAGTTTTGCGAACACGCCCGGCGACAACCTGCCGACGCTGTGCCGCAAGGTGCTGCGCGGCGCAGGGCCGAGCATGACAACCGAATGCCTGGCGACCGGCATCGAGAACCTGCAGGTCGAGTACGGCATCGACACGACCGAGGATGGACATCCTAACGTTTATCTGACCAACCCGACGCTGACGCAGATGCAGGCCGTGGTCGCGGCGCGAATTTTCGTGCTGGCGCGCACCAGCGAGATTGACACCCGCTACACCAATGACAAGACCTACTCAATCAGCAATTCGCCGAACATGGTGCCAGGCGATTCTTTCCATCGCCGCGTATTTTCGACAAGCGTTTCGATTCAGAACATACGCAGCATGAACATGATGAGCATATGACATGAGCAAGCCAACGTATTCTTCAAAGCACAGGCAGAACGGCGCGATTTTAATTATTGCGCTGGTGTTCCTCGTGGCCATGACGCTGATTACGATCTCGTCGATGCGATCGAGCAAGATCGGCCTGTACATGGCGCAGAACGAGGAGTCGCGGATAGCGGCCGAGCAGGCCGCGCAGGCGCTGGCCGATGCGATCGTCGCCAATCCGGCGTCAACACCGGTCGTCGGGACCACGGGATACACGTCGTGCACGCCCGGCGAGACTGGCTGCACCCGCAACGACCTGCCGGTCACCGATCCTGTTCTCGCGGCCGAGGTTGCGTCCGATCATTTGCAGGCTCGGGTCGAGCGCACCGGCTCGGTCTTTCGGCCGCCGCCGCGTGCGGTCGAGTCGAGCATCGATAAGTTCAGCAGTGCGTCGTTTCGCGTCATCACCACATTTGATCGCGTTGACGAAGGCCTTGGGCGCAAGCAGATCACGGAAGGCGTGCTCGTGCTGGTGCCCAAGCAATAGTTTTCAATTCCTAAAAGAGGTTTCCGGTATGGATACCAAGCTTCGCAAGTTCTCCCTCATGTTCTCGCTGGCCGCGCTGATCTTTGTTATCGGCTCGGCGCAGGCCGACGACACGGATGTCTACATAGCCCAGACCGGCAATCTGCCGCCCGACGGCGAGCCGCTAGTCATGTTCTCGCTGGACTACCGGCCGAATCTGGGCTCGACCGCGTGTACCGGTAGCGAGTGCGACCAGCTGATCGCCGAAGGTTACATGAGCCCGACCGGGCCCTACGAATTCTTCGACGTGCTGCGCGCTGCGCTGAAAAAAACCTTCGAGCCCATCAAGGGCGTAAAAGTCGGGCTGATGCTGAACCACGATGACCGTACCGGCTGTGCGGGACCCGACGAGACGAACTGCAGCGCAGGCGGTTATATCGCGATGGGCTTCGAACTCTTCGAGGAAAACGATGCTAACGGCGCGAAAGCGCGTTTTCACGCGATCCTCGATGCGATGCCGACACCAGGCGGTGCCACGAGCCATTCCTACCAGGGCAAGGAACTGTTCTTCGAATTCTTCCGCTACCTGACCGGGCAGGGCGTCTACAACGGCCATAACGGCTGGACGGATTACGGCACGAACGGGACCGACAATCTCGATGTCGATCATCCGGCGATTTCCTGGGACCCGAGCATAGAATGGGGGCCGGCACCTGCTCCCAGTTACGTTAGTCCAATAACTGCCGTGGCTTCGTGCGCCAAGATCTATACCGTGAACCCGATGTTCCTGGTATCGAACCAGGAGGACGACGCCGACGCTGCGATCGAGGCGCCGGTTGCCATGGGTGGCTTTGGCTCGCCACAAAGTTCTTTCGCGGACGTTATCCAGTATCTCAACGATGCCGATCTCGCCAACGGCAGCTACGGTAGCGTTCCCGACCTCGATGACAAGCAGAACGTCCAGTCCTTCTTTCTCATCGATACACCCTTCATCAGCACGACAACGATCGGTTACGCAAAGGCCGGCGGCACCGGCGTGCCGCTGGCGCTCAGCGACGACCCGGATGAACTTGTCGACACGCTGACGGAGGTCTTCAAGCAGATTCTCAGTGTCAGCACGACCTTCGTTGCGGCCTCCGTGCCCGTAAACGTATTCAACCGCGCGGAGATTACGGACAACGTTTACATCGCGCTGTTCCAGGTCGACAAGGCCGTGCGGCCCTACTGGGTCGGCAATGTCAAGAAACTCAGGCTGCAGGGCGCGAATGATTCGTCCGCGACGGCAGCGCTTGTCGACGTAACGGGCACGCCCGCTATCGCGGCCGACGGGCGCATCCGTTTCGACGCATTGACCTATTGGACCGACCCGGGCGCCTTGCCGCCGCCGAATCTCGGCGAGGGCGAAGTGGCTGGGCGCGACGGCCGCGTTGTCGATCGCGGCGGCGCCGGACAGCGCATTCCCGGTTTCATTTCGGGCAGTCCGGGGGAGAACAACAGTGACGGAGGGCGCACGATCTACTACGACAAGGACCCGGACAGGCTCGAAGATTTCGACGTCGATGGCGGCACCGCTTCGGAATTGCGGACCGATTTGCAGGCAGCCAACGACACCGAAGCCAAGGAACTTATCGCCTACGCGCGAGGCCTCGATGTCGATGATCTCGATAGCGACCTGGATGTGACCGAGTCGCGCGACTGGATATTCGGCGACGCGCTGCATTCGCGGCCGCTGCCGATCAACTATGGCACTACTGGCGGTTTCGCCGATCCGGGCAACCCTGCAATCTACCTGGCTGTCGCGACGAACGACGGCATGCTGCGCATGATCCGCAATACCACGGCCGGCGGTGCTGATACCGGTGAAGAGGTCTGGGCCTTCATACCGCGTGCCGGAATGGCGGCGCAAAAAGTCTTTCGTGCCAACACGCCGGGCGTGAAGCACCCCTACACGGTCGATGGAGCCGCGGTTGCGTTCATGCAGGACGTGAACCAGGATGGATCGATCGTCTCCGGCGACGGCGACCGTGTGTATCTCTATGTCGGCATGCGTCGCGGCGGCAAAGCCTATTACGCGCTCGATGTGACTGACCCCGAATCCCCGGAACTGATGTGGACCATCGACAAATCCGGCGATTATGCCGAGCTCGGCTACACCTTCTCCAATCCGCGCGTAGGCCTTGTCCAGACGCCGTCGGGACCGGTTGCGGCGGTCATGTTCGCGGGCGGCTACGACACGAATAAGGACACTCGCGGTGTCGTTGGCACCGACGACACGGAGGGCAACGCGATCTATGTCGTCGATGCCGAGACCGGTGACCTGATCTGGAAGGCGCGGGGCGGAACCACCGGCAGTGGCAACGTGTTCGAGCATCCCGATCTTGTGGACAGCATTCCCTCCACGCTGTCGGTTGCCGACACCGACGGCGATGGTATCACCGATCGCATGGTCGTCGGCGATACCGGCGGCAATATCTGGCGCGCCGATATCCAGGGCGGCGACGTCGCGAACTGGAAGCTGACGCTGCTGGCGTCGGTCGGCCGGCACTCGGCGGGTGCGAGCGGCATCGCAACCGACCGCCGCTTTTTCCACCGTCCGGATGTCGTGCCGAGCAAAGACGGAAACGGTCTGTTTGATGCGGTTGTCGTCGGTTCCGGTGATCGCGCCAACCCGCTCGACAAAGGCGGCTTGACGGAGAATTACACGTATATGATCAAAGATCGACACACGGCACCGGGCAGCGGCGTCGACACTGGACTGGACCACGCGGACTTTGGCGACGTTACCAGCAACTGCCTGCAGACAGGCGGGCCTTGCTCCGTCGACCTGGATGACGGCTGGCGCCTGCGGCTGGAAGAACCCGGCGAAAAAGTGCTCGCCACGCCGCTGACACTGACCGGCAAGATTTTCTTTACCACCTACCTGCCGCAGTCAGGGGTCGGCGCGACCGCCTGCGCGCCCGGCGAAGGCGCAGGCCGCCTCTATGCCGTGTCGCTACAGGATGCAAAGTCGGTCATCAACTACGACAGTAGTGACGACGATCCAAATAATCCCGACGAACCGAACTCGAAAAGCGATCGCCACGTCGAGCTGCAGTCCATGGGCATTCCGGCCGAAGTAGTATCGGTACCGCCGAACAAGATCCTGCGACCGGACTTGCAGATCGACAATGTCGATGCGACGACACGCTGGCGGACTTACTGGTACCTCCAGGAAGACGCGGACCTGTAGGCCGTCGCTCTGGATGCAAAATTCACAATCAGGATGATGACAATGAAACGAAAGACCACTTTGAATGGCAGGCAGCGCGGCGTCACGATGATCGAGTTACTGATCGTTGTTGCGATCATCGCAGTGATTTCGTCATTCGCCTATCCGTCTTACATGCGCTATGTCGTCAGCACGAAGCGGACGGCAGCAACGTCAGCACTCATGCAGATTGCGGATCGGCAGCAGCAGTTCTTCATGGACAACAAGGCCTACGCGGCCGACCTGACCGATCTCGGTTTTGCCGCCGATCCCTACGTGATCGCAGACGACGGCACTGCGGCAGCGTTGGCTGACAGTGATGCCACGTACTCGATTGCGCTGTCCAATGTCGCCGCGCTTACGTATACGCTCACTGCGACGCCGCTGTCAGGTCAGCTCGCTCGCGATACCGAATGTGGCAGCATGATACTGAACCAGGCCGGTAATCGCAGCAGCAGCGGTGGCGGAGACGACTGCTGGCGCTGATGCGCCGGAACCCCGCCCGGAAAAAGAAAAAGCCGCCAGCAGGCGGCTTTTTTTATGCTTGAATTCCTGCTCAGGCGACGAGTGCTTTGACCCGCTTGTTCAGCCGGCTCTTATGGCGCGCGGCTTTGTTTTTGGTCACGATGCCCTTGTTGATCATGCTGTCGATAACCGGTACGGCGTCCTTGTAGGCCGCCACGGCAGCGTCTTTGTCGCCCGCATCGCAGGCATTTACGACGCTCTTGATCTTGGTGCGCATCAGGGAGCGCAGGCCCATGTTGTGTTTGCGGGTTTTTTCCGCCTGGCGAGCGCGCTTTCGGGCTGATTTGATGTTTGCCACTGTCTGTTACCGAGTCCTGCCTGCAGAGAGCCGCGTATTATTCGTGGCCGGCCGCTCATTGTCAATGACCGAGCCCCGTCCCATGCGTGGCCTGCTTTTGGGCTACACTCGGAGCCGCTATGGCGAGCAAGAAAGTATCCGGCCGGCGGCTGATCCGCACGACCTCGGTCGTAAGCGGCATGACGCTGCTGTCGCGCATCCTCGGCCTCGTCCGGGACGCCGTGTTTGCCCGCTATTTCAGCACGTCGCTGGTCATGGACGCGTTTCTCGTGGCCAACAGAATCCCCAATATGCTCCGGCGGTTTTTTGCCGAGGGTGCTTTCTCGCAGGGTTTTGTGCCGGTTATGGCGCGTTACAGGGAGAAGCACAGCCACGATGACGCGCGCGAGTTCGTCGACGCTGTCGCCGGTACGTTCGGCATTATCCTCTTCCTCGTCACGCTGGCCGGAGTCGTCGCGGCGCCGCTGCTCGTCGCGATCGTCGCCCCGGGATTCATCGGCGACGACGGCCGCTTCGACATAGCAACATTAATGCTGCGGTTCACATTCCCGTACCTGTTCTTCGTGTCGCTGACGGCGTTCGCCGGCGGCATTCTCAACACCTACGGCCGCTTCGGCGCGCCCGCGTTTACGCCGGTCATTCTCAATATCGTGCTGATCTCTGCGGCCGTCTGGTGGTCGCCGATGCTCGACGAGCCCGGCATGGCGCTTGCTTATGCCGTGTTCATCGCCGGGTTGCTGCAGCTCTTGTTCCAGATACCGTTTCTGCTGCGCATTCACGCATTACCGCGGCCTAGATGGGGGGCCGCACATGAAGGTGTTCGCCGGGTCATGACCCTGATGTTGCCGGCGATTTTCGGCTCGTCGGTCGCACAGATTAACGTCTTGATCGGTGGCATCATTGCCTCGATGCTCGGTGTCGGCAAGATCAGCTTGCTGTACTACTCCGATCGATTGATGGAGTTTCCGCTGGGGCTTTTCGGCATTGCGCTCGCAACGGTCACATTGCCGTACTTATCGCGTCAATATGCCAACGAGTCGCTGCAGGAATTCTCGGAGACCATCGACTGGTCGATGAAGCTCGTTCTTATCATCGCCGTGCCCGCCGCCGTCGGTCTCATCGTTTTGGCGGAGCCCCTGGTCGCAACGATCTTCTATGGCGGCGAGTTCGACGATGACGACGTGCGTATGACCGCGCTCGCACTGCGGGCATTCGCCATCGGTCTGGTCGGCTTTTCCTATGTGAAAATCCTCGCACCGGCTTTCTTTGCTCGCGAAGATACGAGGACGCCGGTGCGCATCGGGCTGATTGCGTTAGCCGTCAATTTCATACTCAGCGTGACGCTCGCCTGGTACCTGACGTCGATCGGCTTCGCCGGCACCCACGCGGGACTGGCGCTCGCCATTTCGGTCGCGGCATTGCTCAACGCGTTTCTGCTGTATCGCATACTGCGCCGCGACGGCGTCGTCCGGCATTCCGCCGGCTGGCAAAAACTGTTGCTGCAGGTGCTCGCGGCCAATGCCATCATGTGGGCGATACTCGACTGGCTGAATCAGCCTACGGCCTGGTGGCTCGAGGTGGACGTGCTGAGCCGCATCGGCTGGCTGGCGGTCTGTGTGATCGGCGGGGCCGCGACGTATTTTCTCGTCCTGCTGTCGCTCGGAGCACGGCCGGTCGACTTCGCCATGAGGCCAAGATGACATGCGGCTGGTTCGTCACCTCAATGACATGCCATATGATCGCCTGAAGAAGGGCAGCATCGTGACGATCGGCGCCTACGACGGCCTGCATCTCGGTCACGAGCAGCTGCTGCATCGGGTGCGAACCGCAGCCGAGGAGTTCGGGCTGCCGTCGATCGTTATGAGCTTTGAGCCTACGCCCAGGGAGTTCTTCGGCGGCGACAGGCCGCCGGCTCGCCTGATGCGTTTTCGCGAGAAGTTCGATGCGCTTGCCGCACACGGCATCGATATATTTTACTGCCCCCGTTTCGCCGCGCAGATGCGCGATATCGCCGCCGACGCGTTCATCCGTCGCATCCTGATTCACGGGCTGTGCTCGCGGCATATCGTCGTTGGTGACGATTTCCGCTTTGCCCGCAAACGTGAGGGCAGCATCGACCTGCTGCAGCAAGCCAGCGCCGCCCTCGAATACCATGTCGAGCAGGTGCCCAGCATCATCGTCGATGGCGTGCGTGTAAGCAGTACCGCGATTCGTGAGGCGCTCTGGGACGGCTACCTGGACCGCGCGACCGCGCTGTTGGGCAGGCCGTACCGTATGTCCGGCAAGGTGGTCAAAGGCGAGAATGTCGGGCGGTCGCTCGGCTACCCGACGGCCAATGTGGACTTGCGGCGTCGACAGAGCGCCGTGATGGGAATATTTGCTGTCCATGTCCATGGATTACCCGGTGGTACAAAGGAAGCGGTCGCGAGTGTCGGCACGCGACCGACCTTCAATGGCACGAAGCCGCTGCTCGAGGTCCACATCTTCGATTTTGACCGGGACATCTACGGCCAATACATTCACGTCGATTTCATCACGCGGCTGCGCGGCCAGGTGAAGTACGATGAGGTCTCCGAACTGGTTGCGCAGATGCATCGGGACGCCGACAATGCACGCTCTATACTTGCCAACCATTGCGCCCGAGGAAGAGCTACTTGACGGAAGAGTCCAACAGCAAACTGCGCCGCTATTTTG
>Ga0224508_10002462_pt1 | contig 15713 bp, 11 predicted proteins | sample SF_Jan12_sed_USG_4_FD_170157 | JGI IMG/M metagenome (GOLD analysis project Ga0224508, IMG submission 170157) | Sediment microbial communities from San Francisco Bay, California, United States - SF_Jan12_sed_USGS_21 | ecosystem: Environmental > Aquatic > Marine > Sediment | place: USA... | reverse complement strand
CTCCGTCCGGGACGCGCATCGAGTCCATTGATCCCGCCTACGACGGCGATGACATATACGGGATCGTCTCTCGTGAATACCGTTTTCCCTACGATGTGCGGGAGGTCATTGCACGCATTGTCGACGCGTCGGAGTTTCAGGAGTTCAAGAAACTCTATGGCGCTACGCTGGTATGCGGCTTCGCGCACATCGATGGATATCCGGTCGGTATCCTCGCGAATAACGGGATCCTGTTTCCGGAGTCGGCGCAGAAAGGCGCGCATTTCGTGCAACTATGCAACCGGCGTGGCGTCCCGCTGGTGTTTCTGCAGAATATCACCGGCTTCATGGTTGGCAAGCGCGTCGAGCATGCCGGCATTGCCAAGGACGGGGCGAAGATGGTCAACGCCGTCGCGACGGCAACGGTTCCCAAGTTCACCGTCGTTATTGGCGGCTCGTTTGGCGCCGGCAATTACGCGATGTGCGGACGGGCGTACGGTCCGCGACTGATGTGGATGTGGCCGAACGCACGGATATCCGTCATGGGCGGTGAGCAGGCTTCACTGGTGTTGTCTACGGTCAAGGGCGACGGCCTCGAAGCGCGCGGCGAAGAGTGGTCCGACAAAGACAAGGCCGATTTCGAAGAGCAAATTCGCCAACAGTACGAAACGCAGGGTAATCCTTACTATGCCAGCGCTCGACTTTGGGATGACGGCGTGATCGACCCGACCGAAACGCGCGCCGTCCTGGCACACGGGCTTGCAGCCGCAATGCACAGTCCGCGCGACCCTGAAACACCGTTCGGCATTTTCCGTATGTAGCTGTACACTCCGTCCGCATACGAACGGAGCTTGGTATTGGGCAGCCAGCGGCACGAGCAAAACACCGGCACACGAGACGTCAGCGAGGCACATCGCTTTGACGAACAGCGTCTCTTCGCCTACCTGGCTGAACACATCGGGGGTTTTGACGGTCCGTTGTCGGTGCGCCAGTTCAAAGGTGGCCAGTCAAACCCGACCTATCGTATCGATGCCGCATCGGGTCGCTATGTGTTGCGGCGCAAACCGCCGGGCAAACTTCTGAAGTCGGCACATGCCGTTGATCGGGAGTTTCGGGTCATCAGCGCACTGCATGGCGTCGGTTTTCCGGTGCCGAAGCCGCTGTTACTTTGCGAGGACGACGCCGTCATTGGTACCACGTTCTTCGTCATGGAGTTTGTTGAAGGCAGGATTTTCTGGGACCTCGACCTTCCGGGTCTCGAGCCTGCCGAGCGCACGGCGATCTACGACAACGTCAACGCGACCATCGCCCGGTTGCATAGCTTCGACTACCGAACGCTCGGCCTCGAGGATTTCGGCAAACCGGGCAATTATTTCGCGCGGCAGATTTCGCGTTGGTCGGGTCAATACCGGGCGTCGGAAACACAGTCCGTGGAGTCGATGGACGCCCTGTTGGAATGGCTGCCGGACAATATTCCGGACGATGATTCGGCGAGCGTCGTGCACGGTGACTATCGGCTCGACAACATGATCCTGCACCCGACGGAGCCAAAAGTGATTGCGGTCCTCGACTGGGAACTGTCGACTATTGGTCACCCGCTTGCGGATTTCACCTACCACCTGATGTCCTGGCAAATGCCGAAGATCGGCATTGGCTCGGTCGGCTTGTCTGGCTTGCCACTGCAGGATCTCGGAATTCCGGACGAAAACGAGTACCTGGAATGGTACTGCCGCCGCACCGGTCGCGATGCCGGTATTCCGCATCGGAATTTCTATTCGGCTTTCAACCTGTTCAGACTTGCCGCGATCGTGCAAGGTATAGCCGGCAGGGTTCGCGATGGCACCGCGGCGAGCGCGCATGCGGCGCAAGCGGAAAAATCCGTGTGGCCTCTGGCCGATCTCGGCTGGCGTTTCGCATGCGAGAGCCAGCAGCCCGAAGAAACAGAGCACAAGGATGAGTAATGGCGCTTGATTATGACGACGTGATGTCGAAGGTTCAGACCGACATCCCTTTTAGCTACACGGATGCGGACACGATACTGTACGCACTGTGTATTGGTATGGGCCGGGATCCGCTCAATGCCAAGGAACTCGCTTATGTGTATGAGTTAGGCGGCGAACCCATTACCGTTCCGACGCTCGCGACCGTGCTGGTACCTGACATGTTTCCAACAGATCTCGGCTGGGACTATAGCCAGGTGCTGCACTCAGAGCAGCGCATGCAGTTGTATCGACCGCTGCCCGCAGCGGCCGACCTGTTGATCAACAAACGCGTCGTTGATGTCTTCGACTGGGGCAAGAAACGTGGTGCGCTTTTTCTGATCGAAGCAGAGGGCCGGCTGGCGAGCGACGACACGGTGCTTTTTACGGCCGGCTGTACGATTATGGCCCGTGGCGATGGCGGTTTCGGCGGCCCGGCCGGCAAAGGACCACCGCCGCATCGGGCGCCAAAGCGAGAGGCGGATCTAAGTTGCGAGATACGAACTCGCCCGGACCAGGGGCTGCTCTATCGCCTGACCGGCGATCGCAACCCGCTACATGCAGATCCGGCCGCGGCCGCGGCAGTCGGCTTCGACCGACCTATTCTGCACGGGCTCTGCACTCTCGGTATCGCGTGCAACGCCGTGCTACAGACGATCTGTGACTACGATCACACGTTGATCGAGGGCTTCGATGCGCGGTTTTCGGCTCCCGTGCTGCCAGGCGATACCATCAAGACGGACATGTGGCAGGACGGCAACATTATCTCGTTTCGTTGTACCGCGCGGGAACGCGGCACGGTCGTACTGCGTAACGGGAAATGCACGTTACGCGACTAGCCGGGAACAAAAACGAGCGTCTGGTGACCGGACGCGACACATTGACACGGGGCTAGCCCGGCGGCCGCTGCAAACCTCGCGTCAGGATGTCCGGAAACTCGTCGCCGACCGTCCGGCCAATCGCGGCGTCGCCGTGATACCACTTTGGAATCCAGTTGATCGAACCCATGATCGCATTGCCGGTCATTCGGACATCGCATGGCATGATGCTGCCGTCGGCAATGCCGGCTCTCAAGATATCCTCGAAACGTGCGCCATGCTCGCGCGAGAATTCGAGCACTTCTTCTCGGTGTTGTGGTCGCAGTGACGGTATCTCACTCATGATCGCGATCGGACCGCGATCACCGACCATGATCTCGATGTGGTAGCGCAGGTAAGCACGCACGGTCTGCAGGCCGTTGCCGCCATCGGCGATCGCACGTTGCATCGCTTCACGACCGAGCTCGGCGGCGCGCACGTAACAGAGATACACCAGCTCTTCCTTGTTACGTACGTAGTAGTAAAGCGCGGCGTCTGTAAGTCCGAGTATTCTTGCGACGTCTTTCAGGGACGAGCCGCTGAATCCCTTTTCGTTAAAACACCGGGCCGCGGCCCTCAACATACGGTCCTTCTGCAGTTCAAAACGCGATTCTTCCGTCTTTCGGACCGTCTTGGTCATGCCTGTGGACACCTCGATGCGGGTTCTGCGCCCTTGAGTTCTGGACGATTGTCGACTATTTTAATCTAGATTAGAATTTTTTCAACCAGGAAACTGTTTGATAAATATGGATTTTCTGCGAATTCGGCGGACGGATTCGCTGTGATTTCGCGCAGGAGTGACGTATGAGTATCGCTGCTAAAGACGTGCCCGGCGTTGCCGCTACACGTGATCCTGCGCCGTTGCGCTTCGTTACCGCGGCGTCTCTTTTCGACGGCCATGACGCGGCAATCAATATCATGCGGCGCCTGATCCAGGCCCAGGGCGTTGAAGTCGTCCATCTCGGCCACAATCGCAGTGTTGACGACATTGTCCGAGCCGCCATTCAGGAAGACGCCGACGGCATCGCGATCAGCTCCTACCAGGGCGGTCACATGGAATTTTTCCGGTACATGATCGATCGGTTGCGCGAACTCGGCGCCGAACATATCAGAGTGTTCGGCGGGGGCGGCGGCACAATTACGCCGGAAGAAATAACCAGCCTGATGGATTACGGCGTTGAGCGCATCTACCACCCGCATGACGGGATGGAGCTGGGTCTCGAGGCCATGATTCGGGATCTCATCGAGCGCACGCTGGCGGCGCGGCGACCGACCGTGGCGCCCACCCGAACCGAGACGGCAATCGATGTCGCCGCAATGATTTCGGCGATTGAAGAGGGTGTCTTCGAAGACGGCGAACTCGCCCGGCTGCGCAAGGAATGGCAGATGCAGACCGGTGCCGTGCCGGTGCTCGGTATCACCGGAACGGGCGGCGCGGGCAAGAGCAGCGTTACTGACGAGATTCTGAACAGGTTCCTGGCCAGCTTCCCGAAGATGAACATCGCGGTGCTCGCCGTCGATCCAACGCGCCGGCGTACCGGTGGTGCGTTACTGGGTGATCGTATACGCATGAATTCGCTGCGTTCCGAACGCATTTATATGCGTTCGATCGCGACGCGGCGTCAGCACCTGGCCACGAGCGAGATGCTCGGCGACCACATTGCTTATCTGAAGTCGCAGGAATTCGATCTGGTGATCGTCGAGACCGCTGGTATCGGGCAAAGCGACAGTGAAATCGTCGACATGGTTGATTACTCGATTTACGTCATGACCGGCGAGTACGGTGCCGCAAGCCAGCTTGAGAAGATCGACATGCTCGATTTTGCCGACCTAATTGTGCTGAACAAGTACGACAAGCGTGGCGCTGAAGATGCGTTGCGCGATATTCGCAAGCAGTGGAAGCGCAATCACGTGGCGTTCAATGTCGCGGATGACGACGTGCCCGTGTTCCCGACCATTGCGAGTCAGTTCAATGATCCGGGCGTCAGCTGGATGTTCGCCGAGCTGTGTCGTCGTGTTGCGGAAAAAATGGAGCTTGACGGAGCTCGATGGTCGCCGGACATCGATACGTCAATTCGTGAACCGCGAGCGACCGCGATGATTCCTGGCGCGCGGATTCGCTATCTTGCTGAAATCGCCGAACAGGGCCGCGCAGTGAACAGCCGTGCTGACAGTCAGGCGGCTACCGCGAGCCTCGCACAGCATGCTTATGAAGCACTGAAATTGCTCGAGGATGAAGCGCTACCCGATGCGCTTGAAAAGTATCCACCGGAGGCTTTGATTGAAGGCGACGATCGCAGCCTGCTGACACTCAGGCAGCGCTACCAGGAAGCAGTCGGCGACCTGACGGCGGAGTCACTCGGCCTGCTGCACGAATGGCCGCAGCGTAAAGCCGGGGTACGCGCGGAAAGTTACAGCTACACGGTGCGTGGCAAAGCGATAACCGGCGACAACTATCGCGAGAGCCTGAGTCATCAGAAGATTCCCAAGATCGCAGCGCCCGATTTCAAGGACTGGGGCGAGCTGTTGTTGTTCCTGACCAAAGAAAATCTGCCGGGCGACTATCCGTACACCGGCGGTGTCTATCCGTATCGGCGCCTTGGCGAGGATCCGACGCGGATGTTCGCGGGCGAGGGTACGCCGGAGCGAACCAACCGGCGTTTCCACTACCTGTCGAGAGGACAAGAGGCGGCGCGACTATCGACGGCGTTCGACTCGGTAACGCTCTACGGCGAGGATCCGCACGAGCGCCCGGACATCTACGGCAAGGTGGGTAACTCGGGAGTGTCGATCGCCACTGTCGATGACATGAAGAAGTTGTATTCCGGATTCGACTTGTGCGCGCCGACCACTTCGGTGTCGATGACGATCAACGGCCCTGCGCCGATGATTCTCGCGTTCTTCATGAACACCGCGATCGACCAACAGGTCGAAAAATACTTACGTGAATCCGGCGGATGGGAAGCCGCGAAGAAGAAGATCGCCGCATATTTCGTGGGCAAGGAGCGGCCGCAATACAACGGCGAGTTGCCGGAAGGCAGCAACGGCCTTGGGCTGGGCTTGCTTGGTATCTCGGGCGAACATCTTGTCGATGCCGAGACTTATGCAAGGATTCGCAAGGCAACGATGGCTTCGGTACGTGGAACGGTGCAGGCCGACATTCTAAAAGAGGACCAGGCCCAGAATACCTGCATTTTCTCGACCGAATTCGCAATGAAGATGATGGGCGATGTGCAGCAGTTCTTCATCGACAACAACGTTAGGAACTACTACAGCATTTCCATCAGCGGTTATCACATCGCCGAAGCCGGAGCGAACCCGATTAGCCAGCTGGCGTTCACGCTCTCCAACGGTTTCACAATCGTCGAGTACTACCTCGCGCGCGGCATGGATATCGACAAGTTTGCGCCTAACTTAAGTTTCTTCTTCTCCAACGGCATGGATCCCGAATACACGGTGATTGGTCGAGTGGCCCGTCGCATATGGGCGCGTGCGATGAAGGAACGCTACGGCGCCGGTGCGCGCTCGCAGATGCTGAAGTACCACGTACAGACGTCCGGCCGTAGCCTGCATGCGCAGGAGATCAGCTTTAACGACATACGCACGACATTACAGGCGCTCTACGCGCTTTTCGATAGTTGCAACAGCCTGCATACCAACGCATTCGACGAGGCGATTACGACGCCGACAGAACAGTCAGTACGTCGTGCGGTCGCTATCCAGCTGATCATCTCGCGCGAGCTGGGATTGAATTTCTGCGAAAATCCGTGGCAGGGATCGTTCATCATCAATGAATTGACCGACCTCGTGGAAGAGGCGGTGTACCAGGAATTCGAGCGCATCTCCGAGCGCGGCGGCGTGCTCGGGGCGATGGATACCATGTACCAGCGCGGCAAGATCCAGGAAGAGAGCCTGTACTACGAAAGCAAGAAGCATGACGGCTCGTTACCGCTTATTGGGGTCAACACCTTCCTGCCGAAAGCCGGGCAGGAAGACGAAGTGCACGATCAGGAACTGATCCGCTCGAGCGAGAGCGAGAAGAACGACCAGATCACGCACGTGCGCAACTTCCAGAAAAACCATGATGATAAGCGCGTCGCAGCACTCGAGCGGCTGCAATCGGTCGCTCGCGACCGCGGCAACGTATTTGCCGAGCTCATGGAGACCGTGAAGTCGAGCTCACTGAGCCAGATCTCTGGCGCACTGTACGAAGTAGGTGGGGAATACCGCCGCAACATGTGATGATTGCCAATCGACCCCAGTAACGTCCGTCGTCTCACAATGCTGTCGTTCAACGGGCTCGAAATCGACGAAATCGAACGGTCGGAAACGGCCAACAGGGGACACCGTCTTTAATCTATGCAATGCGCGATCTGGTATCCTATTAGAACAATTCGGTTGCGGTAGCGCGACCGACAATAAAAACGCACTCAGGAGAGTCCCGTGACAGTAAGCCTCCTACAACTGTGGTTGCCCATTGTTCTTGGCACGTTCTTAGCCTGGATAGCCAGTGGACTAATTCACATGGTCGTCAAGTATCACAATTCTGACTATCAGCGGCTGACAAACGAAGATGAGGTCATGGATGCAGTGAGAAAGGGCTCGCCAACGCTTGGCATACATACCTTTCCATACAGCATAGATATGAACGAGATGAATGATGAAGGTGTTCAGCAGCGCTTTAAGAATGGTCCCGTGGGGTTTCTGACGGTGCTTCCAAGCGGGATGCCGAACATGGGAAAATTGATGGGTCAGCAAATTAGTTTCTTTCTTGTTGGCTGTATCTTGATTGCCTACTGTACGACGCTCGCGCTAGAGCCGGGCGCGCAATACATGACCGTGTTTCGATTTGTTGCGGCGGTCGGTTTTCTCACATTTGGCTGGGCCGTTATTCCGTTTAGCATTTGGTTCGGCCACTTGTGGTCTACGACCGCAAAGTATCTATTGGATGCATTGGTTTACGGTCTCGTGGTTGCAGGATCATTTGCCTGGTTGTGGCCTACGGCGACTGGATAAATAATGTCGTCGTGCCAAATGTCAGCTTCGGGTTCACTAGCAGGCCTTTTGTACCATTCTGACGCAATGACCGTTTTGGCCGGTAAAGCAGGCCTACCCGCCATTAGCTGAAACGTTCTCTTAGAGTATGCGTCTTGCGCCCACCTGCGGTCACTCAGAGTTTGCCGCAGTACCTGCCATACAGCGCCTCGAGCTTTTCCGCCCGAATTGACTCTTTGCGGGCCGGCTCGCAGTCATCACTTCTCTTGCAGCGTTGATGATTCGATAAATCGCTGTGCATTTGGTCGCAGTCTAAAATTATGCCGTACCACCAGCCCTGAATATCCTGCTTCTTTTCTGGCACGAACATCCAGACATACGCAAACCCGAGTACAAATACGGTAGCTGATAAAGCAATCAACTCACTTAACAATTTCATTCATTTAACTCGACTTCGTCTGCCATAATAACAAGCAGCTGGGCGGACTAAAGACCAATCGAAAAATACTGTGGGTACATACGGGGGCGTTGCGTTGACTTCCGCAACGGATCCAGCATCCGACCTATTGAACCATTCTAATGTAACGGCGGCTTCTGCGCGGTCAGCGGCCCCTTTGGCGTAGTGATTTCGGAGGCCCACTATCAAACGTCTGCTCTCACCAGAAGCAGACATTCAAACGGTCCGGCATTGCACGATTATCAGGGCAGGAAACGGCCACAACCGGACGAAGCGGCGCCCTAATTACAGCGAAGCAAAAATGGTCGGCTATGTGCCAGGAGCGGACGCGCAGAATCTCTCAATTCCCCTGGGTGAGCTTCTTCATTCCGTCTCTCGCCGATTCAAAGGACGGGTCCACCCGGAGCGCCTGTTCGTAATACTTGACGGCAAGATCGGTCTTCCCCATCTCCGCATAGGCGTATGCCAAGCTGTCAAACGTATTGGCGCGATCTGGAAACATGGCGCAATTCGCCTTGAAGACTGTTATCGCCTGGTCTTCTTCACCAAGATCCAGAAGCTCAAACCCCAGCTTATTCAGCGGCCGGTCGGAAAATTCCTGGTAACCTGCTGTCCGCAGTATGCTCTTAATTTTAGACAGGAAGGCCGCGTCACCCTCTTCCTTCAAGTACCTGTAGGCGAATACTGATATGGGTAGCTGCATCGCTTGCGGTGCATCACCTCGAAAGGCAGCGGTAATCCTTTGAGAGATTTTCTCTGCAACCAGAGCGTCGGTGTTGGCCAATACGACAACAAACAAGCGATCTCGTAGATGCAGTTCGACGGCAGCACTGACGCCTGGACCACCGCCGTAAGCGAGTCGGATTGACTGCGGACTGTTAGCTATTTCGGACCAGGACCTGTCAGTGTCCCTGTAACCGGACATCATGATGGCTTTCATCCGATCGTTGATTAGAGTGTCCGAGTAGTACAACGCCGAATAGAATTTAACGAGATCGCTCGCCGACGCGTACATGCCGCCATCCGGTGTAAGGTTTTCGAGCCGATGCGTTGCGTCCTCTTTTCGACCAGTCCAGGTGTACGTGTAGCTAAGCGCCTTATCCTTCACGTCATTCGTCAGCGCATAATCGGTATTGAGTGCACCGATCGGACCGAGAATCTCAGCCTCCAGAACCTGCTTGAATGATTCTCCAGTTGCTCTCTCAATGATTGCACCTAACACGATGTATCCGTAGTTGCTGTAGTACCGATCCGTACCAGGCTCAAACCTCAACGGTCTGTTTAATAGCAGAGGCAATTTATCGTCAATCGTTTTCAGCGAGCGGTAAGTGTTGAAATATTCCTCAGTAAACAGATCCTCGAAACCTGATCGGTGGCTAAGCAGGTGCCGTACGGTGATATTCCGGGCGATATCGGCGGGAAACCCCAGCTCAAATTTCGCGAGCGGATCATCTAATGCAAACATGCCACGCTGAATCAAACGGAGTATTAGCGCCGCCGTGTAGTGCTTATTGATCGAGCCAATGCGAATCTTTGTATCCGCGGTGATCGGGTGACCACCATCAATATCCGCAAAACCATGGCTTCGTTGATAAACGACTCGGTCAGAGTGGTATAGCGCTACCGTGCCCGTAAACCAGTTTGCCTTTGCATACGGTTCAACGATCCTATCGACACTCTCTAAAAACCCGTCATGATCCTGACCGAAAGCGCTCTCAGGCATCCAGAGCATCATCACGACAACGAAAGCCACGAAACGCAGCTCTTGCCACAGACTCTTCATGAATTGCATCACTCGGCTTACCAGAAGCCCTTGGAAATATATTTGAGCAATGGTGCGACTACTTGCACAGCTCGCGTCCGCTTTGGGTCAACACCAGCACTCGAGTATACATCCAGGTAGCCGGCTGGGGTCGGCCATAACCGGACGCTGGGGTCTCCGCACTTGATGCGAACACTCCCTGACTCAGGGGGCAATTACATCCACGTCCTCGCTTCCTGCAGGAAGCGCGAAAATCATACCGTCCTGGGAAACGATCGTGCCCTCGGGAAGATCCCGCGAGAAGATTTTTTCGAATAGTGCGTTCTGAGGCGGTGGGACCAGATGATATAGGGCAAGCTGCCGTACTCCACTTTGCTCTACCAGAGCCGAAAGGTCACTCGTGTGCGCATGGTAATCCTGTATATCGAAAAAGATCTTCTCCATCCGCGAACCTGCCGAGGCCTTCTCGAGACTCTTAACAATCGGCAATGACAGACTGTCTTGAAGCAACAGATCCGCTCCTGTAGCGGCGTCGATTAGACCAGGAGTGATCGTTGCATCCCCACTAATGACTACAGATCTTCCACGATAGTCGAATCGATAACCAACCGCAGGGCGCACTGGATCATGGTTAACGTGGAAGCTGGTGATGGTCAGATCTCCAAGATCTAACACCGTGCCGGCCTCCATCACTTTGGCCTCCATCACCCCAAGCTCGGGAGCCAAAAGCTCCTCTCCATGATGTGCTACCCGGTACGTTAGGTCCAGCCGATAAGCGTCATTGAGACCATCGACAACCTCCGACACACCAGAAGGCCCGAATACGACCATAGGTCTAGCCCGCCCGAACACCCAAGAATTGAGGTTGAACTCAGGAAGTGCAGCGATATGGTCGGAGTGAAAGTGGGTGAGGAAAACCGCTTCCAGGTGCTCTAACGGCAATCGACCAAGTGCCGCGACCTGAGCCGAGCCGGCGCCAGCATCAACCAGGTACAGCGATTCGCCGGCGAGAACCGCGACACATGCTTGAGCACGATTCGGGGCCGGAAGTGGGGAGGAAGTGCCACAAAGAAATACCTTCAGGCCCTCGTACTGACTCAACGTCACGGGACGCTTCATCGCTGCAGCTACCGCGTGCTCTAGAAGCCAATCTTGCCCTGCGCGGGAGTTCCAGGTCCCGACTCCTATCGCGATAGCGAGAATGCTAAAGCCAGCCAGGAACTTAAAGACGCTCTTAATTATTTTGATCCTCTTATTCTTCGTCCCCCCGGAACTGCCGTTCTAGCCTCCGAACAATAGTGGCCGGCACATCGGCAGCAGATTGCGACCGGCTGCCTTGGGTTCACAAGCCGCCGTTTTCAGTCATTTTACCGCAACGACAGCTTCAGCGCGGTAAGCGGCCCCTTTGCGTAATTATTTCGGAGGCTCAATATCAATCTTCCGCTCTCACCAGGAGCGCTCGTCCAGTTCGCTGAAAAGCGAGTGTTTGGTAGGCCGGGAAACGGCCTTAAGCTGCCGTTTGCTGGTGGAATCAGCCGGCATACGTCTCATGCCGAATGGCGCGGCCAAATCGACTAGTCGTTGAGCAATCCCGTCAGCCAATGCATCAAGTTCAAGACGAACTGAGCGTTTTCGGTTGCGGCGGGGTGATTCATTCCCGTTTTTCTGACGACTCCGTCGCGAACGTGAGTCTGTGCAGTGAACATCGCCGCCTCACCGAATACCGCCACCCTGCCAGAGCCGAATCGCAGAACGCCTCCCTGTATAAGGCCCCTCGCAGATACCGCAGGAGTGCTTTGATCGAATACCGATGCCTCGACGGGCAAGAGCACCACCCAGTCGTCGGGCATATGCATCAATGGTTGCACAGCGCCGACGAATCGAAATGCCTGACCAGTGAAACTCGTTACCGACTCGATCATCTCAGACTCTGATCGACCCCGTGTCACAGCGTGATCGGCCAGCGAGCCTGAAGAGCGTGTGAACGACAACGCCCCGCCTCCCTTCACCGACCTCTTGGCAAATCCGTTGAGGAAAATGATGCCGAATTCGTTGGCCAGATCAGCCGATGCGCCCGGGAAAGGCATGTGGTCAGCAATAAGTAAGAGCGATCCTCCGTTCTCAACCCAGTCAACAATCACGTCAATTTCTTCCGATGAGAATGCAGGAGGTGTCGGCAACTTCCATTCAGCATCGCTGCCACCATAAATAGCATTCGAAATCACGAATACGGCAACTTGATCAAGTAGCTCTGCCGTCACCTCAACATCGGCGCTTTGCACGCGGTAGCCGTCCCGTTTCAACAGGTCTCCAAACGCGGCAAAACGTCTGTCAATCGTATGGAAATTACCGTGGGCGGCATCGACTAGAATTCTTGGTCCGTTGCCCTGCGGAAACTCAGGTTTGGTTACTGTTGGAGCCCATTGGCTATCCGCTGTCTGCTGAGAGAATGCACACTCCGAGTAAGAAGCAGTGGAGATAGCGAAGGCGAAACAGAGAGGGAAGCACTTCCCTATCGAATGCAAATTAGCCATTACGGCACTCTTAGACCTCGAAATGTGGGACCCCCAAAGGCTAACATATGTCCGACAGGTAACGGCCGCTCCGGGTTCAGTAGCGGACCTGTTGAGCCATTACTAGCCCAATGGCGACTTTGGCGCGTAAAGCGGAAGAAATAGAGCGAGGTCTCTGTTGACCGAAGTCTGAAGGTCGCCTCTCACCTGGAGCGGTCGTTCAGACCACCGCAGTTTCAACAAGACGACAGGCGCGTTACGGCCACGACTAGACATTTGTTGATTCTAATTTCATGAATTTCGGCGGCTTGCAGGATCATGCCGCGACAACGCTCAATCCCTTAGCAGCCACGTCAACCCCAATCCAGTAATTGGGGTCAGACCAGAGTTTGGAAAAATTGCGGTTCGACCGCTATTTTGATCTCTTGTCTATGCGTGCGTCCCGAATACCCGCAATACCGACGGCCACAAAACAGACTGCCAGAAAAGCAAGGGAAGGAGTGCTGATCTCGGGTGCGTGAATGAGAACCAAACCCATTGCCACGAACGTCATACCCAAGACAGCATAGCTTGCCCGCGAAAGAGGCGCGGCTTCACCAAAGCGCCCCCATCCCCAGCGTCTCGACGCATTGCGCCGAATTGCCTTTTGCAGCATGAAGCCGCCAAAGGCTACGAACAGGAAGACACCTGGCCAATAGTCGGGGACAAAGATGTCGATCCCCTAACTCCTTCGCAATCTCACAATGCTTTCGGTCCAAAAGTTGAGAATAACATCCCGGCCACTGATGTTAGATGTCCGTCAGCGGACGTCACGCACATACAGACGGTCTCGGGTAGGACTTGTCTGCAGCCTTCACGGGTAAAGTCCTTTGTCGTTGGCGCTGAAACTCGCCTGACATCAGTGATTTCGTCAAGGCCTGGTGGTGGCATCGCAGTTAAGGTCGGTAGCGAGGAATTAGGTGCTCAATTTCACATAACACCAGCGGAAAACGGACCTGGTTCACAGAATACTGCCTCCAATTCCGTGTTGTGTACAGGGAATTTCTAAAATAGCGTGTGTGGGCGATTTAGCAGTTATTTTGTGGAGAGCGCCGATGCGAATACCTCGGATTACAGCCGAAGCAGCGAGCAAACTGATACTCAGATTCTCCGTCTCGGACCTGCTCGTACATGCGCTGGTTATCGAGCTTGAGGCCATGCAGAGCTACAGGGAACTCGCCCAACTGATGGAGCAGTCCGGCAATGCCGAAGTAGCAGAAATTTTCACGAAGATGTCTGGCATCGAAGCCAAGCACGCGACGATTATCGACGATCAGCTCATTGGCTTTCAATTGCCGGAACTCACGACCTGGGAATATCGCTGGCGGGGACTCGAGGCGCCGGAAAATATCAATCGCGCCCGCCTTGTCGAACGCATGACGCCGTATCAGGCTTTGTCGCTTGCGCTTGACAACGAAAAGCGTGCCCGTAAATTCTACGGATATGTAGTCGATGACAGCACTGACGAGCGCGTGCGTGAACTGGCGGCAGAATTTGCCGTCGAAGAAGAGCAACACGTCGCCTGGGTGGAAGAATGGCTGGCCGAAGAACTGTTGAGCCACAAAAGACCATAGTCGCTTGTCAATACCGAAGTAAATACTCTGTATTGCGGTCACTTCGTAGCTAAGAGTGGGCTCAATGCCATGGATGCCGGCCCGTCGCCGGTGTGGAGCACATAGGGACTTCGCACCAACTTCATCCCTGTGACGCTGTACACATCGATGTGGTGCGCCATGTTCGCCTGGACGAAGAGCATTTCGCCATCAGGACTGAATTCAATTCCCTGCGGTACGAATGCCATTGGCAGATAGTAGAGGAGTTGCATCGGCGCTACGGTTAGGTCGACGACCGCGAGATGTCCCACGTAGGGCCCATCAATGCAGGTAATCACCGCGAATTCACCACTTGGATGGAAGGCTGCACTTTCGAGCCCCTGTGCGACATTGGGGATCGCTTCGGTCACCCTGGGAGTTTCAAGCGTCATGTCGACATTCAGCACAGCGTCCAGAGGTGACATGGCTGCTATTCCCAGTCCATTCAAGACAAGCGCGCGCGAACCGTCCGGGCTGAAGCGAGGCGCGAAGGGCTGATCGATCTCGCCCACTTCGGGGTCGATTTCGATTTGTAACACGTGCCGAATCGTGTTCCCTTCGAGCACGAAGAGGTGCAGCTCAACTGTTGTCGAGTAGGCGAGTTCTTCTGCAGCTGTGGCGATAATAGAGCGGCCATTGGGGCTTATCGCAAAAGATGTGAAGTACGACGGGAACGGCTCGCTCTGTGCCACAACTCGCGGTCGGCCTGCTTCGACCTCGATGAGATGGAATCGATGATCGCTGATAGCGATCAGTCGTTCTCCATCCGGGTGCGACGCAACTTGCCACGCGTGATCCGGGAGAGGCAACGTCGCAACTACCGGCAAGTCGGGCGCGTCCATATCCACGATCGAAATCTGGCTTGGCAGGCGATTCTCATCATCCTGGCCCCAGGGATGATTCGGAATCGCCGCATATCTTCCACCCAGCACGATGGCGGATGTAGGTGCACCGGCAAATGTGTTTGGAACGGTTCCGGATACCGTCCGCGTCGAAGGCGGCGCATCCGGAGAGAGATCAATCACGGTGATCGAATCGGGTAATTCTGTTCCGCGCCGCCTGTTGGCATTGCCGTCATTGGCACTAACGATGCGAAGCGGAGACGACGAAACGACGTATGGCGGATCGACGATATCAGGACTGTCGACGGTAATGCAGCCGCTACCTAGTGCTGCAACAAGCGATAATAATGTCAGGTAACCGCGCTTTCGCCGAGTTAGCCGAACATCGCAGTCATGTTCTGGATTGACAAGAGGAGTTTTCATGGCTGTTCTCGTCAGAATTGCTTTTTTGACCAACGTCTCCTTTGGGTCAACAGGCGACGATTCTAACAATTCCTGGTGACCGTCGCTTCGCGGCCAAAAGCGATCGCACTCATGACGCCCCTCAATTTACTTGTCCGGTCCGTTCTCAGATCTCTTGTACAAATCGAGAGTGTCGACTGAGTCCCGCAGCAATAAGCCATCGACGTACTCGGCGAACCCACGGTGCAAGAAGCCCCTTCTCTGCCTCCAATAGCGATCCATACCGGGGAGATCCT
>Ga0224508_10002461_pt1 | contig 15717 bp, 15 predicted proteins | sample SF_Jan12_sed_USG_4_FD_170157 | JGI IMG/M metagenome (GOLD analysis project Ga0224508, IMG submission 170157) | Sediment microbial communities from San Francisco Bay, California, United States - SF_Jan12_sed_USGS_21 | ecosystem: Environmental > Aquatic > Marine > Sediment | place: USA... | reverse complement strand
ACCACAAGTAATGAACCATCATAAGATCTAAGGGCTTGCTTCAATACTTCTTTTGCCTCCATGTCCAGGTGATTGGTCGGTTCATCAAGAACTAAGAAATTGATAGGCCTTAACAAGAGATGAGCAAAAGCCAATCGAGCCCTTTCTCCACCTGATAACACCTTGATCCTTTTCTCCACATCCTCACCGCTAAACATGAAAGCCCCGAGAATACTCCGAACCTTGGAGCGCATTTCTTCACTTGCCGCATTTTCCATCATCTCCAAAACTGTTAAATCTTCCTCCAGAAAATCAGATTGATTTTGGGCGTAGTACCCAACCTCCAGATTTGATCCAAATTCCAATTCTCCGGAATCCGTGTTGATCTCTCCCATTAGGATCTTCACCAAAGTTGTCTTACCCTGTCCATTTTGTCCCACGATGGCAACTCGATCGCCACGTTCAATTTCAAGATCGATGCCATGCAACACATGGTTCGAATCAAAGCTCTTGTCAAGTCGTTTGCCTTTGACAACGGTGCGTGAAGATCTTGGAACGGGTAAAAATCTTATGGTAAACTTTGCTTCAGATACAGATGGCAATATGATGCGATCCATCTTGTCTAATTGCTTTTGCATGGACTGAGCCATACTTGTTTTGGAGGCTTTAGCCATAAACCGCTTGATCGTTCTCTCCTTCTGTGCAATAGTCTTTTGCTGATTTTTAAATGCAGCCTCTAATTGGTCGTAGCGTTCTTGCTTCAATAACAAGTAGCGATCGAAACCACAGACATAATCCGTTGCAGATCCGTTCTCCAATTCAATGATTCGATCAACGGTGTTACGTAGAAAGGTTTTGTCATGTGATATCAAAATAATTGCACCCGCATAATTGCGGATGTAGTTCTCTAACCAGATTATTGCTTCAATGTCGAGATGATTAGTAGGTTCATCCAAAAGCAGTAAATGAGGCTTCATCAGGAGGAGCTGAGCCAGTTGCACACGCATTTGCCAGCCCCCGCTAAGCGTGTCAATCCGGTTGTCAATTTCATCAGCGGAGAATCCTAATCCAAGTATGACTTGCTCAATCTCCTTATCCATTTGGGCTGCACCCAGATGGTGCAGCCGTTCCAGATTTAGGTTGAATTTTTCCAAGAGAGAGATGTAGGCTGGGTCTTCGTAATCTTCGTAACTGGCTATATTTTTCTCCAGCATTTGATTTTCTCGTTCCAGATCTTGGATGTTTGCAAATGCCTTTTTTACCTCATCACGAATCGTTTGAGAACAGTCTATCGTAAGGGTTTGTTCTAAATAACCTATATCAGTCCCCTTTTGACAAGATATCTCTCCTCCATCACCACGCATCCTACCCGATATCACTTGAAACAAGGTGGATTTTCCCACCCCATTGCGACCTACCAAAGCGATCTTGTCTTCCCTATTAATTAAGAATGTGATGTGATCCAGGAGAATGCGGTCACCATACTTGACGTAAATGTCATTTACCTGTAGCATATCCTAGTTCCAATTTGCTCCATCTGGCATCTGAGCAATCACCGAGAACACGTTGCCTTTGTTCGACATAATCTGACGCCACAGAAGATCTGGCTTGGACTTAAAGATATAATTGGCGTGCATATCGGCTACTACCCACGAACCTACATCTAGTTCACCTGTTAGCTGACCAGATGACCATCCACTATAACCAACATAAAAACGGATATTCTTGGGTAGTATCAATTTGGAGTCGATCAGAAACTTTAACTTATCGAAATCGCCGCCCCAATAAATTCCACGCCGAATTCTAACACTTTCCTCCAGCAGATCACCTACATTATGAAGGAAGTGGATCGTATTAGTGGCCACTGGTCCGCCATAATATACCTTAGACTTGAACTCAGGAAAGTCCGGAAGCAAATCTTCCACCTTGATATCAAGTGGCTTATTTACAATAAACCCCAGGCTGCCCTCCTCTTGATGATCGCAAAGCATAATTACCGATCGCTTAAAGTTTGGATCCAACATGAAGGGTTCAGCCAACAAGGCAGCTCCTTTATCAACAAATCCGTTTACTTTTTTAGTGGGCATCAGATATATATTCTTCCCTAATATACGTAGTCTATAAAGTGGCCGTATTTGTTTCCCTACTGATACGTTTGATCATTCCCTGTAATACCTTACCAGTGCCACCGATCTCTATGAAGGACTCTACACCATCAGAAATCATCTGTTCAATCGTAGCTTTCCACCGGACGGGAGATGTTAATTGTTTCACTAGGTTGTCACGAATTATATTTGGTTCTATATGTGCTTTTGCATCAACATTTTGATAGATTGGACATGAGGGGTCCTGAAACTCAATCTGGTCAATAGCCTTCTTTAACTCATCTTGGGCGGGCTGCATATAAGGAGAATGAAATGCGCCTCCGACGGATAATGTAATGGCACGCCTTGCTCCCGCATCGATCAGGCCTTTGCAAGCCTCATCAACAGATTGAATATCTCCAGATATTACCAATTGCCCCGGGCAGTTGTAATTTGCAGGGACCACAATACCTTCTACATCTGAGCAAATCCGTTCGACTATGTCGTCATCCAGACCGACGATAGCTGCCATCGTACTGGGTTGAAGGTCACAGGCTTTCTGCATACTATCCGCTCTTGCTTTTACCAACTTCAATCCATCTTCAAAAGAAAGAACGCCATTAACTACCAGGGCGGAAAACTCTCCCAGGGAATGGCCTGCCACCGCTCCCGGACTATCTTGGACCTTAACTTCAGCACAGATCACGGAGTGAAGAAAGACAGCAGGTTGAGTCACACTGGTCTGACGTAATTCTTCTTCACTTCCTTCAAACATGATCTTCGAAATTTCAAAACCCAAGATCTCATCAGCTTGTCTATATCGCATTCTCGCCAGGTCCGATGATGTAAACAGATCTTGTCCCATTCCAACAAATTGGGAGGCCTGACCAGGAAAAACATATGCTATCATAGGATACGCTTTAGTGTAGATTGGTGCCAATGAGGTTTAGGAATTCGCTGCGCGTTTTTTCCTTTCTAAACTCCCCTGTAAAAGCAGATGTGGTAGTGACGGAGTTCTGTTTCTGAACTCCCCGCATCATCATGCACATATGGCGCGCTTCGATCACAATTGCGACTCCAAGAGGATTAATAGTGGATTGGATACAGTTTAAGATCTCATGCGTTAATCGTTCCTGCACTTGCAAGCGCCTGGAAAACACATCCACAACTCTTGGTAACTTACTCAAGCCAACAATATGGCCGTTAGGGATATATCCAATGTGCGCCTTGCCAAAAAATGGAAGGATGTGATGCTCGCACAAGGAATACAGTTCAATTTCTTTTACCAGGACCATTTCGCTATACTCTTCTCTAAACATGGCGGAGGTAAGAATTTCAACGGGATCCATTGAATTGCCGGAGGTGAGAAATTGCATAGCCTTCGCCGCACGCAATGGTGTTTTCAACAATCCCTCTCTCGAAGGATCCTCACCGAGTCGTTCCAAAATTTCGAAATAGCTCTTCTCTATGTCTTCGTTTACGGAGATACCTCCAAACTCTTCAAAATAGTTCAAGATATTTTCTTTTGCTTATCGAAATAAATCGAATTCCTCTGTATTAAAACCGAGCCCACCCAAAAGTCTTCAGAGAGCGAAAATCGTACATAAAAGTACGTCTTTCTATCCACTAACATGCCTGGACCATGGCAGCCATTTAAAGCCGGAAATTTGAATTGCTTTTCTAACCTTACTCCAACAATCGACTGGACAGATCATCATTTTATCTAGTTAATCATCACGTTCATCTACTTTCTATTAATTTGCAAACGGAGTGATTCACCGCGGTGTTGAAAGGTTGAATTTATGAAGGTCTTTGCCCTTAAAAGGTTGTTGGAACGGACTCCTGTGTGGAGCTACCGTAAGTGGATAGCTCACGGTCTGTTTTGGCTATTCCTGCTCATCGTTTTAATCGTCTCAGATTTCCAACAGGCAGGATGGCCTCGAGTCCTTTACAACAAGTTGACAGATGTTACCTTTTATGCGCTACTAATATATGTGAACTTACTTTACCTGATTCCTAACTATCTATCTAAGAAGAAATTCTGGATCTATGTAGGATTACTCTTGTTATCAGTGGTACTTCTGACACCTATTAAGATCGCCATCCAGGTAATGCTCTTCAGTGACGAACCGTCCTTTCAACTGTACTTCATCAGGAATCAATCATATTATTTTCTCTCCATGTTCCTCATCGGAGGCTCTTCTACCCTTTACAGTATCATCTCCGACTGGTTTATTCATCAATCAGAGAAACTGGAGTTGCAGACGCAGACAATGCAATCCGAATTGAACTTCCTTCGGTCGCAGGTGAATCCCCATTTTCTGTTCAACACATTGAATAATCTTTATGCGCTCACCCTCAAAAAATCGGATGATGCTCCCCAAATTGTGCTGAAGCTGTCAGAAATGATGAGATACATGCTGTATGAGTGCAATGAGCGCAAAGTGTCACTAAAACGAGAAATCTCTTACCTGAAGAACTATCTTGATCTAGAACGATTGCGACAGCATGACATGATTGATATCAATTTGAATATTAGAGGTGAAATCAAGGATCAAAAAATTGCACCTTTGTTGTTCATTCCATTCTTGGAAAACAGCTTCAAGCATGGTCTAAACCACCAATTGCACCATGGTTATGTGAACATAGATATTAATGTAGAATCAGGCCACTTGACTTTCCATATCGTAAACAGCAAAACACCAAGTCAACCCCGTCAAAGTCATAGAAAAAGTGGAGGAATCGGCTTAGTCAATGTCCAGCGAAGACTCAATCTTATATACCCTGATAACTACCTGCTTAGAATTCAAAACCAACCCAACACCTATAGTGTTAATCTCGAATTAGATCTTTAAACCAATTTGACATGCATGTGAACACCATAATTGTTGACGACGAACCTCTGGCACTTGACGTGCTGGAAACATACATCGAGAAAATGCCAGAATTAAAGCTGGTCAAACGTTGCGTAAATGCCTTTGAAGCCAATGAAGTACTATCGAATGAATCAATAGATTTAATGTTTTTGGACATTCAAATGCCGCAATTAACTGGTATAGAGTTTCTCAAGACATTGACCGATCCTCCAATAGTAATCTTTACTACTGCTTTTCCTAATTACGCAATTGAAGGATTTGAGCTGGATGCGGTCGACTATTTACTCAAGCCCATTTCCGGTGAGCGTTTTATGAAAGCTGCTAACAAAGCAATCGCTCAAATTAAGATGAGAGGTCAGAAAGATCCCGACCCGGAGGCGGACTTTATCTTTGTGAAGGCAGACAAAAAGTTTGTCAAGATTAAATACGAAGATATCCTCTACATTGAAGGTCTGAAGGACTACGTCATCATTAAAACTAATCAAGGCCGTGTTATCACCTTGCAGACAATGAAAAGTCTGGAAGCAAAGTTGCCATCCAAGTTCTTCAAACGGATTCACCGTTCTTATATCGTGGGTCTTGACCGCATTAAGGCTGTAGTTGGTAACATGGTTGAGGTTCTGGAAGCTGGCAAGCCGAAACATCTACCCGTCGGAAAGAATTATCGTGATGATTTGCTTGAGATAATACAACGTAATCGACTGTAATTCAAATTGAAAGACTGGTTAGGGTATTTCAGTGACCTCCTACAAGAACCTCTATCATCCATCCGGCATATGACAGGAGGTGATATCAGTCAGGCCTTTGCTGTTGAAGGCCCTGCTCAATCCTATTTTATAAAGATCCATGCTGGAAAGCAGGCATCAGCCATGTTTGATGCAGAATATGATGGCCTGATTGAACTAGGACAATGTGAGTCAGTATTGGTTCCTCATATTGTAAAGAAAGGGATCGTTCAGCAGAGAGCGTTTATTATCATGGATTTCATTGCCGCTACACCTGCACAAGACCTGTTTTGGGAGAACCTGGCTGTATCCATAGCCAGCCTGCATCGTCAAACATCCGATAGATTCGGCCTCTCTTACCCCAACTTTATTGGCTCCCTGGCTCAATCTAACCTGTGGCAAAACGAGTGGTCGGGTTTCTATCTTTCACAGCGATTATTACCTCAAACTCAGATGGCCATAGATGAAGGACTATTGAATCAGTACGATCTCAAATCGATTCTTTCCCTCGGCAAGCGATTGGACGATCTATGTCCGATTGAATCGTCTTCTCTGATCCATGGTGATCTATGGTCTGGCAATTGGATATGCGGACCTGATCAGAAAGCATACCTGATTGATCCCAGTATCTCTTATAACCACAGAGAAATGGATTTGGCAATGGCTTGCTTATTTGGTGGTTTTCACCAGAGATTCTTCGATTGTTATCATTCGCAGTTTCCATTATCGCCGGGATTTTCTGACAGGGTTGACATCTATCAGCTGTACTATCTGCTCGTTCACCTCAACTTGTTTGGGAGATCGTACTTATCTTCTGTTCAAGATATCCTGCAGAAATACAGCTAGTCTCATGTTGTGGTTTTGAGAAATGTAAACGGTAGTTCTTTCCTTTGTATCCATTGACTTTCATTCAGGTAGACTCTCCTCTCAAATAAGGATCGTTAGTCCAGTTGCTCCATACCTGTGATAACAATAGAGTGGCATTGTGGATATATACACGCACCACTGTGAAATGGATGAGGAGCTGAACTTCGTTATCATCGCGGACCAAAATATGGGGATATAGACAAAAAATTATGTATCTTATTTCAAGTGAGTTATTGCCGATTGAGTCGTAAGAAATTTGCATTTTTACAAAGTCCTCGCCAGATGATCAACAACTATTAAAAGAAGTCTATATATGATTAAGTTTCTCTACCTACCGGTCTTCACACTCCTTTTCCTATTGAGCGCATGCAAAGATGGTGGACAAGATGCATCAACTGAGCAATCTGATGCGCAAGTTGATACCACAATTAGCTCGGAGAATAGTCTGGAGGGAACCTGGGAGCTGGTTGAAGCACAACTAGCTCATGCTGGTGAAGGAGAAAGTGCTATAGTGGGAGAGGAATCGGACATAGCATACTTAAAGATTTTTACAAAAAAGCGATTCCTGGCATTTCGTTATAACAAGGATGACAAGCGCTTCCTAGGAGCTAGCGGTGGCACCTACATTCAACTCGGTGACGAGTTTAGAGAATACATTGAATTCAATACATGGGATCCTAGTTTGATTGAAACACCACAGACTTTTACATGCACTTTTGAAGACGATAGATTTATCCAGGAGGGCTACATCAAGGGAGGTGAGATTCCTGACGTACCGCTTCGTGAGGTATATCGCCGGCTTGAAGAAGGGAACTCAGCGTCTATTGACAAGCATCCCTTAGTTGGTGTTTGGAGTCTGGAAAAGTGGGCTAATGGCGATGTGGAGACTCCGGAGCCGCTACCTGTGGGTCACAAGTCGGTTAAATTGATCACGCCCACTCATTTTACAGTATTCCGCTGGGATGAAAGCGCTGGAGACCTTCTAAAGACTGAAGACGGGTTCGATGAATTCATCTATGGCTCGGTGGATTTAAGTATGGATTACTATACGGAACACATCATTTCCTTTCCCAGCCAGGTTGGAATCGGTAAAACATATACCTTCAATTGGTCGATCGATAATGACATTTTCAAGATGACTGGTTTCATTGATTCGGACGAATTTATGGACTTCAAAATCGAGGAATACTTTAGCCGTGAGGAATAAGTAAGACTCGGTTTAGTTTCTCTTTGATAGCATCTCTCCTCAAGAAAACATGCTATTTGTGTCACGCGATTGCCATGCCAGTCGTCCAGTAGCTGATCATTTATTCGTATCACCTAAACATTTAATGAAATGAAAGAATTTATGCTAATCTTCCTTGGGGCAGATTACAGTCAGTTGGACCTTTCTCCGGAGGAGAGTCAGGGACAAATGCAGAAGTGGTTCCAATGGGTAGATAATCTGCGCAAAGATGACATCTATGTGGAGGGGAGACCTCTCGCCCCTTTAGCTAAAAGAATGCAAGGGAAAGATCTTGTCATTACGGATGGACCCTTTGCGGAAACAAAGGAGCTGGTTGGAGGATATTTCATCGTTAAGGCCAAGGATTTTGAAGCAGCTGCTGAAATAGCGAAGGACTACCCTGACTTTCATCTGGGAGGCGGTGTAGAAATTCGAGAGGTTATGATGATGGATCATGGCTAGTTTGAAAACGGAAGAGTTGGCGGACCATCTTTTCAGACATGAGTATGGAAAGATGGTCGCGGTCCTCTCTCGTATTTTTGGCTTCGAAAATCCAGAGCTTATCGAAGACGTGATCCAGGATGCATTTGTCACCGCACTGCAGACCTGGAAGTATAACGCAACACCACGAAATCCTTCAGCCTGGCTCATGCAAGTGGCAAAGCGCAAAGCTATCGATATCTTGCGCCGTAATCAATTGCATCAAACAACTATAGATCAACATCTGGCTCTACCTGTTGACCTCACAATTGATAGCTTCTTTCATGAAGATGAAATAGCTGATAATCAACTTCGTCTGATCTTCGCATGTTGTCACCCAGCTTTGAAAGAAGCGGACCAGATTGCACTTACATTGAAGATGATCTCAGGATTTGGCATTCGAGAGATTGCTCAAGCTCTACTCACCACAGTAGATGCGATCAAGGCTCGTCTCTCCCGAGCCCGAAAGTTCATCCGACGAGAGGAGATCCCCTTAGAAATACCAACTGGCAAATCATTGGATGAACGGATCTTCACAGTGCTCACGGTGCTCTATCTGATCTTTAATGAAGGATACTATTCGACACAGCATGAACAAATTATTCGCCGGGATCTTTGTGACGAAGCCCTGCGCCTTACCAAGCAGCTATGTGCACACAAGCGTGGTGACCAGCCACCTGTACACGCACTTATCGCCCTAATGTCTTACCATGCATCCAGGCTGACCAGTAGGACAGACACACAAGGCAATACTGTCCTCCTACCGGATCAGGACAGATCATTGTGGGATCAGGACCTGATTTCGCAAGGTCATATACATTTACAGTTGGCGAGTCGCACCAAACCATTTGGAAACTACCATATTGAAGCTGCGATCGCAGCACAACATTGTTTGGCACCCTCCTTCGCTGAGACTGATTGGCAAACCTTATTATCACTATATGATGTGTTGTATACCATGAAAAAAAGCAGTCAGATTCTGCTCAACAAGGTAGTGGTACTAATGCAGCTTAAGGAGTATGATCATGCACAGCACTTGCTTCTGCAATTGACTTCCGACCTGGATCAAACTGTGATGTTCCATTCCGTCTTCGCTTCGCTCGAAATGGATGTTGGCCATGCAGCAGAAGCCGAGAATCACTTAAAGAAGGCCATTCAGTTATCAACTTCACCTCTCCAAAAAGCATTTCTAGAAGAAAAACTGTCGGCTGTCAATTCAAATTCTACCACATAAGCTGATAGAAATACCGATTATCACTAGACGACTCACAAATTAAGACCGGCATAAAACAGCGGCCGGCTTTTGTATATTACCTTTTCTGATGCAGGTAAATTTTAAAAAGCATTTTGGTCCGGGTGCCATGGTAGCTGCAGCCTTCATTGGACCAGGTACCGTGACAACAGCCACACTTGCCGGTGCAAATTATGGCTATGTACTGCTCTGGGCTATTGTCTTTTCAATCGTAGCCACCTTCATTTTGCAAGAAATGGCGGCCAGACTGGGATTGGTAGGACAAATGGGATTGGGTGAAGCGATTCGAAGAAAGGCTAATCTCAGCTGGAGTAGATTTGCCGCTACCGCACTGGTCATAGGTGCTATTTGGATTGGAAATGCGGCATATGAAGCTGGCAATCTCACGGGAGCCGTATTGGGCTTTTCACCACATGTCGCCAGTACTACTTCTGGCTTTAACCCTCTTTTATGGATCATCGCAGCCCTGGCCATTGCTTTGCTTTTCTATGGAAAATATCAGGTGATCGAACGTGTGTTGGTTGCATTGGTTAGTGTTATGGGATTCATCTTTATCGTGACGGCTTTCTTGGTCAAACCAGACCTTTCTGAGATCATATCAGGCATCTTCCGCCCGGCACTACCACCTGCTTCCACTCTGGTCGTCGTGGGCTTGATCGGGACTACCGTAGTACCCTACAATCTCTTTTTGCACGCATCTGCTGTGCAGAAAAAATGGACAGGAGCAGCATATCTCAAAGTGTGCCGAAGAGATACTTTATTATCGGTCGTCGTTGGTGGACTGATCACGATCGCCATTGTAGTCAGCTCTGCTTCCGCCATACATGGCAAGGGACTTGATGTGCAAAGTGCTGCTGATTTATCCATTCAGCTAAAGCCGCTGCTGGGCAGCTGGGCAGAGCCCTTCCTTGCAGCCGGATTTCTCGCTGCCGGACTCACTTCTGCCATCACAGCTCCACTGGCAGCTTCTTTCGCCACGTGTGGGATTATGGGCTGGTCATCTGACATGCAGAGTGTACGCTTCCGACTGGTTTGGATTTTTGTAATTGTAGCTGGGGTTGTTTCTTCATCTATCGGACTCAAACCTATTATGATCATTCTTTTTGCGCAAGTTGCCAATGGACTGCTTCTACCGGTCATAGCCCTATTTTTGTTATGGATTATGAATGACAGAACCATCATGGGAGCCCACTCCAATACAAAGTGGTCTAATCTTGCCGGCATATTCGTCGTATTGCTGAGTGTTGGGCTCGGCATCAAAAGTGTGTTAAGTGCGTTTCACTGGATTTAATCAGCAACGAAATGAAAACTATTGACATTAACTGTGATATGGGAGAAAGCTTTGGACGCTTTGTGGTTGGTAGCGATGAGACTATTTTTCCGTACATCACAAGATGTAACATTGCCTGTGGATTTCATGGTGGAGATCCATTGCATATCGATCAAACGATTCGGATGGCACTTGAGAACAAGGTCCGGATTGGAGCGCATCCCTCATACCCTGATTTGATGGGTTTTGGGAGGCGAAGGATGAGCATGCACCCTGTCGAAGTTCGCTCTATCGTTCGCTATCAGGTGGCTGCTATCAAAAGTCTTACGGAAAGTCTGGGTGGTAAACTACATCATGTAAAACCTCACGGCGCCCTTTATAATACATCAGTAGATGATAGCGAGACAGCCTTGGCCATTATCGAAGCTGTACAATCGTTTGGTCCCGATATATACTTAATGGGCCTCGCTGGCAGCATGGTTGAATCATTGGCCGGAGATCAGGACATCCCTTTCTTAGCTGAGGCCTTTGCAGATCGGAAGTATGCACCTGACGGTCGGTTACAATCTCGATCGGCAGCTGATTCTGTTATTGCTGATCCAGCAGAAGCGGTTGCCCAGGTACTATCTATTGTTCTCAAGCACGAAGTGCGGACGACCGACGGCTCCACAATCCCGGTCAGGGCGCAAAGTATCTGCGTCCATGGTGACAATCCATCCGCTGTACCCATCCTTCGCGCTCTGACAAAAGCTTTGGCGGAAGTAGAGCACAAACAATCTGATCTGTCCTAATGGAATTACTTCCTTTTGGAGATGCCGGCATCCTGGTGCAATTTGAGCAAAGGATCGATCCCGTAATCAACGATAAAGTCCTTACCCTTGCTGAGGTGATCAAGGCCCATGCCGGATCAGGCTTTTCTTATACAATTCCTGCCTTCTGTTCCCTAACGGTTATCTACGATCCATTGGTCTTATCTGCACCACAAGCCAAGGCCATCTTATCTGGTATGATTAAAGATCTGGATTCCCATCTAAATAATCCTGGGCGTAGTTTATGGGTTCCGGTTTGTTATGAAACTCCATTCGCATTAGACCTCGATGACCTGGAGCGATGGCTTGATTTGTCTTTCGGTGAGATCATTCGATTACACCTAACTGCAACATACCGAGTCTACATGATTGGTTTTCTACCGGGCTTCACATACATGGGCACCCTCCATCCGGCACTGAGATGCCGAAGAAAGGCCAATCCAAGACTCAAAGTTCCAGCTCAATCGGTTGGGCTAGCTGGACAACAGACTGGAATTTATCCGGTGGAGTCACCTGGTGGGTGGCAGATCATTGGTCGCACTCCTTTACTGTTGTTCAAACCTCAGCAAGCTCAACCTTTTCTCTTTCGCCCAGGTGACCAGGTCCGGTTTTATTCCATTAGTGGCAGCGAATTTGAGCAAATCGAAAAGGAAGATCAGGCTGGTATATTCAAACTGGAAGGTTATGACTAGAATAACACAACTCATGTTTGTGAAGCCGGGTCTTCAAACCCTGGTACAAGATGGAGGTCGCTTTGGTTTTTCAGCATTTGGTGTACCTACTAGCGGTCCCATGGATCGGACTTCAGCTCAAATCGCAAATTGGCTGGTAGGAAATCCTTCCAACGCTGCTTGTTTGGAAATTACTATGACCGGTCCCAAAATTTTGGTAACGGGAGAATGTCAGATTGCCTTGGCCGGAGCAGACCTGTCTGCTACCCTTGATGGCCAGTCAATTCCCATGTACCAAACCATCCATGTCAAAACGGGATCTCAAGTTGGTTTTGGAAGACTCGTCAAGGGATGTAGAGTGTATCTTGCCGTCCGTGGGAATTTCCTGATACCATCCGTTCTGAAGAGTAAATCAGCGATGCCCTTTGCCGGTGAGAACACGACGCCCGAAAGTGTGGCAAAGAAGGCATCTCATATATCTATCCAGGTAAGTGATCCCATCGAACCAAGACGACTAACTTTGACTGACAGCGAGCCCCTTGGCAGGGTCACAACCAGATACTTGAAAGGACCGGAATGGCAGCAGCTATCTTCACCATCGCAGGCGTTCTTCTCGAATGAAACCTTCTATCTATCCCGGCAATGCAACCGGATGGGGTACCGCATGCTGCCAGAGATCCCAGGCTATGAGAAGTCAGAAGAACTCATTTCCTCCGGTATCATTCCCGGAACAGTACAGCTAACCAATGCGGGTCAGCCTGTCATATTGATGGCAGACGCACAGACAACAGGTGGATATCCTCGAATTGCTAACATTATTCGGGCGGATTTGGATGCATTGGGACAACTAAAACCAGGTGACAAGATCAACTTTGCACATACAAGTATAAAAGCTGCCAGGGATGCGTGGATCGATCATCATAGATGGGTACAAGATCATCTCAAGACATAATCACATTACACTGAATTTCAGAGCATAGGGCGTCATTCTTCAAGATTTCTCCAAAATCAAGTAGTAATTTTGTTTCATGAAGTTATTGGTGGTTGAAGATGAGATCTCGCTGCAACGATCTATCGTCACCTACTTGACTGAGATGGATTATTTATGTGAGAAAGCTTCGACCTTCGCAGAGGCTTTGATGAAGAGTTCTGTGCATCACTACGATTGCATCTTGGTAGACATTACTTTGCCTGGTGGTAGCGGACTCGATTTAATTCGAGAGCTTAAGGACCAGCAAAAGGACACCGGTTTGATCATTATCTCAGCCAAGAATTCTTTGGACGATAGATTAATTGGGTTGGATCTGGGAGCAGATGACTACCTAACTAAGCCTTTCCATCTGAGCGAATTAAATGCGCGGATTAAAGCCCTACTCCGTCGAAAGTTTTTCAATGGAATGAAGGAGATCGAGATTGCGGAAATTTCAATCGATCCAGCTAAATCTACGGTCCGGGTCCATGCTGAAGAGATTAGCCTGACAAAGTCAGAGTACCGCCTCCTTCTTTATTTCGTAATGAATCGGGAACGGGTACTAAGTAAAGAAAGCATTGCAGAGCACATTGGTGGCGACCAGGCCGATATGTTGGATAATTTGGACTTTATTTATTCACACATAAAGAATCTTCGGAAAAAAATAGTGGAAGCTGGCGGTCAGGACTATGTCAAAGCTGTATATGGAATGGGATATAAGTTTACCACGATTTGAAACTATTACAAAAAAGTAACCGGCTCTTTCTCGGCTTTCTGTTGATAGGATACCTGATTACAGGTATAGTCCTATTCGTAGCAATCCGTTCCCTCATCAATATCGAATTGGACGAATTACTGCAGGAGAAAACCGTCTACCTCGAGGCTTATTTGCAGAATTTGGACAATATCCCACAATCGATACAAGTCACGGATGAACTTGTTGAGATCCGTACGGTAGCTAATCACCAGTTTTTTGAAGCTTACCAGGATACATCCATATGGAATATAATCGATGACGAGATGGAGCCCTATCGAAGTTACACGCGTTCCATGATCATTAGAGAAATTCCGATTGTGGTGAAAATCAGTAATTCCAAGATCGAGAGCGAAGATCTTATAACGACAATGGGCCTTGTCCTGCTTTCACTGTTGACCCTGATTTTTCTAGGAATATATTTTATCACGCGCAAATTGTCAGGTAAGCTGTGGAAACCGTTCCACAGTACCCTTGATCAATTGAAATCTTTCGATTTCAGAACCGATTCGATGATCACCGCAGAACACACGGATGTGGAAGAATTTCAAATGCTGAATGCTTCTTTACAACAAATGTCAGCAAAGCTTACGAAAGACTTTCAGGCGTTAAAGTCTTTTGCCGAGAACGCATCGCACGAAATTCAAACTCCCTTATCTGTAATAAAAAACAATATTGAATTGATTATTCAGCAAAATAATCGATCGCCGGACGAGTGGAACAGATTAGAAGAAATAAACAAGGCGGCTACACGAATCTCTAAAATCCAGAAGGCTTTATTGCTTCTTACAGCCATCGAGAACAAACAGTACACCGATACGGAATTGATCAACCTGCGACTAATCATACAGGAAAAACTAAGTGAACTCGATGCCAGATTGCAGGACAAAGATATTTCCGTCGAGCTGACAGGCGAAGACGCATCGGTAGCTTTCAATCCGCATCTGATGGATATAATGATCGGAAATTTACTAAGTAATGCAATCAAGCATAATCACCATCAGGGAAGTATAACGATTGAATTATCTGCAAATCAATTATTGATTACCAATACCGGCCGGGCAAACTATATTGAAGATAAAAGGGTTTTTAATCGATTCGTCAAAGGTGACCCTTCTTCCGGATCACTGGGTTTGGGACTTGCTATTGTCAAGCAAATTTGTGACGCATATGACGTCGTGGCAGATTACTCCTCGAAAAATGGGCAGCACCAGATTTCCATCAGCTTTCCACTCCGATTGGTTGCATAGTATCTAAAAAAAGATTGATCGTCGGATAAAATCCAAAATCTCTCCAAAGTCGGGTCAGATATTAGATCCATGATCTCATCGTCAACAAGTCAATTCATTCCTGTTTTATTCCTTGCTGTTATAGTGATTACCGGGACAACATTGATCGGGAATATACAGGTATCGCCGGATGATCAAGAAGATCATCTTGGAAATACAAGGGAGATCGATGGGGACAAGAATGTTGCACTGAATGAACTGGACAACAATCCACCGGTGTCTACCACCGCCTTAAATTGCGTATCTTCTTCGTTGATAACGCTTCTGGGTGCTGGGACACTTTGTGCGGATTTGGAATCTTTACCTGTGCATATCCATAACAACCTCGCAATCCATTTTCCTGGTTACCAACTAGAGCTGGCACGAAATTTAGATCAAGAGTGTCGTGGGGTACACATCTTGAAAGTGCGAAGCTACAATCAGACATACCTCCTTTTATACGATGCAATGGGACGCTTGCAGAAAA
>Ga0224508_10002460_pt1 | contig 15717 bp, 6 predicted proteins | sample SF_Jan12_sed_USG_4_FD_170157 | JGI IMG/M metagenome (GOLD analysis project Ga0224508, IMG submission 170157) | Sediment microbial communities from San Francisco Bay, California, United States - SF_Jan12_sed_USGS_21 | ecosystem: Environmental > Aquatic > Marine > Sediment | place: USA: California... | reverse complement strand
GGAGTCATCACGGCCGCGATCCCTCCGACCCACGCGATCACGATCCACGGCCCCAGCTTGCCGAACAACCGGTCGAGCCGGTGCAGGAAAACGAACCCGACCGGGATGACGAGCAACGTCAACAACGTGGACGTGATCAACCCACCCATCACCGTGGTGGCGAACGGTGGCCAGATTTCGTTTTCGCGGCCGGTCACCAGGGCCAGCGGCCACAGACCGGCAACCGTGGTCGTCGCCGTCATCAGGACCGGACGCGCGCGTTCACGTACCGCGGCGAGCGCGGCGGCGCCAGGGGACATCCCACCGACCCACGCTCGCGTCTGCATGCGGTCGACCAGCAGGATTGCCGGATTCACGGTCAAGCCGATCAGCGCCAGCGCGCCGACCAGGACCATCAAGGTTGCGGGCATTCCGGCGAGAACCAACGCCCAGGTCGTACCGAGTATCGTCAGCGGCAGCGCCAGCAACACCAGCAACGGCAGCGTCATCGATTCGAAAGTCACCGCCAGCACCGCGTACAGCAACAGCAGCACAGGGACGAGCAGTTTCTTGAACCAATCGAACGACTCGCCCGCCTCGGGCGCTTCGATGGTGTACCCCGCGGGCCGGTGGACGCCGTGGATCGCCTGGCGTAACTGCTCATCGAGATTCTTGCGCGCCGGCCCGGTCTTGGGTGCATCGTCGGCGAGCCGGTAGTCGACGCTGATCTCGCGACGTCCGTTGTGATGGATGATCGACTGCGTGGCGGGCATCCTCCGAACGCTCGACAACGAGGACAACGGCAGGACGCCGGCCGGTGTGGCCAGACGGAGCTGGGAGAGTTCCTGCTGCGCGCGTTTGTCGCCCTCCGTGCGACGGACGGTCATGGGGATCTCGCGTCCGTCGTGGAGCGTGTAGCCGGTGCCCAGCGGAACACCTTCGCGACGCAGGATGTTTAGCGCGGGGAGGACCTGGTCGGGCAACAGCCCGAAAGCGTGCATTGCGCGAAGGTCCGGCGTCACACGCAGCTCGGGTTGCCCCGGACTACCTTCCAGTTGCGTTTCGCCGACCTCGGGAATCGATTGCAGTTGCCCCTGGATCTCGAGGGCCAGCCGGGTCAGCCCCGCCGAATCCGGTCCCGAGAGAACGACCGACGCGGGACCCTGGCCCAGCACGGAAGCGAGGTTGTTACCGCCGCCCCGGCCACCACCACCGCCGCCGCCGCCGCCGCCGCCACCAAAACCGGTGTTGGTCGAGCCGATTTCGAGTCCGCTGATTTCCTTGGCCGCTGTGCGCACCACCTCACGCACGCGCGACGCGTTCAACCCTTCCGGCCGCTCGTCCTCGGACGGCAAGTGCACGGTCAACGCCCCGCCGTCCTCGCGGATGACGGCTTCGACGATTTCGACGCCCTCGAGTTCCATGGCGGCCGCTTCGAGACGTTCGAACGCCGAGGACGCCGTGTCCAGCGCGCTGCTGTTCTCGAGCGTGACGTTGAAACGCAACTGTTTCGCTTCCGGCGGCTCCTGCGTCGCCGCGCTGACGACGACCTGAGGAAGCGCGAAGATCACCGTCGCGATGACGGCGGCGATGATCAACGCGACCCAGGCGCCGGGACGGCGTAGCGCGACGACCAGACCGGCGGTAAATAGCGCCCGCGAGCGATCGGGTGCGAGCAGACCGGCTTGCCGTTCGCGTTGTTTCCGGAGCCTCCGGATACGCCGCATCGCCGCGGGAGCCGCGAGCCGTCGCGCCAGCAGCGGGACCAGACCGACCGCGACGAGCACCGAGGCGAGCACGGGCAAGACGATCGCGAGCGCCATCACGACCAGGATTTCGCGAATGATGGCCTGCTCGAAATCCATGAACATCACGGGTACGAACACCACCGCGTTGGTCACACTGGCGGCGAGGATCGCGCGCACTGTACGACGCACCCCATCGATCGCCGCGTTGTCGGCGTCGGCGCCCTGCTCCAGACGGCGCTGCACGGCCTCATAGACGACGATGCTGTTGTCCACCAGCATTCCGATGCCGACCGCGAGACCGAATAACGTGATCAGGTTGATCGATTGCCCTGCGAGATACAGTAATGACAGGGCGGTCAAGAGGCTGCCGGGCACGGCCACGGCGACGACGGCCACGGCGCGCCATTGACGCAGGAACAGGTACAGCACCGCGAGCGCGATGAGGAAGCCGGATGCAGCGAGTTTTTTCAGGCGGTCGAGTTGTTCCTCGACCGTTGCGGAGGCGTCGAAATTCACGACGAAATCGAGCCCGTAGGCCGAGAACTCCTCGCGTAGTTCGTCCATCTTGTCGCGTAGGTTGTGGCCCAGACGGATCAGGTTGGCGCCGTCATCCTGGAACAGGATCATCCCCACCGTCGGCTGCCCGTTGACGCGGAAGCGCATCAGTTCCTGACCGGTTCCGAAATCGATGTCCGCGACGTGGCGCAACACGACCGGGCTCGCTTGGTTGATGCGCAGGTTGGCCAGCGAGACCAGGCCCTCGGGCCGTCCGTCGAGCACGATGGCGGTGCGGCCGGCCTCGTCCTCGGCGCCACCGAGGAACTGCAGGCGCCGCACCGCACGGGCCAGCGCGAACGTGACCTGATCGGGGAACACACCCGCGGCCGCGCAGCGGTCGGGATCGATGCGCACCGTCACCTCGCGCGGCTGCCCGCCTGCGGTCAGAACCTGCGATACATCGGGAACGGCCAGCAGACGCGGTTCAATACGTTCCTCGACGAAATCGAGCAGCGCGTTGCGGTCGTCCATCCCGGTGATCTGGGCGACCATCACGAACTTGCTGATCGCGGACAGATCCTGCGACTGCACGTTGATCGTTGTTCCGCGCGGTTGCGTGCGCACCAGTTCCGAGCCCAGGCGCCGCAACTCCAGCTCCCGGACCTTGAGATCGACGTCGGGGGCGAAACGAATCCCCAGTGTCCCGCTCGAATCGGTGACCTGGGCCCAGGTCTCGTCGATCTCTGCCAGTTCGGACACCCGTGCCTCGAGCGGCAACAGGATCTCCCGCTCGACGACGGCGGGTTCGCTCCCGGGGCGGCTGAACTGGACAAACAGTTCGTTACCCGAAACCGGGGGCATCAGTTCGACCGGGATGCGTTGCCACGCGATCGCACCGAGCATGAAAACGGCGAGAAAGAACATCGCGGTCGCGACCGGCCGGCGAACCGGTAGGGCAAACGGGCTCATACGCGACTCCCCGGACGCAACCTCTCGAGCAGCGAGTACACGCAGGGAATCACGAACAGCGACCCGATCGTCGAGGCGATGATCCCACCGATGATCGTCAGCGCCAGCGGGCTACGCAGCCTGGCGCCCTCGCCGGATCCGAGAGCGAGGGGCAACAGGGCCAGCACCGTGGTCGCGGTGGTCATCAGGATCGGTCGCAGGCGCAACCCCGCCGCCAGCGCCAGGGCTTTGCGCCGCTCCAGGCCTTGCTTGAGGAGTTGCCGCGCGCGATCCACGTACAAGATCGCGTCGTTCACCGCGACACCGGAGAGCACGATCATGCCGAGCATCTCCATCACGCCGATCGGACGCCCGAGCGGGATCAGGATCGCCGCGACACCGACCAACGCGAGGGGGACCGCGATCACGATCGTCAACGGATGCACCAGCGATTCGAACGTACCGGCCAGCACCATGAAGACCAGCAGCATGGCGAGCAGCGCGGCGAATTTCAGTTCGCCGAACGTCTGGGTCCGTTCTTCTTCTTCCCCTGCGACGCGGGCGATCAGCCCGGGCGGCAGATCGGATTCTTCGAGACCTCGCTGGGCGGCGGCCTGGGCGGCGGGATAGTCGCTACCCTCGGCGACACGCGCGGTCACGCGAGCCACACGGCGTTGATCGCGCCGGAAGATCTCCCGCGCGCCGACCCGCGGTTCCAGCGTTGCAACATCGCCAACCACGACGCGTACACCGGCCGCGGTGGTCAGCGGGACGTGCAACAGTTCGTCGCGGCGCGTACGCGGCGTGCGCATCACGACGTCACGCTCCTCGTCGCCGATCGTCACGACGGTCGCTTCCTTGCCGTCGAGCGATGCCTGGAGCGCGGTCGCCACGAGATCGAGACCGACGCCGAGACCGTCGGCCAGCGTACGATCGAGTTTGATGTGCAACTCCGGCGGCCCGCCCTCGAACGACGACCGGACGTTCCATAGCGCCGCTTGCGCGGCCATGCTGTCCCGCACACGCTCCGCGCCCGTGCGCAACTCCTCCAGCGATTGACCCGAGATCTCGACAAGGATCGGCGGTCCGGTCGTGCCCAGCGCACGGGCCAGCGCGGACGAACCGACCTCCCACGACGCCTCGACCCGGCCGAGCGATGCGACCGCCGGCGCCGCAGCGCTGACGATCTGGCTGCCGCTCGGGCCACCGGCGCGCAGGCGCACCGAGATCCGAGCGGTGTTCTCCTCGGTCTGTTCCTCGCGGATCAGCCGGTCGTCCTCGGGTAAGCGTCCGACTTCGGACAACATTGCGGTGAGATGTTCCCCCGCGGCGTCACGGATAATCCGTTCGACGGACTCGACGACACGCGCGGTCGCCTCGACACGTTGCCCCGGTGGTCCGGTCACGCGGACCGAGAACTGGCGTGGGTCCGACGGTGGCAGCAGCTCGGAGCCGAGTCCCGTCAGGCCCCAGATGCCCCCGGCCGCGAGGGCCAGACCGACGACGGCGACGAGCAACGGCTGCCCGAGAAGCCCGTACACGATGCGTTCGGTTCGTCCGGTCCCGGGATCGACCGCTCTTGCCTTCGATCTTGGGAGCAACCAGCCGGCAAGCGCCGGGATGACCAGCACCGCGACGAGCAACGATACGAGCAGCGACACCACGACGGCAAACGACAACCCACTGATCAGACGTGCCGCCAGGCCTCGCACGAACACGATCGGCAGAAACACGGCGCAGGTCGTCAAGGTACTCGCGACGATCGCACCGGCGACGTCGGCGGTGCCGCGGGCCGCGGCGTCCTGGAGAGGTTCCTTGTTGGACAACCTGCGGAAGATCGCCTCGACGACGACGATCGCGTTGTCGACGAGCATACCGGCGCCGAGCGCCAGTCCTCCCAGAGACATCACGTTCAGGCTTTGCCCGGCGAAGTGCATGAAAAACAACGTGCCGAGCAACGACACCGGGACCGCCGTGGCGACGATCACCGTGGGTCCTACCGAGCGCAGGAACAACGCGAGCACGAGCACGGCGAGCGCGACTCCGATCAGCGCGGCGTTCTCGACGTCACCGATGGCATCCTGAACCAGAGCGGCCTCGTCGGAGACCACGACGACTCCGACGCCGGGCAAGTCGCGCCCCACGTCGTCGAGGGCCTCGCGGACGGTCTTCGACACCTCAACGGTGTTGGCGCCGGCTTCCTTGTAAATCGAGACCCCGACACCCTCGCGGCCGTCCACGAGGACGAGGTGCGTGATCTCGGTATCGGCAAACTCGACACGGGCGACGTCTGAAACGTTGACGGGAATCGGACGCTGATCCGCCCCCGTCACGTATTTCACGACGACGCGTTCGATGTCCACCGGCCGGCGGTAACGCGCCAGGCCGCGGACCAAGAAAACACGGTTCCCCTCTTCGAGAGTCCCGGCGTTGATGTCGACGTTGGCGGCGCTCAGCCGGCTCTCCAACTCACCGAGCGTGACGCCCTGAGCCTCCATCTTGTAGCGGTCGACGAGGACACGGATCTCCTTCTCTCGACCTCCTGTCACGCGGGCCTCGGCCACGCCCTCGAGACGTTCGAGCGCGATCGCGACCTGGCGGCGCGCGGCGCGACGCAACTCGGAAAGATCCGGACCTTGCTCGTCGGCGATCAGCCCCAGCGTGATGACCGGGGCCTGGCGTGGGTCGAAACGGCGTACCAGCACCTCGTCGACATCGGGGTCCGAGCGGATCGGCCCGACGGCCTTCTCGACCTCGACCAACGCGTAGTCCATGTCGGCGTCCCAGTCGAAGATCACCGTGCCGATGATGCGGCCCGTCCGCGCAACTTGATCGATGCGTTTGATCCCCCGCACCGCGAACATGCGTTGCTCGACCTGCTCGCCGTAGAGACGTTCCATCTCGGACGGTGGCCGGTCACCCGAGCGAATCGAAACGACGACGGTGGGGCTCTGGATGTCCGGAAGCAGATCGAGAGGCAGATCGTTCCAGGCGGTGTAGCCGAGGATCACCAGCGCGGCCGCGACCACGCTGACCGCTACCGGCCGCCGGACCGCCAGGCGCGCCAGCGCCTCCATGTCAGGCGCCCGAGACGCGCACGCGTTGGTCGTCGGTCAGGGTCTCGATACCGCGGACGACGACACGTTCGCCAGGCTCGAGTCCTTGCCGGATCTCAACGACGTCGTCGTCACCAAGCCCGAGCGCCACGTCGCGGCGCGAGACTTTCTGGCCCTCGAGCACAAATACGACCTTGCGCCCGCCGCGCTCCGTGATCGCCTCACGCGGGACGACCGGGACATCGGTCCGGCGTTCGGCGATGATCGTGACCTCGACGAACATGCCGGGTCGCAACTCGCCGCGCGGGTTTTCGACCGCGACTTCGGCACGTAGCGTGCGTGTCGTCGGATCGAGTGACGGCGCCAGCCGCAACACCGTGCCGTCGAAACGGGTCTCGTCCCATGCGTGATGCCGGACGCGTGCGGTCAGACGCTCGCGCACGCGCGCGAGATCCTGGCCGACCAGATCGACATCGGCGACCAAAGAACGGGTTGGAGCGACCTGAGCCAGCTCCGATCCCTGAACGACGAGTTGTCCGTCCGCCATCGGACGGCTCTGTTCGTCGCGGCACAGGCGCAGGATCACGCCCGAAATCGGCGTGGTCAACTTCGAGCGATCCTCCGTGAGACGGCTGCGCTCCCATTCGAGTTGCGCATCGGCCAGTGTCGTTTCAAACGGGCGCAGCGTTTCGGCGCTGATCAACCCGTCTTCGAACAACTTCTTTTTCGCCTCGTAGTCGCGTTGGGCCGCCTCGAGGCGCTGTTGCCGCGAGGTCGATGCGGCGGCGAGGCGGACTTCCTCACCGGTAATCTCAGCCAGCAACTGACCCGCCTGAACACGATCGCCCTCGGCGAGTCTCCGGCCCGCGCTGTTCTTCGAGACCATGAGCACACCGCCGGTGTCGGCGCGCAGGGAGATCGTCTCCGCGGTGCGCAGGGTACCCGTGGCGATCACTCGATCCTCGACGTCACCGGTCTCGACCTCGCGCACCGTTACGGGCACACGAAACTCGACCTCCTGGGTGTCCGGCGGCGGCGCACAAGCCGCCACGATCAGAACCAGGCAAGGTCCGATGAGTCTCCCGAGTTTCATTTTGCCTCGGCCACCTGCTCGCCGGTGCGTTTTTCGGGGGCCCAGCGAATCGCGTCGGCCAACACGTAGTTGCCTTCCGTTTCGTTGGAGACCACGAGCCGTACGGTCCCGCTCGCTATATCGAAGACACCCAATGAGTTCCACCCCGAATCGTGCGTCTCGGCGTCGAACTCGATGTCTTGTGCCCCGGTCCCATCATCGAGCACCAGTTTCCAGGAACCGCGGTCGCGCCGGGACGCCATCAGACCGGATCGTTGCTCAGAGGGCAAGTGAAAACTCAGTTCCCAGCGGCCGGACTTCGGAATCTCGGCGGCGAAGACCGCCTTCTTGTCGCCCTTGCCCTTGCGTACGACGGCCGTCGTGTGGCGGTATTTGCCGTAAGTGTCGGGGTGCACGTAACGCGCCCAGCGCGATCCGCTCTTCTCGCCGACGATGGGCGCCAACCCGGCGTCGAAATCGGTTTCGTCTTCCTTGCCCTTGGCGCGTAGCCCCTCGCCCCCGCTGTCCTCTTCGATCGAAAACCCGGCGTCCAGATCGTCGACGATGAACGATCCGTCGTCGGCCGGCAGCTGCACCCCACGGTCGCCATGGAACGGATCGTCCTCGACGAGGCGGTCGGGGTCGAACGTCGGGATGGTCAGGTTGAACGGAGCGCGGTTGAGCGCAAGGTAAGGCGACACGCGCAACCATTCGAGCGGTTCGGACAGGACGAGCCCGACCTCGACGGCACTGTTGCCCGGGACCATGATCGGTTCCGTTCGCTGGCGTCCCCGAGTGGCGCCCTTGGTGCGGTACTCGATGCGCACCAGCCCGGCCGGCGCCTCACCGTTGCGCAACGTCACCAGCAACTGGTAGCGCGGTGCCCCGGTGTCGTCGTCGGCCAGCCGGTGGTAACGGGTGTTCTCGGCCCAGAAGCCGGGCAAGGCGGTTTGATCGATCCACAGGTCGAGCCATGTCGAAAGATCCTCGCCGACGGCGTTGCCGGCGAGCAAGATGTCGTCGCGCGAATAGACCGCGCCGGAACTGCGCTCGCGGAGTGCGCTGAGAAATCGTCCGGCCTGCTGTTTGCCCATCCCATCGAGCATCGATTCGGCCATCGCGCCACCCTTGAGCGCCAGCACCTTCAACGTCTCCTCGGGGTCTTTGCGCGGGTCGATCTCCGTCAACTTGACCTGCGACATGGTGTCCCAAACCTGGTTGGTCGACGTGATGCGGTCGATCAGCACATCGGCGTACGAGTCCGAGATGCGGTTGGCGCTCTGCATCGCCTGACCGGCTTCGGCGAACTCCTGGCCGAAGTTGCCCTTGAAAAAGTGAACCGAAAAGAAACCGCGCTTCTCGGCGACCGTCTGACTCGTCAATTGTTCGAGCACGTAGTCCATCGGTAACGCCTCGGGGCCCGTGCCGCTGGTCTGGTAGCCGAGGAAGCTGCGTGCCGCGGCGGTGAACGGGTTACCGCCGTTGAAGTCGTTCTCAAAGAACGCTTCGAGGATCCGGCGTTTCGCACGCGGTTCGCCACCCTCCTGGTCGCGTCCGGCCTCGTAGCGCCGTTTACCGCCCTCGAACCAGGCCGTGGGGAACGTGTTCTCTCGCGTGAGGATCATCGCCGGCTGCGTCAGCGTCGTATCCATGCGCCAGCCACCGGCGTAACCGCGCAACGGGATCGGCACCTCGACCATCGTCAAACCGTCGTAGGGGTAGGCCAGGCCGGCTGCGGCCGTCTCGGCCAACCGCTCGGTCAGGCTCTCCTTGATTTCGTCCGCGGAATCGGCGAAGAACTCGATGTTCTTGCGATGACTCGGGTGGAACAACCCCTCGACGGTCACGCCCTCGATCTCGGTCGAGACGCTATCGAAACGGCCCGCGATCAGGCACACCTCGGGTAGCGGCGCCTGAGGCGCGTAGCGGTACTTGACGCGCCCGCCGTCCCCGCCCGCGTCCTGCCGGCGCCCGGGACCCGCGGCCAACCAACCGCCCGGCAGTTCGAACGTGAGATCGATTTCGAAGTAATCGATCGGATTTTCGCCGCCGCCGCGATCGACCTCGGGACCGGTCGCCGGTAGCCAGCGGACTCCGGGCATCAGCGCCACGAAACGTTTGTCCCAGATCATCGGGTCATAACCGAGGAAAACGATCGACGCGTCTTTTGCCTGTTGAAGGTAGGCGTTCTTGGCCTCGTCGATGTAGGAAAACCACGGGTCCGGCTCTCCGCTGGCCTGGATCTTCAAGTGTGCGGTCTCACCGGGACCCAGCGGTGTGTCGAGCTGAATCTCCAACAAACCGTCCTCGTGCGTGAATCCGCCCGCGCCACCCACCTCCGTAATCTTCATCCCCGGGTTGAACGCGAACAGCGCCACACCGGGTCGCGCCTCGGTGCCGGCCAACTCGAGATCGAGATCGAGTTCGAGGGACCGGCCGGGGTCGATGTTGACGTCCCCGCGGACGGCCCGCAGATCCGGTCTGGCCTCGCCGAGGCGCTGGCGATGAATCTCCAACCAGGCCGCTTGCCGATCGATGTTGGACTTGGTATTGAACGCCAGCGCCGCGCAGGTACCCAACCCGACGACCACGAGTGCCGTGGCCGTCGCCGCGCGCAGCTTGCGCGAGCCGCCGTCATTGCGAGGATGCAACGCGATCGCGAAGACGATCAACCCGAGACCGATCAGTAGATAGCCGATACGCTGGACGAAACCCGCTCCGCTGATGATCTCGGGGATCAGATCGCTGGGGAACAGCGCCACGTTGCCGCCCATCGAATCGAAGAGTGGGGCGGTCCAGAACGGCAGAAAGAAGTATGAGACAAAGCTCCCCGCGATGATCACGACCGACAACACCGCCGCGATCAGGCGGTGCCGAACCAGCAACGTGATCAGGAAGATCACACCGATCATGTAGATGAACGCAGGAATCGTGAACAAGAACAGCAACGTGATGAACGAAAGTGGGTGTATCGGCACACCCATCAGCCAGCTGACCAGGGCGATCAGCCCCACGACCACGGCCAACGGCACCCACACCGAAATAACGAGACCGATGGCCCTTCCGAAGATCAACTCGATGTTTGAAATCGGCCGCGAGTCGAGAACCTCGACGACACGCTCGCGCTGATCGCGGGCGCGTATCTCGAACGCCAGAAAAATGACACCGATGTAAAAGAGGATGATGAATGCGCCGGCGGCGTTGGACAGGAAGTAACGCGGGTTGATCGTCGCTGCCGAGCCCGACCCGAACGAGAACATTTTGTAGATGAACATGAATTGCGCGAACTGAATCGCGGCAAACAGGAGGCCGACGATCACGAACAACCAGTAACGCACGAGGCGGCGTGTCAGCCGCGCCTCGGCCCGTGCCAGACCCAGGATCATCGCGGGACGAATCATGACGTTTCCTCCTCACCCAGACTGCGCGTGACGGCCGCATCGGCTCTCCCGCGCGAGGCCATGAAAGCCATGTAGGCTTCCTCGAGCGTGGGCTTCTCGACCTCACGCGCGCCCACCGGAAGAGATCCTGTAGTTACGACTGCGCGCAGTCGCACCTTGCCGTCGACCCGTGTGTTGGCGACAACCTCGTAACCGCCACCGCTGGGCGCGGCTCCCGGTTCCATGTCGAGTTCGAAGACGCGACCCTTGGACAACGCGGTCAACTCGGTCGGGCTGCCGCGGAACTCGATCTTGCCCGTGTCAATCAGCGCCAGGTCGTGACAACTCGAACCGAGATCGGAAACGATGTGGGTCGACAGCACGATTGTACGGTCTTGGGACAGATCGGTCATCACCTTGCGGAAACGTAGGCGCTCCTCGGGGTCGAGGCCAACGGTGGGTTCGTCGACGACAATGATCTTCGGGTCGTGGACCAACGCCTGGGCCACGCCGAGGCGACGCACCATCCCGCCCGAGAGTTTCTTGACCTTGCGGTCGGCCACCTTGGCCAGCCCGACTTCCTCGAGAACTTTGTGGATGCGTTGTTTGCGTTCGGACCGGGACGTGATCCCGGCCAGCAGCGCCAGCGTGTCCAGCGCTTCCTCGACGCGTTGCAAACGCCACGCGCCGAATTCCTGCGGGAGGTAACCGAGCGAACCGCGTACGGCGTCACGCTCGGACACGACATCACGGCCGTTGACGGTGACCCTTCCCTCAGTTGGCACGAGCAGCGTGCACAGGATCTTCATCAGGGTGCTCTTGCCCGCGCCGTTCGGACCGAGCAGTCCGAACAGACCCGTCCCGAACGAGAGGTCGACGCCGTCCAGGGCGACGGTGCCCCCCTTGTACACGTGGCGCAGACCGCTGATTTCGATGCGGCCGTCCTCCGATGAATGATTCGCTTGCGCTACCGCTTCCATGCGTACCCCTCCCAGGCTGTTCCGACATCACTATACGAGGCGGCCGCTCTCGTCCCCGCCGGTTCGTGACCTACGGCAGACCTTGCGCGGCGAACGGTTCACCGTGCCTGTTGGATGGCCCCCTCCCCTCCACGGTTAGATACGATCCAGAAAAACCTCGGTTTACAAGGGAATCCCGGCACCCCCGGCCGCGGGTCCCCTTGCGGTCCGGACGCTATAATCCCAGCATGGTTCAGACCGTTTATCTCGCCAAACCCCGTGGTTTTTGCGCCGGAGTGGTGATGGCCATCGAGGCCGTCGAGAAAGCCGCCGATGACATGCGGGAAGCCGGCCAGGGTGGACTGGCGGTCTACCACGCGATCGTCCACAACGACACCGTGGTGCGCCGGTTGGAAGACGGCCATGACGTTCACTTCGTAGAAGACCTCGGCGAAGTGGAGGCATTGGGGCGGCAGATTCGCTCCGGTGGGGGGGACATCGCCGACACGGTCGTGTTCTCGGCCCACGGCGTCAGCCCCGACGTGCGCTCGCATGCCGATGCGCTCGGACTGCATACGATCGATGCGACCTGCCCGTTGGTTACCAAGGTGCATAGCGAGGCCAAGAAGTACGCCAGATTGGGTTACCACATCCTGTTGATCGGAGATTCCACGCACCATCAGGAGGTGGTCGGCACCTTCGGCGAGGCGCCCGAGTCCACGACCGTCGTCAGCGTCGTCGCCAATCGCAAGATCGATCCGGGGTTGGCCAAGGCGGATACCGTCGAGGTGCCCGACCCCGACAGGGTCGTGGTGCTGACGCAAACCACGCTGTCGGTGGACGACACGGCAAGGACGATTGCGATCCTGCGAAAACGTTTCCCCAAGTTGGTCGTACCGTCGCGTGACGACCTGTGCTATGCGACCAAGAACCGGCAGGATGCGGTGAAGGAAATTGCGCCGCACGTCGAACTCTTCCTGGTGGTGACGAGCGATTACTCGAGCAATGGAATGCGGCTCTTGGAGTTAGCCGACGAGTTGACCGGCAACGCAAAACGCATCGAACGCGTTGAGGACATCGAAGGAATCTGGCTTGACGGCGTCAACTCCATCGGCATCACGTCCGCCGCGTCGACACCGGACGATCTGGTCCAGCAAATCGTCGGGTTCTTCCGCAACCGCAACGGTGAACTCGACGTCATCGAAGAGGGCGAATGGGAAGACATCACGTTCCGACCCCCCAAGCGCGTCCCGCCGCGCTCCAAAGCCGGCTAGCCGAGGTTAGAACGAGATGCTTGAACGCTCGATCAGGAAACCGTACTCGAGCGCGATCTCCCGGATCGAATTATAGCGCCCCGATGGCCCGCCGTGTCCGGCGCCGAGATCGGTCTTGAGCAACACGACGTTGCCGCCGGTTTCCATTTCGCGCAACCGCGCGACCCACTTGGCCGGCTCCCAGTAGCTCACGCGCGGGTCGTTGAGACCGCCGGTGACCAATAGATCCGGGTGAGCCTGTCCAGCCACGTTGTCGTAGGGCGAGTACGCGAGCATACGATCGTAGGCCTCCCGATCGTTGGGGTTGCCCCACTCGTCGTACTCGATCACCGTCAACGGAAGGCCGGGATCGAGCATCGTGTTCATCACGTCGACGAACGGAACCTTGGCGATCGCCGCACGAAACAGATCGGGCCGTAGGTTGACCACGGCGCCGACAAGCAGTCCGCCGGCGCTGCCCCCGCGGATCGACATCCTGTCGGGCGAGGTATAGCCGGATTCGATCAAGTGTTCGGCACAGGCAATGAAATCCGTGAACGTGTTGTTCTTGTGCTCGAGTTTTCCCGCGAAGTACCACGGACGGCCCAGGTCGCCGCCACCGCGAACGTGCGCGATGGCAAATACGAACCCGCGATCGATGAGGCTCAGGCGGATCGAGTGAAAGCCGGGGTCGGTGTGGGTCGAACCGTAGGCGCCATAGCCATAGAGCAACAGCGGATTGTTTCCATCGAGACGCGCGTCCTTGCGCCGGACCAGCGAGACCGGCACTCGGGTCCCGTCCGGGGCGGTCGCGTGGATGCGTTCGCTCGTGTATTCCTCGGGCTTGTACCCGCCGAGGACCTCCTCGACCTTGCGAATCTCGCGCGTGCGCTCGTTCATGTCGTAGTCGATCGTCGTTTCCGGCGTGACCAGCGATTCGTACAGAAAACGTAACGTCCCGGTTTCGTACTCCGGGTTCTGCGACACGCTGACCGTGTAGGCCGCCTCGTCGAACTCGACGTCGTGCGATTCGTAACCCGGCATCGAGAAAACGCGTAGCCGGCGAAGCCCCGCACGGCGCTCGATCACCGCCAGATGGTCACGGAACGGTTCCACCTGTTCGAGCTGGACCTCCTGCCGGTGGGCGATGACCTCGTTCCAATTCGCGCGGATCGGATCGACAATCGGGACTTCGAACAAGCGGAAATTGATCGCGTCCTCGTTGGTGTGGATCAGGAAGCGATCGCCCCAGTGATCCACCGAGTACTCGACGCCCTTCTTACGCGGGTCGATCCGGCGAAACTCGCCCGTCGGGTCGCCCGCCTCGAGATAGTGCGACTCATTCGTGTCGTTGCTCCCGAGGTGCAGCATCAGGTAGCGACCCGAGCGCGTCTTGTGCAATCCGAGAAAGAACGATTCGTCGGGTTCCTCGAACACGAGGGGATCCTCGCCCCTGGCGCCCAATCGGTGACGGTGCAACCGATACGGGCGGTGCGTCTTGTCGAGCGTGGTGTAGAACAGAGTGCGATTGTCGGCGGCCCACTCGACGGTGGCGTAAGCGCCCTCGATGGTGTCCGGCAGGTTCTCACCCGTCTCGAGGTCGCGCACACGGATGGTGTAGGTCTCGCCGCCATTCGTATCGGCGGCCCAGGCGAGCAACCGATGATCGGGGCTGACGGACACCGCGCCGAGGCGATAGTACTGATGTCCTTCGGCCTCGCGATTTGAGTCGAGAAAGATCTGTTCGTCGCCGGTCTCGGACCCTGCGCGGCGGCGGCAAAAAATTCGATACTGTTTGCCCTTTTCGGTGCGGCTGTAATACAGGAACCCGCCCCAGCGCACGGGTGGGGTTTCGTCGTCCTCTTTGATGCGCGCGACCATCTCCTCGAATAACGATTCGAGATCACCAGCGAGCGGCGCCATGACTGCATCGGTGTAGGCGTTCTCCTCGCGGAGATGTGCGAGAACCGTCTCGTCCTTACGAGTTTCGTCGCGCATCCAGTGGTACGGGTCGACGACCTGCTTTCCCTGCCGGGTAACGGTGTGCGGTTCGCGTTTGGCGACGGGAGGTTTCGGTGTTAGATCGAGGCGGTTCGTTTTTGTCATGGCGGCGTATTATGCCCAGCTCAGCGCAACAGGTCGAGCAAGTCTTCGCGACCGATCGACGCGGCGCCGGCACCCTCGGCAAGAGCCGCCTGCGCGAGCTCGCGCTTGCTCTGTTGCAGCACGAGAATACGATCCTCAACGGTATCCGATGCGACCAGGCGGTAGACCATCACCGGGCGATCCTGTCCGATCCGGTGGGTACGATCGGCGGCCTGGTCCTCGACCGCCGGATTCCACCATGGGTCGATCAGGAACACGTGATCGGCGGCGGTGAGGTTGAGTCCCGTGCCGCCGGCCTTCAACGAGATCAGCAGCACGGGCGGCCCACCGGCGGCCTGGAACTGCTCAACGACCGCCTGGCGGTCGCGCGTCGAACCGTCGAGTCGAATGAAAGGGATTCCCGCGGCGTCGAGCGCAGGTTCGCAGAGATCCAGCAACGAGGTCCACTGAGAGAACACCAGCGCCCTGTGGCCCTCGGCGACCACACTGTCCAGCGTTTCGAGTAGCAAGCGGATCTTGGAGGAACTCTCGGCGTGTTGTCCGGGGACGAGGGCGCTGTGGCAGGCGGCCTGGCGCAGGCGCAACAGCGCTTCGAGCGCAGCCATCACGCCACCACCCGCTTCGAGCTGGCTCACCACGTTCTGAAGCGTCGCCGCCCGCACGCTGTCATAGACCGCGCGTTCGTCGGGGTCGAGTTCGCAACGCAGCACACCCTCGG
>Ga0224508_10002459_pt1 | contig 15720 bp, 15 predicted proteins | sample SF_Jan12_sed_USG_4_FD_170157 | JGI IMG/M metagenome (GOLD analysis project Ga0224508, IMG submission 170157) | Sediment microbial communities from San Francisco Bay, California, United States - SF_Jan12_sed_USGS_21 | ecosystem: Environmental > Aquatic > Marine > Sediment | place: USA... | reverse complement strand
CATGGGTTTTGAGTCTCCGTTCTCGCCTTGCGTCTGCTCAATGAACGACTATCGCCCCATCGATCCGACAGACGTCGCGGCAGGCGCCGCACTTGGTGCACAGGGCCTGTTCGATCGAGTGCGCCACCTTGACGTCACCGGTGATGGCGTCGCCCGGGCATTCCTTGAGACACATCAGACAGCCGACGCAGATCTCCTCGTCGATGGAGAAGGTGATCAGCTCCTTGCAGACTCCCGCCGGGCAGCGGTGCTCGTGGATGTGAGCTTCGTACTCGTCGCGGAAGTACTTGATCGTCGACAGCACCGGGTTCGGCGCGGTCGAGCCCAACCCGCACAGCGAGGCGTCGTGGACGATGAGCGCCAGATCCTCGAGTAGCTCGATGTCGCCCTCGGTCCCGCGGCCTTCGCAGATGTCGGTGAGGACCTTGAACATCACGCCGAGGCCTTCGCGGCACGGCGTGCACTTGCCGCAAGACTCACCGCGCAGGAACTCGATGAAGTAGCGCGCGACGTCGACCATGCAGGTGTCCTCGTCCATCACGATCAATCCGCCCGATCCCATGATCGATCCGACCTCGGCCAGCCGTTCATAGTCCACCGGCAGGTCGAGCAGGGATTCCGGGATGCAGCCGCCCGACGGACCCCCGGTCTGCACGGCCTTGAACTCCTTGTCGTCGAGGATGCCGCCGCCGATGTCGTAGACGACCTCCCGCAGGGTGATGCCCATCGGGACCTCGACCAGCCCGGTGTTCTTGACCTTGCCGACCAAGGCGAAGACCTTGGTGCCCTTGCTCTTCTCGGTGCCGATACCGGAAAACCAGCTGCCGCCGCGGTTGATGATCTCCGGCACGTTGGCCCAGGTCTCGACGTTGTTGATGTTGGTGGGCTCGCCCCAGACCCCCGACTGGGTCGGGTAGGGGGGTCTCACGCGGGGCTCGGGAGGGCGCCCCTCGAGAGATGCGATGAGCGAGGTCTCCTCGCCGCAGATGAACGCGCCGGCACCGCGGGTGATGGCGACGTCGAAATCGAAGCCGCTACCGAGGATGTCCTCTCCCAGCAGGCCGTAGTCGCGGGCTTGGTCGATGGCCTTGATCAGCCGCTCGCGGGCCAGCGGATACTCGTGGCGGATGTAGACGTGACCCTGGGAAGCCCCCATCGCCCGAGCGCCGATGGTCATTCCCTCGAGCACCGAGTGTGGGTCCGACTCGATAATCGAGCGGTCCATGAAGGCTCCCGGATCGCCCTCGTCGGCGTTGCAGATAACGTGCTTACTGTTGCCGGGAGACTCTCTACAGAGTCTCCATTTGAAGGCGGTGGGGAAGCCGGCCCCGCCTCTGCCGCGAAGACCGGAGGTTTCGACCTCGCTGAGAATCTCCTCAGGTGTCATCTCGGTCAGCGCCTTGCCCAGGGCGCCATAGCCGTCGCGGGCGATGTACTCGTCGATCTTCTCGGGATCGATCATGCCGCGGTTCCTGAGTGCCACCAGAACCTGTTTGCTGAAGAAGCCGATGTCCCCCATCACGGGCACCGGCACTCTCTCGTCGGGCGGGGTGAACATCAGTTTGTAGACGGGTCTGCCCTTGAGGAAGTGCTCCTCGACAAGATGCGGGATCTGCTTTTCGGTGAGTGATTGGTAGAAGATCTCGCCGGGTTTAACGACCAGCACTGGACCGCGGGCGCAGAAGCCGTTGCACCCGGTCAGGACGACATCGACCTCCTCTTGAAGACCGTGCTTGTGAAGCTCGTCGCCCAGCGCCTGCTTGATGCGGAAGGCCTTGTTCGAGACACAGCCGGTCCCGGAGCAGAGCATCAGATCCATGCGGTGTGGTTTCATCGAACTAACCAACGCGCTCGCTGCCTACGGCGAGGGCGAGCTTCTCGACGATCCGGCCGGAAAGGACATGTTCTTCGAAGATCTGCTTTACCTTCTTCTCGTCCAGATCGACGTACTTGACCGGCGCCTCGCCCTCGATCTCGACGGTCGCCATCGGCTCACGGCTGCACAGACCGGCGCAGCCGGAGGTGGTGATGAGAATGTCGTTGCGGGTCGACTCTCCTTGCGCGGCGAGGAAGGCACTCATGATCTTGCGGGCTCCCGCGGCGATCCCGCAGGTACCCATGTGCACGGTCACGCGAGCGGTGGCTTCGCCCTCGCGAAGACTCATCCTCTTCGCCATCAGCTTTCTGATCCTCTCGAGGTCGTCGCGCCGTAGCTTGGTCATCGCCTGTTCCTTGTCCAGATCGATCGCGGACGCTAATGCACCGCCAGCTCCTCTTCGCGGGTCTTGCTGTACGGCTCCAGCAGCTTGGGCACCTTTGAACAGTCCACCCCGCCGTGGAACTCGTCGCCGGTCTTGACCACCGGTGCCAGCCCGCAGCAGCCGACACAGCGCACGGTCTCGAGAGTGAAGCGCATGTCGGGAGTGGTCTCGCCCTCGTTGATCCCCAGCTCGCGCGCGAGTCGATCCACGATTCGCGGCGCCCCGCGAACGTGGCAGGCGGTGCCCATGCAGACGGTGAAGATGTACTTGCCTCGCGGCTCGAGGCTGAACGCCTTGTAGAACGAGGCGATCCGCATCACCCGCTCGAGCGGTACTCGCTTGAGCTCGGCGAGCCGCGACAAGACCTCGGGGGGCAGCCAGTTGAGCTCTTCGGTGATGTCCTGGAGGATCGGTATCAACGTCTCGTCGCCGCCCTCGTACTCGGCGACCAGCCGCTCTACGAAGGCGTTCTTGTCGGGGTCGATCTCGAGTGGCGGCAACTTCAGGGGGGCCTCGAGATAGGCGTCGTTGTGGACCAGACAGTTCTGCACGCAGAGAGAACAGCCGGTGCACTTGAGCGGGTCGACATAACGTGGCTTCTTTCGCACCCGCACGTTGAAATGGCCCGCCGAGCCCTCGACTCCTTCGATCTCCGAGTAGGTCAGCTTGCGGATGTTGATCTCCTGGCCGGCGTCGACCAACCGCGGTGCCAGGGTGCACATGGCGCAGTCGTTGGTGGGGAAGGTCTTGTCGAGCTGCGCCATGACGCCGCCGATCGCGGGACTGCGATCGACCAGCACGACCTTGAAGCCGGACGCGGCCAGATCGAGAGACGCCTGCATCCCGCCGATGCCTCCGCCCACCACCATCACTGCGCCGATCTTGTCGCCGTTGTCACTCACGGTTCCCGCCCCCTCTCGTAGGCAGGTCACACTCTCGACAGACCACTACGCTCGCCGCCTCCATCAGCGGCTCCGGCTCCGGTGGCAACAGTCCACCCGCGTCCACCAGGTGTTTGCCAATTCCCAGGCGCCCCGCAGGGATGCCCATCGCCAACCCCAGGAGCTGGGTGAAGTAGAAGGCCGGCAAGCCGAACGTTCTCTCCAGACGCTCCTCGATTTCGCTCTGTCGGGTGTCGAGGTTGGCGTGGCAAAGTGGACAGGCGACCGCGCTGGCGTTGGCTCCGGCAGCCCGGGCCTCTTCGAGAATGTCGGCGGTCAGCTTGTAGACGATCTCGGTCTCGGTGAGCGAGAAGGCGGCGCCACAGCACATGGTCTTCGAGTTCCACTCGAGGGTCGTGATGCCGGCGGCGCGCAGCACCGTGTCCATGGACATCGGGTACTCATGGCGATCGAACCGCATCACCTCGGGCGGTCGCGTCAGCAAGCAGCCGTAATAGCAGGCCACCCTGAGGTGAGAGAGATCTTTGGTTGCCAGGGTGGAGATCCGGCGGAGCATCTCCGGCGCCGACAGGATCTCGAGGGGATGACGGATCTCGACCGTACCCTGATAGGGCGGCTCGACGACCGCGTTGACCCGCTCCATGACCTCGGGACTCTCGGTCGTTTCATGGTGCCCCGCCTTCAGCCGACGGAAGCACGAGGCGCATGGGACCACCACCTCTTCTCGACGCATTCTCTCGACCAGGCTGAGGTTGGCGACCGGCAGGGCGAGCGCCAGCAGGCCCGAGACCGAGTGGGCGGGCGTCGAGCCGCAGCAGATCCATCCTTCGACCTCTTCCAGCTCCAGTCCGAGGCGCGGCGAGACGGCCCTGAGCGAGAGATCGAACTCGGAACCGGTGGAGTGAAGCGAGCACCCTGGGTAGTAGGCGTATCTCATGTCGACTCACGCTCTTCTTCGGCTTTCTCGACCCGAGAGAAGACTCTGGCTGCGCGGCGGGCGCCTCTCAATGTCGGAAACAGGCGCAGCTTGCCCTTGCGCAGCATTCGCTTGCCGAGGTCCAGATCCTTGGTGAACCTCCTGGTCCGGAGCTTGAGAGACACAATCATGCCCGCTTCCCACATCCGGCCGAATCGGCGGACGTTGGCGAGCGCCGCTTTGTGAAACGCGCGCACCTCGCCGAGCGCCGGTCGGTACCCTCGGGCGACGCCCAGGATCTTGGCCGCATCCATGACCTTGGCGATGTCAACATCCTGCGGGCAACGAGTGGTGCAGGTCTCGCAGGCCGCGCACAGCCAGATGGTCTTCGAGCTCAAGACCAGGTCTTCGAGCCCGAGCCGGGCGGCGTGGATGAGCTGAGCCGGCGGGTAGTCCATGACGTAGGCCACCGGGCAGCCGGCGGCGCACTTGCCACACTGGTAGCAGAGGTTCACGTCGACTCCGGATTCACCCAGAATCGCTTTCGCGAAGCCGGAGTTCGGCGTGATGCGTTCAGTCGTCACGGCTCGATTCATCGATGACACCTGTCCTACGCCGCGGCGGAAGCTCCGGCACTCGACGGACGTCCGGCCGCCCACCGCGGGTTGTTTCCAGCTAGTGGTTGGTCTCGCAGAGGCGTCGCAGGTTGTCGAGCGACTGCTCGAGGCACTCTGCCTCGATCCGCTCGACAAGTTCCCGGTCGGCGTCGGCGAGCCAGTCCGGCACGGTGAAATCGAGAGCCACGGCTACTTCGGTCTCACCGTCTTGTGGCCGGTAGAGCCAGTCCTGCTCGCTGGAGAGCATGAGAAGCCGGCAGGAGGTGCCCACTTCGGCGATCTCGGCGTCGCCCTCGGTCGTCGTCGTCCATCGGGCCTCCGTCTTGGCGAGATGGTCGTCGAGTACCTTCTGGGTAAGGGGAAAGGGAGTGCCGACCATCAGGTGTGTCGATCCGCCCAGACCGACCTCGAGCTCTCTCTCCTCGCTCACGCCGACGTACCAGTCCGACCAGTGCTTCGGGTCGTGGGCTGTTGCGTAGACGGTCTCGAACGGCGCGTGAATGTAGGTTACTCGGCGCAAATGGGACATGGCTTGGCTCCTTTTCTGTCGTGCGTTCGTTGACTGCTCCACGACAGCATTGAAAGGCAAGGAAGGTGCCAATCCTCGGATTGTCTGTCAATCGTGTTCAAGCTCTTTGAATAGAGAATTTGCAGTGTAATGTACAGTGCGACCTTTCTCGATGGACTGTTGAATATTTGAACAGATGTGCCCGGCGGTAGGGAGGCGAGAGGCCTGCCGCACCGAATCGGTGGCGAAATTCTCCTCACGCGATGTCGAGTATTTCTACACTAAGAGCGCTCGCGGCCCGCCGAAAAGCGCTATTCTCGGGACGGAGGGCCGGACCGGATCCGGCCCGAGGGCGGGGAGAAAGGAGGCCTGATGCGTCAGGCGCTCAAAAATCGGTTGATGCTTCGCCTGGGAGCGGCCTTCTCTTTGGCCGCAGTCGCCGTGCTGCTTGCCGCCGGCGCCTGGAACCTCCGTCTACAGCGCGCCCACCTCACCCGGTTGGTCCAGGCCAGCGCCATCGAGCGTGCCGACGACATTCGCCGGTCGATGCGCGAGGCGATGAAGCGAAATCGCCCCGGAGAGGTCGAGCGGATCATCGAGGCCATTGCCGCCAAACCGACCGTCGAGCGCATCCGGCTCTTGGACAAGCGGGGCCGCATCCGTAGCTCGACTGATCGAACCGAGATTGGTGCCGTGGTGGATATGGTCGCCGAGCAGTGTGTCTCGTGCCATCGCGAAGGCGAGGTTCTGGAGCGCCCGGCCCAGGAGGATCGGGCCCGCATTTTTGCCGGCGAGGACGGTGTTCGACTCCTGGCGGTCATCGCTCCGATTCGGAACGAGCCTTCCTGTGCCAGCGCCTCCTGTCACGCGCATCCGTCCACGCGGACCATCCTCGGCGTCCTCGATGTCCACCTGTCGCTATCCGAGACGGAGGCGTTTCTTGCCGCCTCGGAGCGACAGATGATGCTGGGACTGGTCGGCACGGTGGCTGCCTTGTCTGTCCTCGTGGGGCTGCTGACCTGGCGAATGGTGTTGCGACCGGTCGGCAGACTGACGGCCGCCGCTGCAAGGGTGGCCGCGGGCGAGCTCTCGGCCCACATTCCGGTGTACGCAAAGGACGAGATCGGTGCCATGACCGAAGCCTGGAACACCATGATCGCCAAGCTCGGCCGTGCGCAGATTGTGCTCGAGCGCTGGAGCCAGACCCTCGAGCAGAAGGTGCAGGAGAAGACCATCGAGCTGGAAACAACCCACCAGCGCTTGCTGCGGGTCGAGAAGATGGCCTCTCTCGGCAAGCTGGCCGCAGTCGTGGCGCACGAGATCAACAACCCTTTAACCGGTATCAGCACTTACGCCCGTCTGCTGAAGCGCAAGTACTTCTCGCCGGAAGCGAGTGATCCTCAGCCCAGACCGCTGGACGACGAGGCAGAGAGGGTCCTGGGCTTGATCGAAGGAGAAGCGCTGCGCTGCAGCAAGATCGTGCGCGATCTGCTGCTCTTCAGCCGGTCTCCGGACGTCTCCGTGACGCGGCAGGAGCTGGAGCCGCTGCTCCAGAGATGCGTCATGCTGCTGCGCCATCAGGCCGGCGCCAAGCGTGTGGAGCTTCACGTGGAGGTCGAAGACGGGTTGCCCAGCGTCACCTGTGACGGCTCCCAGATCCAACAAATGACCCTGGCGCTCACCCTGAACGCCATCGAGGCAACGCCTGCCGAGGGCAAGGTGACCCTCAGAGCTCGCCACGACCGGTCCACCGACGAGATCGTTCTCGAGATCCAGGACACCGGCCGGGGTATTCCCGCAGAACACCTGGATACCATCTTCGAGCCCTTCTTCACCACCAAGGAGGAAGGCAGCGGCGTTGGGCTGGGGTTGGCGGTGGTCTACGGCATCGTCGAGCGACATCATGGCACGATCGAAGCGGTGTCCGAGCCGGATAGAGGGACTCTGTTCACGGCCCGTCTCCCGCTGCGCCGGCACCAGGCGAGACCGGGAGCGGCAAGCGCCGATTCGAAGGTGGACTGATGAGTGAGGATCAGAAGCAGGCTACAAAAGGCTCGATTCTGGTCGTCGACGACGAGCAGATCGTGCTCGAGTCGATGACCGCTTGGTTCCGCGAGGACGGCTACGGAGTCGGCGCCGCAGGCAGTTCGCAGGAGGCGCTGCGGCTTGTCGGTCTGAACGACTACGACATCGCGTTCATCGACATCAAGATGCCGGGCACCGACGGGCTGACGCTCCAGTCTCGCCTGGCGGCGGCCCGCCCGGATCTGCAGGTGGTCATCATGACGGCCCACGCCTCGGTCGAATCCGCCGTCAAGGCGCTCAAGGCCGGTGCCTACGACTACATCACCAAGCCGTTCGACCCCGAGGACCTTTCACGTCTTGTTCGTCGAGCCGCGGAGCACCGAGCGCTCACGAGTGAGAACGTGCGTCTCAAGGAGCGACTGGATGCCGTCTTCACTTCGAGCGCCATCGTTGGTGACTCGCCGGCCATACTGCGGATCCTCGATCAGATCAACTCGATCTCCGAGGCCGAATCCACCGTCTTGATCAGGGGCGAGTCGGGTACGGGCAAGGAGCTTGTCGCCCGAGCCATCCATGCCGGCTCTCCGCGCCGCTATGGGCCGCTGGTGGCGGTCAACTGTGGGGCGCTGGCCGAGGGTGTTCTGGAGAGTGAGCTGTTCGGACATGAGAAGGGCTCGTTCACCGGCGCCGAGGAACGCCGCAGCGGGAAATTCGAGTTGGCGGACGGGGGCACGATCTTCCTCGACGAGATCTCAGCGGTTAGTCAGCGGGTGCAGGTCGAGCTGCTCAGGGTGCTGGAGGACAAGGTCGTGACCCGCGTCGGTGGGCAGGAGCCGGTTGCCGTCGACTTCAGGGTCGTCTCGGCCACCAACCAGGATCTCGAGGAAATGGTCCGGCGTGGCTCGTTTCGCGATGATCTCTACTGGCGGATCAACGTATTCACCATCGACATCCCACCTCTGCGGCAGCGGCCCGAGGACGTTCTGCTGCTCGCTGAGCACTTTCTCGTCCGTTTTGCCCTGGACATGAACCGCCGGCGCCTCAAGCTGTCGCCGGCTGCGCTCGAGGCGCTCACCGCTTACTCCTGGCCGGGCAACGTGCGTGAGCTGCAGAATGCGATCGAGCGAGCTGTGGTCGTCGCCTCGCCCCCTTCGATCGAGGTAGGCGATTTGCCGGTCAGAGTGACCACCTCGACCGCCCGCGGAGGCTCACTCTCCCTGAGTGAGGTCGAGAAACAGCACATTCGCTCCGTGCTCGAAAGCTGTGAGTGGAATATCGCCCGGGCGGCCCGCACCCTCGGGGTGGACCGGGGCACCCTCTACAACAAGATCCACAAATACGGTTTCGATCGCCCAGCCAACATCCGGCGGCGATAGGGTCACGATTCGGGTTCAGCCACCGAAAGCACGTAGGCCACGACATCCCAGGTCTCCTCCTCATCGAGGGTCTTCCAACCCGCCATCGCCGTTCCCCGGACCCCCTCGCGAACCACAAAGAAGACTCGTCGTGCCGAAGTTCGCTCGCGCCAGGCGACATCGGTGAAATCCACAGGGCGGCTGGACAGGTTGCGCCTCACCCCGTGCCCGTCGGCGCGCTCGCCGTGGCACAGGGCGCAGTGCTCGAGATAGATCGCCCGCCCTTCTAAGCGTGACCCCGGGGAGTCGAGGCGTGCCCGCGGCACCTCGATAGATCGGTACTCCGCGGGCAGAGCGCTACCGTTGGCGTTACACCCGAACAGGGCGAGAGCCAGGAGCAGCGGCCGGATCGATTGGCGCATCGCGTATGGCATTCCTGCGGGAGAGGAGGGAGTAGCCTAGGTTTCGCACCTCTTCCAGCACCCGCTCGACGAGCGTCGGCAAAGCGTCCGCCACCGCCGGCGAGAGAGACGTGTCGAGTTCGAACGAGGCGGGGACAACCCCCCAGAGGATGAGCCGCTCAGGATAGCTATCCAGCAATCGTAGCGAGTCGAGCAGGTCGGCGACGCCGACCTGATGGCAGGAGAGCCGATTTCTCACCGCCGGTGCCACGTCGTCGCCCGCCAACCGAACAAGAGTGCCGGGAGGTCCGACGCCGGCCACCGCGTCGACCAGCACTACGTCGTCCGCTCCGTCAAAGGTCGACAGCAGCGTCAGACCGAGAGTGCCACCGTCGATGACACGGACCGCCTCGCCTGTCTGGTAGTCACGCTGGATCGACTCTACCGCTCGCACGCCGACCCCGTCGTCGGCACACAGGAGGTTGCCGAGACCGAGAACGAGAAGCGAGCTCTTACTATCCCCCACGGTGGGTGTGCCGGTCGATGAACCGATAGCCGGAGTAGACCAAGTCTTCGCGTGGCACGAACTTGTGACCCGAGAAGATCGACTCGACGGTTCCGTTGGCCTCGACCTGGGACATCAGGATGGCACTGTAGATGTGATGGACGATGAACATCCACAGGAGCCACATGACGATGTGGTGAAGCCAGTGCGCGGTCTGCAGCCCGCCGACGAGCGGCACGAAGAAGGTAAAGAGCCGCATAGGCGAATCGACGTGGGCGCTGGCGGCGTACATCCCCAGACCGGTGGCCATCATGACTCCGTAGCAGGCGAAAACAAGGCTGTAGGTCAGGCCCGCGAGCGGGTTGTGACCCACGAACCCCGGCGGCCGGCGGAGCGTAAAGAGATAGTAGCCGAGTGTCGGTCCCAGCCCCTTGCGGCGGATCGCCCGCACCGGGATGAACTTGTCCCAAGCCGCATACTTGTTGCCGACCAGCATCCATAGGACCCTGGAAAGGACCGAGAGAGTAAAGACGATGGCGGCGTAGAAGTGGATCAGCTTGGCGGTCCCCATCAAGAAGTTGCCGCCGGCCGGTCCCGAAGAGACGAGCATCGGGTTGCCGATGTAGATGCCGGTGATCGACAACACCCAAATTGAGCCCGCGATCAGCCAGTGGCAGACGCGCACCGGCCACTCCCAGACATAGACGTTGGCCAGGGCCTCGGGGGAGGGAATCGCTGGAGAATCGACCGTCATTGGACCCTCACTTTCACCACCTCGTTGCCTTGCGGGTCGAGGACGTGGACGCCGCAGGCCATGCACGGATCGAACGAGTGCACCGTGCGCAGAATCTCGAGCGGCTGCTCGGGATCCGCCACCGGGTTGCCGATGATCGCCGCCTCGTAGGGACCGGGTTGACCCATGGCGTCCCGTGGCCCGGCATTCCAGGTCGAGGGCACGACGCATTGGTAGTTGGCGATCTCGCCGTCGACGATGTGCACCCAGTGGCCCAGGGCGCCGCGCGGCGCCTCGTGAAACCCGGCGCCGGTGCAGTCTCGTGGCCAGCTTGCGGGGTCCCATTTGGAGTTGTCGTGGATGCGCAGGTCGCCGCTTCCCATGTTGTCGGCCAGCTCGTCGAGCCAGCCCTCGAGCTTCTCCGCGAGCACCAGGGTCTCGATGCCGCGGGCGGCAACCCGGCCAAGGGTCGAGAAAAGGGCCGCGGGTCCGACTCCTAGCTGCCCAAGTGCGAAATTCACGAGTTCCTGCACCCGGGGTACCCCTGAGGCGTAGGCCACCAGCATCCTCGCCAGGGGCCCCACCTCCATGGACTTACCGTCGTACCGGGGAGACTTGAGCCAGCTGTATTTGCCGTCGGTGTTGAGCCGCTCGTAGGGCGGGTCGGGCCCGGTGTAGTTGGGGTTGGTCTCGCCGCGCGAGGGATGGAGCCCCTCGCCGTCTCCGTCGCCGTACTCGAACCACGAGTGGGTGACGTATTCGGTGATCTTGGTCTCGTCCAGCGCTTCGACCGTCGACAGGTCCTGGTTGCGGATCACGCCCGACGGGAGATAGAGGGGAGCGTCCGCGCCGTTGGCTTCGGGGTACTCGCCGTACACCAGGTAGTTGCCGACACCGGCGCCGTAGCCGGCCCATTCTTTGTAGAACGAAGCCACCGCCAGGAGATCGGGGAGATAGACCTTCTCAACGAAGGCCTTGGCCTGACGGATGAGCTTTCTCATCGTCGCGATCGAGGTCATGTTGATCGAGGCCTGCTTGTCGGGGTCGACCGGTGTGGCCATCCCGCCGACCAGGAAGCTCTGGAGATGAGGGTTTTTTCCGCCCAAGACAGCGTGGATCTTGATGAACTCGCGCTGCCAGTCGAGGGCCTCGAGATAGTGGGCTACCGCCATCAGGTTGGCCTCGGGCGGCAGGCGGTAGGCCGAGTGCCCCCAGTAGGCGTTTCCGAACGGGCCGAGCTGGCCGCGCTCGACGAATGCAGCGACCCGTTGTTGGACGCCGGTGAAGTAGGTCTTGCTCGACAGCGGCCAGTCGGAGATCGACTGCGCGAGATTCGCAGTGGCCTCCGGATCGGCCGACAGAGCCGAGACGATATCCACCCAATCGAGTGCGTGCAGATGGTAGAAGTGGACCACGTGATCCTGCACCATCTGTGACGCCATGATGAGATTGCGCAGCAGCCGCGCATTCGGTGGCGGCTCGGCGCCGATCGCGTTCTCGACAGCACGAATCGACGTGATGGCGTGGACGGTGGTACACACTCCGCAGATACGCTGGGTGAATGCCCAGGCATCCCGGGGGTCGTGTCCCTTGAGGATGATCTCGATACCGCGGAACATGGTCGAGGAAGACCAGGCGTTGTTCACCGCACCGCCATCGACCTCCGCCTCGATTCGCAGGTGTCCTTCGATGCGGGTCACGGGGTCTACAACGACGCGAGTCATGAGCGTTCTCCTTCCTCGGGCCCGGCCGTGTCTTCTGGAATGTCAGGCGCCGCTGCTGCGGCGACTTTCTGGTGCTCGAGCTCGCCGTGCTTCCAGCGCTTGCCGAGTTGCACGAAGCCGTGCGCCGCGAAGGCTGCGGCGACACCTGCCGTAGCCCACATACCGACTTTGTCGACTTTCGAGTGGAGCCCAAAACCGGGGAACCCGGCGATGTGCGTGTAGAACGGGGTCATCTTGTCCCAGAAGTCGGGTTCGGCGCAGCCGATGCAGGGGTGGCCGCAGCCGATCGGCCAGTTGGTGCCCTCGTTCCACCCGACGTTGGGACAGTTCTGGAAGGTCACCGGGCCCTTGCATCCCATCTTGTAAAGGCAATACCCGGTTCGATGGCCTTCGTCGCCCCAGTTCTCGACGTACTGGCCGGCGTCGTAATGGGCCCGACGTTCGCAGTTGTCGTGGATCGACTTGCCATAGGCAAAGAGGGGCCGGCGGTAATTGTCAAGCGGCGGAAAACGGTTGAAGGTCAGGTAATAGAGGATTACCCCCACCAGGTTCTCGGCGTTGGCGGGACAAGCTGGAAGATTGATCAGGTTTTTGACCCCGGGCACCGCGTCGGCCACGGACAGGGCTCCGGTCGGGTTGGGGGCCGCAGCCGGCAGGCCGCCAAAAGCGGCACAGGTGCCGATGGCGATGGTCGCGGCGGCGCCGTCGCAGACCTCGCGAGCGATGTCGATCGCCGCTCGGCCTCCGATCGTGCAGTAGGCGCCATTGGCGCCAGTGGGAATCGAGCCTTCGACCACCGCGATGTAGGCGCCCTGCTTCTCCTCGACTGTCTTGGCAAGCGCCTCCTCGGCTCGGTGACCGGCCGCCGCCATGATCGTCTCATGGTAGTCGACCGAGATCGTGTCGAGAATGATGTCGGCCACCGTCGGCCGGCCGGCCCGCAGAAACGACTCGGTGTTGCCGGCGCAGTCCTGGAACTCCAGCCACACAAGGGTCGGTTTCTCATCGGTCTCGATCGCGGCCGCGATCTTGGCTCCGACCGATCGAGGCATGGCGAGCACCGAGGTCATCGCGCCGCAGAAGCCCAGAAAGTCGCGTCGCGAGACACCCCTCCGCTCGAGTTCTTGAATAAACCAGTTCCCGGGCTCTTCCATAGGACACTCCTCTCTTGGTTGGCCCATCTTTACCAGCCGGTAGGTCGTGATGCGCCATCCTTGGTAAGGGTTTCGGTCCCGCCCCCGGGGGCGGCAGGGGTACCCACCTTGTCGTGTTCTGCCGCCCGCCCGCCCGGTGGTCGCGCTCGATCCCGCACGGCGCTACTTTGCCTTTGTGGGGGCCAGCTCCCAAGGGTTCGCTAAAGAGCACGAGGGACGAAAAGAAAAAGGGTTTAAGATTTCGGTCGCCTAGCTGTTTCCAGCCTCTTTTCTCCAAGTGGAAGCGGGAAGAGAGCCCCCCCTCGAACCCCGTGACCATTCCGGCGGCCGGAACAAAGGGGGCAGGCAAAGTGCCTGCCCCCTGATTTTTGTTGAGCGCCGGTCCGAGAGCAGGAGGAACGAGGTATGCCCCGAATCATCGAGCCGTTTCGAATCAAGATGGTCGAGCCCATCCGCATGACGACGGCGGAGGAGCGGGAGCGGTATCTCGAGGCAGCGGGATTCAACCTATTCAAGCTTCCCGCCGACGCGATCGTCATCGACCTACTGACCGACAGTGGCACCGGCGCCATGAGCTCCGAGCAATGGGCAGCGCTGATGCGAGGCGACGAGTCCTATGCAGGGAGCTCGAGCTGGGAGCGCTTCGAGCGTGCGGTCAAAGACATCTTTGGTTTCGAGCACGTGATCCCGACCCACCAGGGCCGTGCGGCGGAGCGCATTCTGGCGTCGACGCTTTGCCGGCCCGGAGACGTCGTCCCGAACAACACCCACTTCGACACCACCCGAGCCAATATCGAGGCCGCCGGAACCCGTGCCGTGGACCTTCCCTGTGGTGAGTCCCATCGCCTCGACTCGGTGTTTCCGTTCAAGGGAGATATCGATCTCGAGGCGCTCGAGCGCAGCCTAGACGAAAACGCCGGCCGAGTCCCCTTCGCCATGATCACGGTCACCAACAACGGTGGCGGTGGCCAGCCGGTGTCGATGGAGAATATCCGGCGGGCATCCGAGATTTGCCGCGCCCGCGGCGTGCCGTTTTATCTCGACGCCTGCCGCTTCGCCGAGAATGCCTATTTCATCCAGCAACGAACGCCGGAGTATCGCGAGACGTCTCTCCTCGATATCGCTCGCGAGATGTTCTCCTACGCCGACGGCTGCACCATGAGCGCCAAGAAGGACGGCATGGCCAACATCGGCGGTTTCCTGTGCAGCAACGACGACGCGGTGGCGCGCCACGAGGAGGAGCTCCTGATCCTGACCGAGGGGTTCCCTACCTATGGCGGCCTCGCAGGGAGAGACCTCGAGGCCATCGCCGTTGGTCTCTACGAGGCCCTGGACCCCGACTACCAGCGCTACCGGACCGCCTCCACACGCTATCTGGGTGAGCACATCGTGGCCGGCGGGGTGCCGATCGTCCAGCCCCCGGGTGGCCACGCCATCTATATCGACGCCGCGACCTTTCTGCCCCATATCCCGCGCTCCGAGTACCCAGGACAAGCGCTGGCGATAGAGCTCTACCGCCAGGGCGGCGTCCGGTCGGTGGAGATCGGTTCGGTGATGCTGGGACAACGCGATGCCGAGACCGGCGTCGAGGTCGCCGCCGAGCACGAGCTCCTACGGCTGGCGATCCCGCGTCGGGTCTACACCAAGAGCCACATCGACTATGTGGTCGAGATCACCCTCGAGGTTGCCGCGCGAGCCGATTCGATTCGGGGAGTACGAATCGTCGAACAAGCGGAGGCGCTACGTCATTTCAGCGCTACGTTCGAGCCCGTACAAGAAGCCGCGGCTCCGGTCTCCTAGCCGGACCTTCTCACCAACCTTCTACTTGCGAGGTCGCAAGTGCCTGAACCTACTGCGTTACGCTCCCGTCGACCGCCTCAGCGTACGTCCAGTACGCTTGCGTTGGTCTCGGTCGCAAGCCTTGTATCTCCAAGCACTTCCGACCTCTCGCGACGAACACTGGTGAGAAGGTCAGGCTAGCGGCCGGCGTTCGCGAGAGGCGAAGTTTCCCGCCCTCTTCCGGCGCGGCTCGCGGCGCTTCGGGCTCTGCGATCGGAGTAGAGACCACCCTTGAGGGTGGTGCCGGATTCCATGCGACGATGGGGTGTCTGTTCAGGCGATCGAGGTAACAATGCTCCCGGAGAACGGAGAAGGTGGGGAAGATGGGAATGACGAGCACACCTCCCAGGAGGCGGTTTCTAGCCTGGTTGACGCGCGGTTTTCTTTCGCTCTGGGGTCTGGGCCTTGCCTGGGTGTTGGCGTCCTTCTTCAAGCCGCCTAAGCTCGGCGGCAGCGTCGCCGAGCGGGTCATCAAGGTGGGTCCGGACGAATCGATTCGGGTCGGCCAGGCCCGTCTGGTGCGACACGGCCGAGCACCGGTGTGGGTAATCCGCAATCGCGACGGTGCGCTGGTAGCGCTGTCGGGGATCTGTACCCATCTTCGCTGCGTTCTCGACTGGGATGAATCTCGCAACGAACTGGACTGCCCCTGTCACGAGGGCAGGTTCGATCTGAACGGCAATGTGCTGGGTGGTCCGGCGCCACGGTCGCTGGCCAAGTACCGGGTCGAGACGCGGCTCGGCCAGATCTATCTGCATCTCTAGGATTGGGAGGATCGTG